>Ga0247824_10001299_pt1 | contig 13493 bp, 17 predicted proteins | sample 13C_PalmiticAcid_FD_194412 | JGI IMG/M metagenome (GOLD analysis project Ga0247824, IMG submission 194412) | Soil microbial communities from agricultural site in Penn Yan, New York, United States - 13C_PalmiticAcid_Day48 | ecosystem: Environmental > Terrestrial > Soil > Agricultural land... | reverse complement strand
ACTATTTACTTCATGGTGGGCATGTTGACGCTGGCCACGGTCGTGTCAGCATCCTCATGGCGCCAGAGTGCAGTGACGGTCTTGGTGGAGGTGTAGAAGCTGACTCCAGACTTGCCGTAAAAGTTGACATCGCCGCGGATCGAGCCACGCGAACCAGTGAACGAGAACATTGGCAATGGGACAGGAATAGGAACGTTGATACCAACTTGACCGGCATCCACCTCGTTAGAGAACTTTCTGGCAGTGGCACCGCTTTGCGTAAAGATGGCAGTTCCATTTCCATAGGGGTTCTTGTTGATGATCTCAATAGCCTCGTCAAGTGTCTCAGCATGCAAGCAGACAAGAACGGGTCCGAAGATCTCCTCGCGGTAGCACTCCATGTTAGTCTTGACATTGGCCAAAATGGTTGGTCCGACAAAGTTGCCCTTCTCATACTTGGCGACCTTGATGCCACGTCCATCCAAGATCAACTCTGCACCCTCTTTGACACCGGAGTCGATAAGACGTTCAACACGCTTGAGGGCTTCAGGTGAAATCAAAGGACCGAGATCGGCATCGGCCTCGAAGCCAGAAGAGACCTTGAGCTTCTTAGCACGCTCGACAAGTTCAGGGAGCCATTCCTTTGACTTGCCCACAAACACGACGGTTGAAAGAGCCATGCAGCGCTGGCCCGCAGCACCAAATGCAGCGCCAGTAAGTTGGTTCAAAGTGTGGTTCTTGTTGGCATCAGGCATGATGATTCCGTGGTTTTTGGCACCCAGGTTAGCCTGTACATCAATGCGAAGGAAGGAAGGACGGTCAATAAATCAAGGAAAGGAATAGGTTTGATTGGATGGGATCGTTTGAGAAAGTTCATACCTGGACTCGTTTGCCGTTTCGGGAGCCACGCTCATGAATATATTGGCCAGCTTGATCGCTTCCCACAAAGGAGATAGCCTTGATGTGTTCGTTATCACAGATGAAGTTGACGGTATCCTTCGATCCGTGGACAACATTGAGCACGCCTGGGGGGATACCAGCCTGCTGAGCAAGCTCCGCAAGGATCATGGTCGCACCCGGGTCCTTCTCAGACGGCTTGATGACACAAGTGTTTCCGATGACATTGGCGAGGGGGAACATCCAAAGAGGGATCATGGCAGGGAAGTTAAAGGGTGTGATACCGGCAACAACACCAAGAGGTTCACGGATGGTGTAGGTGTCCATGTCAGTGGCAACTTCGAGAGTGTCGCCCATGATCATATGAGGAATGGCGCAGGCAGACTCGACGACCTGCAGACCTCGGAGAACATCACCACGGGCATCAGCCAGAGTCTTGCCCTGCTCCAAGGTGATTGAATGGGCGATCCTGTCCATGTTGTCGCGGATCAGAAGCTGAAGATCGAGCATCTTGCGCTGGCGATGAAGGACAGAGGTCTTTCTCCAGGTTTTGAAAGCCTCTGCAGCTGTATCGGCAGCCAGCTTAAGCTCCTCTGGGGTGGGCTCAGGAACTAAAGTGACGATATCTTGGGTAGCCTACAGGGACGGATCCAACGGGTCAGTATCATTCAAGAGAGGGAGAATGAGAGAGAGTTTTCAAGTGGCAAAACGGGGGACCTACAGGGTTACGAAGCTCGATCCACTTGTCCGTCTTGGAGTCGATGAACTCGCCGTTGATAAACAGCTTTGTGCGAGGGATGGAGGCCTGAGCAGCATTGAGTGCTGGTCTGGAGGTAGAGAGAGCACGCTTGAAGGCAGGCGAGGCCGTAACACGGCGCATAGCAGCGTAGGACAGCATGGCGATCGGATGATGAGGGGAAGAGTAAGGGAGGATGAGGAATGAGTGGGGAGGGAGGAGGGAAGAAAAGGAAGGGAGTGGAAAGTGGGGAAAGACAAACAAACAAAAGAGGCCGTGGGATGGGATGAGAGCGTGGGAAATTTGGGGCCCGCACAAGGAGTGTGTGCCATTTCGCCTCACACCTCCTTGTCCCGCAACCAGATTCAGTCTGCCAGTCGCCTTTATCGCTTCCCATCGCTCCCATCATCCTCATCTCTTTGAACATCCTTCATATTGAACCTCAGCAACATGAGTGCAGCAGGACCAATCGCCACCTGCCTTCCATCAGCTTTCCACACGCATTGGTCTGCTTTGAACTAACGCACTTTAGTTCTTTCGCAAGTCTACAATGTCAAGATCCATATCGACTAGCTGCACATGGCCCTGGTCGCACGCATCCTATAAGAAACGCAGCCGGACGTTTTTTGTTCGTAATTAATATCCGTGCCATACTGCTGTCAAGTCCAGAATGACCCTCGTAGCAAACAACAGGGGGAGGAGGGGAGAGATTCCTCACCGTGTAAATATTGTCTTCACCAGGATGCTGATGGAAAAGGGCTTTCTCGCGACAGTTGGTGATGACCTGGAGTCCTGGTGGGTCTGTTAACCTAAATACTCCGTAACTGTATAACCATATTGTCCAAGTGAGTCGGTTGTGTCTTAAGCATATTGCTAACAGAATCAGTTGGAGCTGTGTCAGTGTCAAGTCGTACTCTTTGTCGTGCTTTGGTGCACAGACGATGGCAATGGCCTCTGGTAACATCAGCTGATACGAGCAATGCGTATGAAGGTCGACGGAGCTCATAAAGCAAGTTTGTGTCGGATGGGTCTAACATGGATCATCAATAATATGTCAACGGGTGTTGTTAGTTGATCATGCCCTAAGGGATGAGGGGGTCGCAATACTCACTCAAATGTGACAGGTGCTTGTCCCGAAAGTTTTGAACAACACATACATGGATCCAGCCCAAAGTCATCAAGTCCCGCTGATTCTGGAATTCGAACAACTCGTCTTCATTTGTCGTCGAGCATGTATCCGAGGTGGCTGTTTGTTTCGGGATAATCAGCGTCGTAACTGTTAACTTGTTGCGAGACTAAAAGGGAACAAACCAAGGTGTGAGATTGGCGGGTATGATGAACAGTGGATCAACCTTTCCAAATGATTCTATCCTTTTACCAGTTTTCCTGCTAATATGCCACATGTTTCCAGGTTCTTGATCGTATTAGGTCGCACAATATTCAGGAACCGGTCAAGAAGCCTCAATGGAACGATCAGGGTTCTCAATCCCTGAGAGAACTCTAACAGATACAGAATCGAACAAGGGTGTGTTCAGTCAGACTTGACATGTGGGTCCCGGAAAACAGAAGGGAACCAGCTCGCTGCAAACGCCCTGAGAAGTATACCATGCACATCTTCCTCGACAGGGATCTTTGGCGGCAGTTTTGGCGCATTGTTAAATGCAATAGGCTTTTTAGGTATTGCAGGTGGTGGGCCAGATGGTGGGCCAGATGGTGGGCCAGATGGTGTAGGAATAAGTGGCTGGATGGGAATCCTTGAGGTCGGGGTGTCATGCCTAAACAAACGTGTTCAAATGACCACGCGCCACGCTTAATAACAACATTGGTACAAACGTAATGGTTGCCACAAAAACTGTATCGATTTTTTCTTACTGGGTGTGTTGTTGGATGTGATGGTGGTGGTGGCGGTGATAATGCTCTGGGTATTCAATCTTGAGGTAGTGGGGTGATAAGATATCATTAGTTGTGATGGTGTATCACCAATGCTTGTGAACATCCATGTCGACAGCTTTACCTCGCCTAATACACCTGAACTGTTGTGATGACTGCTCTTCTGCTGGGTCATACGTGAGCTGGTGGTCCCTGGAACGCCTTCGAGAGCTTTAGCGAGCGACCAGCCTTGAGCAGGTGGATTGTTCGCCCAATAATGATCCTGCTGTTCCTTTGTCTCCTTTTCCAGGTCGAGTTGATGTTGTATCTCCTGCTGTTGCTGTACATCCTCCTGAGCCTTCATCATTGCCTCTCGCTGTGAAACATAGGCCCTGTAGTCATTGTGCTTTTTTTCCAGGATCGGCTTCAATAGTTCTATTTCTTTCATAGCGTCTAGTGCAATCTATGGTAGTAGTACACTTTGTATGTTAGAATGGCAAAGAGAATCTTCTGGTTTGTGTCATCCATGAGGCTGGTGGTATATACCTTCTTAATAGCGACGATAGAGGCCTTGTTTTCCGAGTAAGAGAACTCGCCATGCTTTTGGAGTTCATATATCACTAGGCTGAACAGGATCCATGGTTAGATCAACGACCTCAACACATTCCGTGTATCCTCGTTTAGACAAGGCACATACTTGCAAAGGCGCATGTAAAGAATGTAGGCCGTCTGGATATCTCCTTCCATTTGATAGATCTTAGCCTAAAGCACGTAGAGTGGGTTCGTTCAGCTCAGTTCCAGTCGATTCTGGAACGTGCCCTTCGCCTAGGCTACCGCTGATACTTTGTGTGTAGAGTCCTCTACCTGTTGGAAAAGCTGATTCACAGTCTGAAAGTAAAAACGAATCGGCGTCGAATCCACCATGACCACCTTGGCCTTGTCATTGAGCTCCTGACGGGAAAAGTATTTCTCGACCTTTGTTCCACGCATGGTTGGTTGTCTGAGTCTGAGTAAGAGTGTGGTGGAAAGAGAAAGCGAATGCGAAGAGAACAAGAGACATGCAGTGGTCATGTGACTGGACGTGCGCAACGTGGCGCTTCCTCCGTTCCCTTCCCAAACTCTCCCCCCTCCCCTCTCTGTACCATACTGGACCTGGATCAACGGACTCTGACTAACTGTACTTTTAGATAGACGTAGATTCCATTACTTCGTTTGCAAGTGATTGTAGTTTATGTCGTGGATGGTGACTGCCCCTGGAGTAGGGGCATCGGGTTGTTGCACTCTTGACGCAATAAAACGATTACAAACAAAAAAAAAAACCTCCGTTCCCTTCCCAGGTACCAATTTCTCCTCTTGCTTGAGAACACTAAGCTGACTATTTCTAGTCAATGTAGACGGAACGATGATGGGTCGATTCGATGGACCGGAGCAGAGGTCCATTCATAGACCTGTTTGCCTCTGCAACGGTCATCCGTATTTGCTGGACCTGAGGCCACCTTCGAAACTGCCCACAGCACCACCATCGAGACGATAGCAGCCACTTGCTTGTGACCTTTTATCCAGGAGAAGACCAGATCACAATGCGCGAGGACCTGTCGTGCCTCGAGTCGACATTCTTGTCATTATCTGGAAGATCGCTCGACGGCAAGTCCATGATTTTTTCATCATCGCTCACCCTTGGAATGACAATGTCGTCCAGTAAAATGGAGGGATTCATGTAGCTGATGCCGAGCACAGAGGTCGCAGAAACATCTTCAGATCGTGCGGCCGTGGCCACCATCAGTGCAGCAATGAAGACGAGGTATGGGCTCTTCATGTTGGTCGAGAAAAGGGCTGTGTTTAGGACAAGGGAACGATTGAACTGTGGGACAAGAGTTACCAGTCTTTCCATTTTATGGCTTCCCTCGAAGAACCTCAGGTCCTGCACGAACGGTTCTTAGGCAGGTACTAACCTGGTATCCGCTATGCTGATTGGCAACGAAGCCAAGAATAGGTGATGCCGTGTCACCCGCCTTGTAGATCAACCTCGAGCGCAGCTGCAGTCCCAAAGATGCTCAAAGACGGGGGATTTACCATTTTCCGCGCGTTTGGATACAGTTCACTGGAGCGACAATGGTCCGCGGCTCCTTGATGTCGCCTAGGAATTCTATTTGTACTACACACGATGTCATCCAAAGTCAAGTCTCATTAAGAGTGGAGCTAACACCCATCCCCTCCGCCAATCGAACCCTACCTGCAGCCCTTGTCGCATGGTTGACGGCCTATCAACTCCCAGCATGGTGTCTGAAGTCTATCTGATTGGCCTAAGAGCAGGGAATCAGGTTATCTCAAATCCCGGTCAGGGACCTCACACGAGCACGTCCCTTGGGCCACATTCCTCCATCCAAAGGCTGTGAATGGCTAGTGCTATGTACTTAGACGAGGTTCGGTCTAGCGGGGCCAGGAACGTCTGCAGGAACCCCGTCGCGCTGGGAACGGATTGTCATCCTCCTTGGGCGTTGCTACCAATGCCGACGAGAAGGTATAAATACACTACCATTGTCATCTCCTCTTTGCCTCACAGGGTCTCTCCTTCGCTCCGCTCATTGTCATACACTCTCTCACCCCTGCCACTTCATCTTCTTGTCCTCTTTCTCTACCATACCATCACCATGATGCTGCCCGGCGATTACACTTTTCTCTTCGCCTTGGGCATGATCTTCGCCTTCTTGGACAGCTATGGCATCGGCGCCAATGATGTCAGTAATAGTTTTGGAGCCTCTGTTGGGTCCGGTGCCTTGAACCTCAAGCAAGCTGTCTTGATTGCTTCCGTCTGCGAGTTTCTTGGTGCCTTTTTGATGGGATCTTCCACTGCTGACACGATCAAGGGTGGCCTCATCGAGGTTAACCTTTTCCAGGATCAACCCGAGTTGTTGATGCTCGCCATGGTGTGCGCACTTGTCGGATCCTCTACATGGGTCCTCTTTGCCTCGTCCCGCGGTCTACCAGTCTCAACTACCCACGCTATCGTCGGTGCCATCACCGGTGCTGGTATCGCAGGATTTGGGTTCAACACTGTCAAGTGGAGTGGTATCGGAACCATCGTTCTCTCTTGGATTATTAGCCCCATCGTTGCAGGATTGGTCACAGCCATCATTTTCACCATCACTCGTTACCTCATCCTGAAGCACCCCAACTCTTTGAAGCGCGGTCTCATTGCCATCCCCTTCTATTTTGCTATCACCATCTTTATCAACGTCTTCTACATCATCTTCAAAGGTTCTCCGGGTCTCAGTCTCTCCAAGCTGCCCACTGGCGCCATCGTTGGCATCTCTTTCGGTATTGCCGCGGTAGTCTTCTTGTGGTGCTACTTCTTCCTCAGAGTCTACCTTCGCCGTAAGCTCGAGGAAGACGAGCCTCTTAGTTGGTACCACTGCTTCTACATTCGCTTTGTCTCGACTCGCACCAAGACTCCTGAGAATATGGAAGAGAAATCGACTGGTCAAGATAAGGAGGGTAGCATGGGAGACTCTGGCGTCGATGCTGAAGGCCGTCCAAACAGCGGTCTGGTCGCGCTTGATGACGCAGACCCAAAGCCCCTGTCCATGTTCCAGAAACTCAAGGAGAAGGCTTTCCATGGTCTGAACCAAGATATCAGCGCGAAGACCGAAGACGTCGAGAACATGCACGACAGGGCCACCCGCTATGACAGCAAGACAGAGCAACTCTTTTGCACACTTCAGGTCCTGACTGCTTGCTTTGCCTCATTCGCCCACGGCTCAAACGATGTCGCTAATGCAATCGGACCCCTGACAACCATCTACTATGTTTGGGATCACGGAATGGTGGATATGTCCGGCAAGGCTCCAGTTCCTATTTGGATTCTCGCTTATGGTGGTATTGCAATCGACATTGGTCTCTTGACCTATGGTTACAAGGTCATGGCCACGCTGGGTAACAACATTTGCTATGTCTCGCCAAGCAGAGGATTCTCACTCTTGCTCGGTACTAGCTTGACGGTTCTCACCTGCTCCAAGATCGGCATGCCCGTCTCGACCACCCATTGCATTACAGGTGCCACTACCTCAGTCGGTCTGTGCAGCGGAGGAGGCCTCAAGTCTATCAACTGGAAGATTCTTGGACTCATCGCCACATCTTGGATCCTGACTCTCCCTGCCGCTGCCTTGGTCTCCGGACTCTTATTTGCAGTCATTATCAACTCTCCTCACAAGATGTAAGAGCAGAGGCGATGATACTCATTGCATCTCATATATACCTTCCATAGACCATCCATTTGTATCATACTGCGATTAAAGGCTTTGTGCTTGTGTATAAGAGTATCTGGGATATTTAAAGAGGGACCACATTTGGTTGTTTGTATAGCCATTCCTCCTTGATCATATCAGCAGCCTTCTCAGCAACCATCACAGTTGCCGCAGCGGTGTGGCCTACATTGGGAGAATAAATATTTTTTGTACAAGTTAGTTGAAAGCGCGCCTTGAGCTGCCGACCACGGTTCAGTCAGGCAAACGCGTTTTATCTCTCACCTGCAATGACTTTTGGAATAACACTAGAGTCCACAATTCGCAATGAATCGATCCCGTGCACTCTCAAACGCGCGTCTACTACAGCCTCGGGATTGCTCGCAGGTCCCATCTTTTGTAGTGGAGTATAGAATTGAAGAAGACATCCGATCCGAGTGAGTGGAGAGGCAGCGGAGAGACAGTTCTACAAGCTAAGCACCAATTCACGGATAATTGTGACTTACAGAGCAGGTTCCGACTGAATGGAAATAGGTTGTACAGTTCTGACGGATGAACGCCTCCATTGCGGCATCATCCTCGTTCGGAACAGCTTCCTCACCTGGAGAGCATTCCACGCCTCCTAATTCTGGATCCTGTTGCATTCTCTTGCCAAGTCTCCGTGCAAACTTGACAGCTTCCTTCATCACTCTCATATCAAAGTCGTCGGCCAAAAAGTTGGGATCGATTAGAGGTTCTACTTTCAATTCCTTTCTACCTGTCTCCTTGCCTTTCGAGGTTGTTGGCACTTCTGTCACTTGAACCCCAGTTCTACCCTTGGATGCAGGATTGAGGAGCACGGCGATAAGCGTATAGTAGTTGCCACTTGGAAAGTATCGAAAGTCATCCGCTTTGACATAACACGGTGGGAACAAGATCTCTATATGAGGTGCATCAGGTCCACTGGCTCGTTCCTGCCATGTGCCATTGGCTTTCTCGCGGGTCACAAACTCTGGTGCAATGTCTTCTAGACGGACAAAACATCCAGATTCGACAGCCTGACTCGATAATGGTCCTGTGCCGTGTCTAAAGTATTTGTAAATGTTCTTTGGAATGTTTTTGAGTGCGAATGTTGTATGAATAGATTGTACATGAGGAGGTGCCTTGTACACAATGGCAACGCCAATGTGATCCGTCATGTTTTGTCCAACTCCAGGCAATGCATGGACCAAAGGAATCGAGTCGTGGATGTGATAGCCGATGCCGGAGGCAAGAAGTAGTGTTGGTGACTGGAATACGCCGCTGGAAAGGCACACCTCACGGCTGGCATATACACGTCGAACCACTGGTAACAAAGAGACAACGCGTTAGCCGTGAAACAAATAAAAAAAAACCACTGTGTAGACTGATCCTAGATCCCAAAGAAGGACATACCACCCTTGGCATCTCTGAATTCCGCGCCAATTGCCCTTTTGGTGCCATAGCTGTCAATGAGGATTCTTTCGATATTCGCCTTAAGTATTATACGGATATGTCCTCGGTTTCCGCCTCCTGGTACCTGCCCTTTCCCCAAAAATGCCGTGGATGTGCTGCTACGTGTCGCGTTGGGGTGTAGCATGCCCTGCATTCTGAAGACTCCCAGAGTAGACGACCCATTCGGATCTTTCAGTCGTGGGATACCCTCGTCCATGTTTGCTTTAATGAAACGTTGAGCAGCAGGATAAAGATGATGGTAGGAAAGGTGCCATGGTCCTTTTGTGCCATGAAACTCAGACTCGAAGGTATCGTACTCTGGAAGGAACACTCTCGGAGTTCTTGGACCTCTTGGATGGTTAGAATCCAGCGTTGGGTCATGAAAGCACTCTGACTTCATGAAATAAGGTAAAATCTCGTCAAAAGACCAACCGGGATTGCCAAACATGTTGACCCATTCATCGTAGTCGGACCGGGGACCTCGTGTATATTGCATGTTGTTGATCATGCTAACATTTCATCAAGGAGAAGTACTGTTTTAGAGCATGCCCACTGGGGTTGTTGACATTCCGTTTTGATGGGAGCCCATTACCTGCAGCCTCCAAGCATTCGTCCTCGGATATGATGCAGAATTCGGTTGTTGGCGTGGATTTGAGGAACGGTTTTGAACTTCCAGTCGTGCTTTGACTGATAAAGCTGCGGGAAACCCATAGGCATCTTTGTCAAAAAGTGATTATCCATATCTTCACCGGCTTCCAGGACAAGGACTGAGATGTCGGGATCCTCAGCCAAACGGGATGCTAGGACGCATCCTGCCGTACCACCTATAGCCGCATCCAGAAATCCAGAAATTATAACGTTGATGAGTCGTTGTGATCAGATAATGCGTTCCTAGCTACAAAGGCTGTGTTCCGTTGAACCCCCTTGATTACCTCCTAGGATGATGTAGTCATAGTGGTTCACGTCCTTTCCGTCATTCCATGGTTCTCTTCCAGTTTCGTCCCTGTCCTGTTTGGAGTACTGGTAAGCCAAGCCAACCACAGCAAGACCAATAGCTGCAGTTGCGGCAAGAGTGGTGGAACTCATGTTGAATGAGGTGGGGATCGATTTGTGACAAAGGAGAAAACGATGATGAGAAAGGGAAGGAAGGTTCCAAGTCTTCACTGTTCTGCAGGGGGCATGATTTTTTTTTGGAGTACGCAGACGTTGCTTTACTGTGCAGACGAACTTTTACTGTGCAGATGAGAAGTAGAGGATGATGGCTCACAGCTTGGCAAGGAGAGTCTCCTGAGCATCCGTTGTTGGGTCCTTCCAGTCCTCCTTGATCATATCCGCGGCCTTTTCTGCGATCATGATGGTTGGTGCACAAGTATGGGCTGCTGGTATCTTGGGCATTACGCTCGCGTCCACGACACGAAGGCGGTCAATGCCATAAACGTTGAGACGCGCATCCACAACGGCCAAAGAATCGGATGGTGGTCCCATGCGGCACGTTGAGGTTGGATGGTAGTACACAGAGCTCTCCCTTTTAACATACTCTTGCAGCTTGACATCATCATCGTTAGGAACCTTGTCTATGCCAGGGTGAACCTCAATTCCTCCACACACTGGATCCTGACGCATCTGCTCGCCGAGACGCCGCATGTACCGGATCATCTCTGCCATCACACGTGTGTCAAACTCATCCTCAAAGAAGTTGGGGTCAATAAGCGTCTCGATCTTTCCATCTTTAACTTCCGAGATCGTGACTTTGCCGCTGGACACTGGGTTTAACAAGAGTCCAATGAGGGTGAAGTAGTGCTCACCATCGGGTACTGGCATCTTGTTGTGATGGCGATAGTATGCCGGAACGAAAAGAATCTCGATGTGGGGCGATTGTGGTCCGCTGGAGCGGTCCTGCCATGTTCCATTGGCCTTTTCGCGAGCTACAAACTCGGGTGCAATGTCTTCAAGGCGAGCAAAAGAGGCACTTTCTGCCCCTTGTGATGTCAAGACTCCCGTACCGTTAACTTTGTAATTGTATAAAACCTTAGGGATCTTGAAGAATCCCCTCTCCGCTGCGAAAACGTGGCTAGTAGGCGATGCACGGAAGTTGATCGGTACACCGAGATGATCGGCAAGGTTTCGGCCAACACCCGGGAGCGTATGGATGTGCGGAATCGTAGAGTGAGGCGATGGGCCAATGCCTGAGGCCATGAGGATATGAGGGGATCCGAATGCTCCTGCGCATAGCAGAACTTCCTTCACGGCCATGACTTGATGCATCTCTATCAAAAGAACATCATGCAAGGCCCTGTTATCACATGTCCCTGATTCTGGTTCATGCAGGTCGCGTGAAGGCCGAAAAGGTTGGTCACTCACCATGCTTAGAGTCCAAGAACTCTGCACCAATTGCAACTTTGACGCCTCGTCTCTCTTGGACAAGGACCCTTACAATATGGGCTCCGTACACGACCCTCACGCGTCCTCGGCCAGGCTTTGGCTTGCCATTCTGCAGCAACTGATCAGGGCCGAGATAAGCCCGAGCAGAACTGCTTCGCACTGCGTTTCGCTGAATGAACGTCTGAATGCGATTGACGCCAATTGTGCTTGTCCCATTGAAATCCTTGTTAAATGGGAGCCCTAGAGCAACATTTGCCCGTACGAACCCTTCCACAGAACCGAACATATGATGATAGCTGACCTGCCATGGTCCGTCTATCCCATGGAACTCCGGCTCGAACTCTTCATATTGAGGTCTCCGAATTCGGTCGGTCAGTGGTCCTCTAGGGTGGCCAACAGGTAAACTAGGATCATTGAAGCCTTCAGCCTTCTTGAAATAATGCAAGCATTCCTTGTAGTTCCAACCAGGGTTCCCGAGAGCCTCCCATTCATCATAGTCAGAGGCAGGTCCGCGATGGTACATCATGGCATTGATCGAGCTACATCCGCCGAGCAGCTTGCCTCGTGGTTGATCCATGACACGTCCCAAGGCATGCGTTTGTGGGACGCTTCTCAGATTCCAATCAGCATCTGTTCGATACAGAGTGGAATAAAGGGCTGGAGTCTTACTTGCCGAGATGTCGTCCGCTGTGGAATAGAATGATCAGAGATGAATGTGTTATTGACCAAAGCGCTTTGTGTATGAAGAATCAGACCTGCAATGCTGTTCATTATAAGCAGTAGACTTACAATATCCAGCTTCGAGGACGAGGACATTGACATTTGGGTTTTCTGTCAGCCTACCGGCGAGCACACAACCCGCAGTCCCACCTTTACCGCAAACAGGAGGAGAGAAGAAGCATCAGTCAGAACGTGAACGGGACTACATACATCACAAATTGATTGTAGACGACTTGCCTCCGAGAACGATGTAATCATAGTGAGTCTGCAAGTCAACAGAGGGGTCCCAAGGTCCTCGGTTGGGATACTGCTTCTGTCGTTGGTTGATATATGCAGCTCCAGCTACGCCAAGGGCTGCTACACCGGCAGTTGTCTTATTGAGCTTAGGCATTCGAAGGGGGAACGATGGTGGTGATGAAACAAGTTGCAAGTGATGTTGGAAGATGAACCGAGAAGTGAACTGTTGAAGAGCGCGTCACCCCTTGCGCATTCTCACCCTAAATTTGTTTTGCGCGAGTGTGTTCCACGCTGAGCCGTTCTCGGTTCACTTGTTCACTTGGGTACGACTCAATTGGAGCCGGAAACAGCAGAGATAGTTCGTAGACCCGACCATTGTCTAGAGACCATGCAACTGGCATCTGAAATCAGGACAAGTCTCGCATTGGTGTTGGCAAAAATCCAACTCAATTGCCTCTGTATTTGTGTCATGGCCCCTCAAGCTAATGCCAGTTCATGTCATATTGTGGCGGGGTCATCCTCGTCCTAGGAAAATGGTAAGGATGCGGAATGGCGAAAATTACTCGACAAGGTGTCTGGTAGCTCTTAGGTGGTAATCGAGCACCTGGTACACTTCTCTTCTCTCCTCCCTTTACTACCTTTACACACAGTTCCGTTCTCCATGGCTTCAAGCAGTAATTGCGCTCTACACTGGTTCTTACGCAACTTGACTGGGCAGGGTTGTTACAATCGTCTCATGATACGCCTATCTCTGCCATTGTCGAATGTGCTCATCAGCCGTGGACATTTGACGGGACTCACGGCCCTAGCCTTGGCACAATAGCCCAATAGCCCACGAAACGCTGTTGCGATGGCTTGGAATCTGCTCAAAATTCAGATTTAGCTCAGTGCATCTTCACTCCTCGTTTTTTATCTCCTGTCATGACGAACCAGTCACCCCAAGCCCAACCAGAGATCGAAGCAGAACCACTACTTGACCA
>Ga0247824_10001298_pt1 | contig 13500 bp, 10 predicted proteins | sample 13C_PalmiticAcid_FD_194412 | JGI IMG/M metagenome (GOLD analysis project Ga0247824, IMG submission 194412) | Soil microbial communities from agricultural site in Penn Yan, New York, United States - 13C_PalmiticAcid_Day48 | ecosystem: Environmental > Terrestrial > Soil > Agricultural land... | reverse complement strand
CTACCTGGTCGACGGCGATCGGGAAGGTGAGTCCGAGCTTGCGTGCGCCGGCGGCGACGTTGTCGGTGTCGTGCTCGAAGGCGTACTCCGGCGTGTGCACCCCGATGACCTCGAAGCCGAGGTCCCGGTAGTTCTTCCACCAGGCCTCGACGTGCGGCAGTTCGCGCTGGCAGTTGATGCACGAGTACGCCCAGAAGTCGATGAGCACCACCTTGCCGCGCAGGTCCGCCATGGTGCGCGGCGCCACGCCGAGCCACGGTCCGAGGCCCGCGAACTCCGGGGCCCGCCCGCAATCGGTGAGCTGCGCCGTTCCCGTGAACGCGGCCTGCTGACACTGCTGCAGCGAGCCCGCGCCCGTGACCTGCGGGGCGACGGCGACCGCCCCCAGTCGGTCACCGACGGCCTGCGTGTAATCGGGGACGCGGCGCTGAATGAGGTCCGTGACGTTCAGCGCGAGCGCGACGGCGAGCGCGATCACGAGCACGCCGCCGACGGCCCGAATCGTCCGCTGACGGCGCTGGAGAGCGCGGATCCGGTCGGCCAGGCGGTGCCCCGTGAGGGCGATCGCGAGCAGCGGGATCGCGGTGCCGACTGCGAACGACGCGGTCAGGATCAGTGTGCGCGGTCCGATGGTGTCGGTGGCACCGGCGAGCGCGATCGCCGCCAGGACCGGCCCTGCGCAGGGCACGTACACAGCGCCGAGCGCGACACCGAGCGCGAAACCGCCCGCGGCACCGTCGCCCTTGAATCCGGGCACCCGCTGCGGGATCCGAGCGAAGGGCCGCTCCACCAGGCGTTCCAGCGGCGGGAACAGCATGGCGGCGCCGAGAACCAGGAGCGCCGTGATCCCGACCCAGCGGATCAGCCCGGTGGGCAGGTGCAGGAGCGAGAGGACGACGGTGCCGAAGAGCGTGAACAGCGAGAAGCTGAGAACCAGACCCGCGACTATCGCGACCGGGCGGGCCCGGGAGGTGCGGGCACCGTCGGCACTCGTCCCGGCGCTGCCGAGCAGGACGACCGGCAGGACCGGGAGCACGCACGGAGAGACTCCCGCGAGGACACCGCCGACGAGTCCGACGAGCGGGAGCGCGAGCTCGCTCACGTCACCAGGTGGTCCCGTTCACGCCGGGGATCACGCAGTGCCCCCACTTGTCGACCCGGCCGATGATCATCATGTCGTAGCCCGTGCAGCTCGAGTTGATCGTCGCGCAGGTGTGAATGGTGGTGATCACCTTGTTCTCGCCGGGCTTGCCGCACTGCGAACCGACCGGCGGTGGCGCCGGCGTCGGATCCGCGACAGCGGTGCCGCCACTGCCGAACAGGGCGACCGCACACGCCGCGACAGCGAATGTTCGAATTGTCCGCTTCATCGAGCACCTCCTGTGAGGCCCCCACGTCCACCGTCGATCGTAACGCCGCGCAGCGCGCCGACACCAGCCCCGATCTGCGGTTTTCTTGCGCCCCCGGCAGGAATCGAACCTGCGACCTAGAGATTAGAAGGCTCTTGCTCTATCCAACTGAGCTACGGAGGCATTGCTGCGAGGACATCTTATCGGCACCACCGCCGGCGCCGAATGATTGCATCCGCGCGCACTGCAACTAGTTGCATAGTCGGCGGAGCGGCGGTAGCGTCGGCCCCGTGGCCCTCGAACACGCACTGCTCGTCTCCCTGAGCGAGCGTTCGGGCACCGGGTATCAGCTCACCCGGCGCTTCGACCGCTCGATCGGGCACTGGTGGCGCGCCTCGCACCAGCAGATCTACAAGACGCTGGCGCGGATGACGGAGAACGGCCTCGTCACCTACGTCGAACAGGCGCAGGACGGCAAGCCGGACAAGAAGGTCTACTCGATCACCGACACGGGGCGCAAGACCCTGTCGGAGTGGATCCGCACCCCGGGCAAGGACGCGGCGGACCGGCGCGAACTGGCCACCCGGATCCGCGGTGCGGCACCGTCGGACCTGCCCGAACTGGCCGCGGAGATCCGGCGCGTCCGCGATCTGCACGCCGAGCGGGCCGAGCTCTTCCGCACCTTCGAGAGCCGCGACTACCCCACCCCCTCCACCCTCACCGGCACGGAGCTGCAGCAGTACCTCGTACTGCGCGGCGGCGTGCTCTCGGAACAGGGCACCGTCGACTGGCTCGACGAGGTGCTCGCAGCCCTACCCAGCCCCGTCTCGAACCCCGATCAGCGGGATTAAGGATCAGCCATGTCAGCCAAGTACCCCCACCTGTTCGAGCCCCTCGACCTCGGTCACACGACGCTGAAGAACCGCGTCGTCATGGGCTCCATGCACACCGGTCTCGAGGACATGCCGTGGGACATCGGCAAGCTCGCGGCCTACTTCGCGGCGCGCGCCAAGGGCGGCGTCGGCCTCATCATCACCGGCGGCTACTCCCCCAACATCACCGGCTGGCTGCTGCCCGCGGGCGCGAAGATGTCCAGCCCCATCGACGCGATCCTGCACAAGCGCGTGACCGACGCGGTCCACAAGGAGGGCGGCAAGATCGCGATGCAGCTGCTACACGCCGGCCGCTACTCGTACAACCCGCTCAGCGCCTCGGCCAGCGCGATCAAGGCGCCCATCAACCCGTTCAAGCCCCGCGCGATGTCGGGCTTCGAGGTCCGCAAGACCATCCGCGACTTCGGCAACGCCGCGCGCACCGCACAGAAGGCCGGCTACGACGGCGTCGAGGTCATGGGCGGCGAGGGCTACCTGATCAACCAGTTCCTCGCGGCGCACACGAACAAGCGCACCGACGAGTGGGGCGGCTCCGCCGAGAACCGCCAGCGCTTCCCCGTCGAGATCGTGCGGGAGATCCGCAAGCGCTGCGGCACGGACTTCATCGTGGTCTTCCGGCTGTCGATGGCGGACTTCGTCCCGGACGGGCAGACGCGCGACGAGATCCTCACCCTCGCCCACAAGCTCGAGGACGCCGGCGTCGACATCCTCAACACCGATATCGGCTGGCACGAGGCCCGGGTGCCCACGATCGTGACCTCGGTGCCACGCGCCGCGTTCGCGGCCTTCACCGCCGACGTCACCCGCGCCGTGAACATCCCCGTGTGCGCCGCGAACCGCATCAACATGCCCTCCACCGCCGAGGAGCTGCTCGAGCGCGGCGACGCCCAGCTGGTGCAGATCGCCCGCCCCCTGCTCGCCGACCCCGAGTGGGCGAACAAGGCCCAGAGCGAGCGGGCCGACGAGATCAACACCTGCATCGGCTGCAACCAGGCCTGCCTCGACCACGCCTTCGTGCACAAGAAGGTCTCGTGCCTGGTCAACCCGCGCGCGGGCCGGGAGACGGACCTCGTGCTGGCGCCGACCCGTTCGGCGAAGCGCGTCGCCGTCGTCGGCGCCGGCCCGGCGGGTCTGTCCGCCGCGGTGAGCGCAGCGGAGTGCGGCCACAAGGTCGAGCTGTTCGAGGCCTCGGAGACGATCGGCGGCCAGTTCGGTTACGCCGCGAAGATCCCCGGCAAGGAGGAGTTCAACGAGACCATCCGGTACTTCACGACGATGCTGGACCGGAACCAGGTCACCGTACACCTGAACACGCGCGCGGACGTCGATGCGTTGGCGGGCAAGTTCGACGAGGTGATCATCGCGACCGGCGTCGTCCCGCGCGTCCCGTCGTTCCCCGGCGTGGACCACCCGAAGGTCATCACCTACGCGGAGGCGATCAGCGGCGCCAAGGAGATCGGCGACACCGTCGCGATCATGGGCGCCGGCGGCATCGGCTTCGACGTGGCCGAGTTCGTCACCACCGACAAGTCCCCCACCCTGCACCTGGACGAGTGGAACGCCGAGTGGGGCGTCACCCGGCAGGGCGACGTGCCCGGCTTCATCACCAAGCCGGCCCCGGCACCGTCGACCCGGTCCAAGGTGTACATGCTGCAGCGCAAGTCGACCCCGCAGGGCATCGGCCTCGGCAAGACCACCGGCTGGGTGCACCGCGCGACGGTCAAGATGAAGGGCGTGGAGCAGCTCAAGGGCGTCAACTACGAGAAGGTGGACGACGCCGGCCTGCACATCACCTTCGGCGAGGAGCGCACGGACGCCCGCGTTCTCGACGTCGAGACCGTGATCCTGTGCACCGGCCAGGAGTCGGTGCGCGACCTCGACGAGGCGCTCGCCGAGCGCGGCGTCAAGGCCCACGTCATCGGCGGCGCGGCGCTGGCGGCCGAGCTGGACGCCAAGCGCGCGATCCGGCAGGGCACCGAGGTCGCGGCCGCGCTGTAGCGCTACTTCAGGGCGTTGCCGCTGAACAGGGTGGGGCGGATCGCGATCTTGATGCGATCCGCCGCATCCGGCGGTACGACCGATCCCTGGCCGTAGCGCTCGGCGAGCCGGGTGTACAGGGAGCCGGTGGGGTCGGGCTCGACGCGATCGAGCTCGCCCCGGATCTCCAGGTAGTTGTACGGGTTCCCCTCCGGCAGCAGGGAGATCGCGACGCGCGGCTCGTGCTGCAGGTTGCGGTACTTCTGCCGGTAGTCCGTGTGCGTGAACCAGACGAGCCCGTCCTCGAAGAGGAACCACATCGGATTGACCTGCGGGCCGCCGTCGGGGCGGACCGTCGCGAGGTCGACGACGACGGCCTGGTCGAGAAGTGCGCGGGCGGCTTCGGGAATGTCTGCGGTCATACCGCAGACTCTGCCTCATCCTTCTCATCGGCGCGGTCCGACGGAGCCTTCGCCTCAGCCTGATCGCCGGCCCGGAGGCGGCCGATCACGGCGTCGACGCTGATCGGTCCGGCGCCGGTGAAGGCGAACAGCAGCAGCACCCAGCAGTACAGGACCGACAGCTCGCCGTCGTTCGCGAGCGGAGACAACCCGTCGCCGGCGTGGAACGCGAAGTACGCGTACGCCATGGAGCCCGAAGCGATGATCGCGGCGGGACGGGTGAGCGCACCGACGGCGATGAGCAGGCCGCCGACGAGCTGGATCGCGGCGCCCCACCAACTGGGCCACGCGAAGACGTCCGGGCTCGACCGTCGACCGTCGAGGAAGCCCCAGAAGGTGGCGGCGCCGTGGAGCGCGAAGAGCACGCCCGTCACGATCCGGAGTGCGGACAGGTAGTACGGGGCCCAGCGGTTCATGTCTTCCACCTTCAGCAAGGATATTGGCGAGGCTAACCTAATGGCAAGCCCACGGGTCCGCCACTCGAAGCGCATCTCCCCAGGTCCAGCGTGCGCAAAACTCCCCCGCGACCCGCTCGTGCTCCAGGGCGTCACAGTGCGAACTTCGCGATATCACCTCGTCCATGCCCTCCCGTACCATCTCCCCCATGCCAGTACCCGCACCCCATCAGTCCGCCCGCGCCGTCGTCACCGGCGGCTCCTCCGGCATCGGTGTCGCCCTCGCGACGGAGCTCGCCCGCCGTGGTCACTCGGTGATCCTCGTGGCGCGCAGCACCGGCCCCATGGAGGAACTGGCCGCGAAGCTGCGCGCCGAGTTCGGCGTCGAGGCCGAGGTCCGTGGCGTCGACCTGTCCGATCACGCCGCCCGCGGCGTGCTCTGCGAGGAGCTCGCGTCGCGCGAGATCTCCATCCTCTGCAACAACGCCGGTACCGCGACCTTCGGCCGCGTCATCGACCTCGACTTCGACTACGAGCGAGCCCAGCTGGAGCTCAACGCGAACGCCGTGCACGATCTGACGCTGGCCGTGCTCCCCCAGATGGTGAAGCGCGGCAACGGCGGCATCATGATCACCGGCTCCGCGGCCGGGAACATGCCGATCCCGAACAACGCCACCTACGCGGCGTCGAAGGCCTTCGCCAACACCTTCTCCGAGTCGCTCCGCGGCGAGCTGAAGTCGACCGGCGTGCACGTCACGCTGCTCGCGCCCGGTCCCGTGCGCACCGAGCTCCCCGATCCCGAGGACCGCTCCACGGTGGAGAAGGTCGTTCCCGAGTTCCTCTGGGTCAACACCGAGTACACCGCGCGCGTCACCCTGGACGCGCTGGAGAAGAACAAGATGCGCGTCGTGCCCGGGCTGCTGTCCTAGGGCATGTCGATGGCGGGCCACTACACCCCGCGCGCGATCATGGCGCCCATCGTCGGGCAGATGTACAAGAAGCTCGCGGGCAACTGATGCATCCGGCTGCGCCGATGCCACCGCAGCGACCGTTCCCGCCCATCCAGCACCAGTGGGTAGCGGGACCGGGCGATGCGTCGCGCGCCGCGTGGGCGTGCGCTCGGGCGATGATGTGGAACAAGCTGATGTGGGTGCTCTATCTGCTCATGGCCGCCGTGGTGGCGTGGGACTTCACCCGCGCGGGATGGGGTGCCGTGTTCGGGATCGTCGTCTTCGGCCTCTGCCTGGGCCTGCTCTTCCTCATGTACTTCGGCTACTACCTGTCGGCCACCAAGGAACTGGCACGGCCGGGGGCGACCTGGGCGACGGGATTCGGGCCAACCGGACTGTCCCTCATCTCCCCGATCTCCACGAGCGCGATCGACTACGCGGCGATCACCGCAGCGCGGCGTGTCGGTCCGGTCGTCGTGATCCGGTACCGCGGCGGAGTGCTGTACGACGGGATCCCGTCCCAGCTGGTCCCCGACCGCGAGTTCGAATTGCTGCGCCGAGCGGCTACGTCGAACTAGCTGCCTCCACTACGACGAAAGTCCGGTCACTCGTGCCCACGAATGTGGGGACGGATGACCGGACTTTCGTAGCGATGAGCGTGCTAGCGGCGACGCTTGGTGCCGAAGATGCTGCGGGAGAGTTCCCTACCGGCGCTGGACGCGGCGGAGCGGAGGAAGGACTTCACCGCGGGGTTGCTCATCACGTCGGAGACCCAACCGGACTCTTCCTCCTCCTTCTTGGGCGCGGGCGGGGGCGGCGGCGCCTGCTCGGCGGGCGCGTTCTCCTGCTGCGCCTGCTGGGCGTTCTGCGACAGCTTCTCGAAGGCGGAGAGGTTGTCGACGGTCTGCGAGTACTTGGCCCACAGCGGCGACGCCTGCGCGGCCGAGCGGATGGCATCGTCACCGATCGCCGACATCAACGAGCGCGGCGCCCGCAGGCGGGTCCACGCCACCGGGGTGGGCGCGCCCTTGTCGGAGAGCACCGTGACGATCGCCTCGCCGATGCCGAGGCTGGTGAGCGCCTCGTCGAGCTTGTAGGCGGGCGAGGTCGGGTAGGTCTTGACCGTCTTGGACAGCGCGGCCTGATCCTCCGGAGTGAAGGCGCGCAGAGCGTGCTGGATCCGCGCGCCGAGCTGGCTGAGCACCGGGTTCGGAATGTCGGTGGGCAGCTGCGAGCAGAAGAAGACGCCCACGCCCTTCGAGCGGATCAGTTTGACGGTCTGCTCCACCTGGTCCTTGAACGCCTTGCTGGCGTCGGCGAAGAGCAGGTGCGCCTCGTCGAAGATGAAGACGAGCTTGGGCTTGTCGAGGTCGCCCGCCTCGGGCAGGTACTGGAACAGATCCGCCAGGACCCACATGAGGAAAGTCGAGAACAGCGTGGGCCGAGCGGCCTGGTCGCCGAGCTCGAACAGCGTGACGACGCCCTGTCCGCCCGCGGTGCGCAGCAGGTCACCCATGTCGATCTCGGGCTCGCCGAAGAAGGTGTCGCCGCCCTCGGCCTCGAGATTGACCAGGGCGCGCAGGATCACGCCCGCGGTCTGCTTGCTGACGCCGCCGATGCCCTCGAGGTCGGCCTTGCCCTCGGCGGAGGTCAGGTACTGAATGACCGAGCGGAGGTCCTTGAGGTCGAGCAGCTCGAGCTGGTTCTGATCGGCCCAGTGGAAGATCAGGCCGAGCGTCGACTCCTGGGTGGCGTTGAGGCTCAGCACCTTCGACAGCAGGATCGGGCCGAAGGAGGAGATGGTGGCGCGGATCGGAACGCCGACGCCGTTGGTGCCGAGGGAGACGAACTCCGTGGGCACGTTCGCCGGCTTCCAGTCGTCACCGGTGTCGGTGGCGCGCGCGGCGGTCTTGTCGTTCGCCTCGCCGGGCTTGGACAGGCCGGCGAGATCGCCCTTGATATCGGCCAGGACGACGGGCACGCCGTTGGCCGACAGCTGCTCGACGATGAGCTGCAGCGTCTTCGTCTTGCCGGTGCCGGTGGCGCCCGCGACGAGGCCGTGGCGGTTCATCATGGCGAGCGGGATCCGCACCTTCGCCGACGGGTCGACGGCGCCGTCCACCAGCACGGTGCCGAGCTCCAGGGCGGGGCCCGAGAAGTCGTATCCGGCCGCGATCGTCTGCGCCGGGGAGTTCGCGTTGTCAGTCACGCTGCAAACCCTAGCGTGAGACCTGGGTCAATAGAGGTTCTGGCGGTAGTCGAGGTCGATGCCGGCGCGCATGACGCGCTCGTTCGCCACGGCCCGGAGGACCCGCGCGCCCACTCCGGCCGACTTGTTCCGCTTGACGTGGTCCGTCCACACTGCGGACGGCCGCGGCAGCCCCGCCGGGTCGGCATGCTGCCCGACGTCCCACAGACGAGCAGCGGCGATCCCTTCGCTCCGGCCGAGCCGTGCCCGAGAGACCTCCACCACGACGACCGCTTTGGGCGCCTTGCCGCGCTCCGCGAGCTGTTCGCGGAGCGCCGCGTCGGCGCTGACGGTGGCCGTGCCGGTCAGTTCCAGCGCCCGGTCGTCGCCGGGGACGAGCACGAGGAGCGCCACCTCGGGCGTACCGACGATGTTGTGCAGCGTGTCGGTCCGGCGGTTCCCGGGACGGTCGGCGATCGCGACGGTGGTGGGTCCCAGCAGCCGGAGGTCGCCCGCGGGGTCGCCGCGCGGGCTGCTGTCCGCCCGGCCGTCCTCGTCGCGGGAGCTGATCACCGCGAAGGGCGCCGCGGCGAGGAACTCCGCCGCCGCGGGACCGATCGAGGCCTCGTCGATCTCCGAGGCGGCGCTGCGCGGCTCCGCGTCCTGCCACAGGCCCGAGCGGATCACGGCCTTCCCGCAGTGCAGATAGGCCTCGTTGACGAGGAAGCCGTCGTCGCCGACGGTGCCGTTGATGCGCAGCGTCTCGCGCCACCCGGGGACGAGCATCAGGAGCGAGGCACCGCCCGGTGCGGCGTCACCGGGGACGGGCACCTCCAGACGGTTCGGCGAGGTCGCGGCGGCGAAACCGGGGCCGCCGCCGAGGAGGCGAGTGCGTTGGACGCCGTCCTGGTCGACGTATCCGAGGACGCCCGCCGTCGAGACCGCGAGGATCGCGCGACAGTGCTCGTCGAGGTGGTCGATCGTCTTGAGCATCATCGCCGCGACGGGCTTCCCGACCGCGTCCTCGAGCTCCGTGACCGATCCGACAGGATTCATGAGGCCAGGCTACCCTCGTGTTTCGCCGAGGCCCGGGCGCTCGCGGCGTTGGTTACGCTGATCCGCGTGGACGACAAACTCGTGTGGGTCGATTGTGAGATGACCGGCCTCGACCTGACCTCCGACCGACTCATCGAGATCGCCGCACTGGTGACCGACGGGGACCTCAACATCCTCGGCGAGGGCGTGGACCTGGTGATCCACGCGGACGACGCCGCGCTCGCCGCGATGCCGCCCGTCGTCCAGGAGATGCACGCCAAGTCGGGCCTGACCGACGAGGTCCGTGCCTCGACGGTGACCGTGCGCGAGGCCGAAGAGGCCGTGCTCGCCTACCTGCGCGAGCACATCGACGCCGGCGCCGTTCCGCTCGCCGGCAACTCGATCGCGACGGACCGACGATTCATCGCCAAGGAGATGCCGGAGCTCGACGGCTTCCTGCACTACCGCATGGTGGACGTCAGCTCGATCAAGGAACTGTGCCGCCGCTGGTACCCGCGGATCTACTTCGGCCAGCCCGATAAGGGCCTCGCGCACCGCGCGCTCGCAGATATCCGCGAGTCGATCCGCGAGCTGAAGTACTACCGCAGCACCGCCTTCGTGCCCGCCCCCGGACCCTCGACCGAGCAGATCGCCGCGGCCGTCGAGGAACTCGGCCCCGCCTGAAGTCGCAGGTCGCCGCACTCGGTGAGGCGGGAGCCATACCGATTGGATTCCGCTGGAACCGTCGGGTAAAGTTCTCCGAGCCTGGCGATCCCAGGCACCTGGTGGGTGTAGTTCAGTTGGTAGAGCACCAGATTGTGATTCTGGCTGTCGCGGGTTCGAGTCCCGTCATCCACCCCACGCGGTGAAGGCCGGTCGAACAGCAGAAATGCTGATCGACCGGCCTTCGTCATTCTCACACCTACCCCCATCCCGCCAGCCGCCGGACGGTGACGGACCCCACATGGCATTTTCATAAGGTTAGCCTTACCATTCTCATTTCAGGCACGCGTCCCGAGTGAGAGTGATCCGTTGAACGAACCACGAACCGGTCTGTACGACCCCACCCGGGAGTCGAGCGCCTGCGGCGTCGGCTTCATCACCCGCAAGGACGGCTCGCAGCACCACGACGTGGTCGCTTACGGCGAGCACGCGCTGTGCGCGATCCCCCACCGCGGCGGCATGTCCGCCGAGGGCGTCGGTGACGGGGCCGGGATCAACGTGGACCTGTCCGTGGAGTTCTTCAGCGCGATCACCGGCCGTCAGCTCGAGCGCGGGCGGTTCGGCGTCGCCAACCTGTTCCTGCCCTCCGACCCGGATCAGGGCGAATCGGCCCGTGGGGTCGTACGCGCGACACTGGCGGAGCACGGCTTCGAGGTGATCGCCGAGCGGGACGTCCCCGTCGACCCGGCCGCGATCCGCGCCGCCGCGCTGCCCTATCAGCTGCCGATCACGCAGTGGGTGTTCACCACGAACGGTTCCCGGGAGGAGTCGGATCGCGCCGCGCATGCGGCCCTCCTGGCGATCGAGAGCATCGCCTACGGCTCTCCCGAACTCGACGGGCTGTATCCGCTCTCGGTGAGCACGCGCACGCAGACGCTCAAGGGCAGGCTCAACGCCGACGAGGTGATCCGCTACTTCTCCGACCTGGCGGACCCCCGGCACTCCGTCTGCACCCTCTACTTCCACACCCGGTTCTCCACTAACACGGAACCGCACCCGTCGATGGCGCAGCCCTTCCGGCTGATGGCCCACAACGGCGAACTCAACACCGACCGGAAGAACCGCCTCGCCGACGACGCCGTCGCGCGGGCCAAAGCGCGCACGATCGTCCGCCCGCCCGGCCAGTCGGACTCGAGCCGACTCGACCAGTCCCTGCAGAGCCGCGTCTTCGACGACGGGCTGGACCTGGTCGAGGCCGTCGTCTCGCTCATGCCACCCGCCTGGGAGAACGACGGCTCGGTTCCCGCGCCCGTGCGGGACATGCTCGAGTTCTTCTCGCTGAGCGAGGAGAAGAACGACGGTCCCGCCGCCCTCATCTTCTCCGACGGTGACGTGGTCGGAGCCCGGCTCGACCGACTCGGTCTCCGTCCGCTGCGCACCGTCGAGACCGAGGACTACGTCGTGGTCGCGTCGGAGGCCGGGCAGGTTCCGTTCCCCGCGGAGTCGGTGGTCCACCGCGGCCGCATCGAGGCCGGCGGCATGCTCTACGTGGACCATCGCGCCGGCGACGGCCGCGTCCGCCGCACCCGCGAGGCGCTCGACCTGCTGGCGGCGCGCCGGGACTACGCAGACCTCCTCGCCACCGCACGGGTCGACCTGGCCGACATCGCGGCGCCGGAGATCCAGAGGGACACCGACACTCTCGGGTACCCGGGCGATCTCACTCTGCACGGCCGGTACGTGGCCTACTCGCTCAATCAGGAGAGCTTCCGCTTCCTCCTCGATCCGATGCTCGCCGACGGCGCGGAGCGGATTTCGGCGATGGGGTACGGCAACGCGATCAACGCCCTGTCGGACCACGAGGGCGGCATGGCGAAGTACTTCTCCCAGCGCTTCGCACAGGTGACCAACCCGCCCCTGGATTCCATCCGTGAGGCCGATGCGATGAGCATGCGCGTCGCTCTTGGCAACTCGGAGCACGGTCATGCCGATCCGCAGATCGTGGTGTCATCGCCGATCCTCGGCCACCTGGACATGGTCAAGCTGCGGGATCAACGACTGACTCCCGTGCAGCACTTCGACCTGCTCTATCGGCCGGACCCCGAGGACGCCGGGAGCAACGCCGATGCGGTGCTCACGGCGATCGAGGACCTGTGCGACCGGATCGAAGCCTTCGCCCGCGACGGGGGCGGTATCGCCGTGCTCTCCGATCGCGGCGTCTCGTCCGAGCAGGCGCCGCTGCCGCTGCTGCTCGCGCTCGCCGCGGCCGACGTCCGCCTGACGGAGACCGGTCTGCGCCTGCGTCTGTCCCTCATCGCCGAGAGCGGACAGCTCCCGTCCTCGCACCACATCGCGTCGGCGCTGGGCTTCGGAGCGTCGGCGGTGTACTCGCTCTCCGCGCGACTGCGGGCGGAGGAGAAGTTCCCCTCCCCTGCGGCACCCGCGACGGAACTCACCGAGACCGACCACGCCTTCGACCGGTTCCGCAAGGCGGCGGAGAAGTCGCTCGCGAAAACCATGGGCCGCGTGGGACTGTGCACCGCCGAGTCGTACATCGGCGGGCAGTTCTTCGAACCGAACTACCTGGACACCCGGGATCCGGTCCTGGCACGCTACTTCCCGCACCTGGACGCGCCGGTCGGCGGCGTCGGCTTCGCGCGCATCGCGCAGGCCAACAGCGACTGGCACGACCGCGCGGTCTCCGTCACGGAGGAGCGCGAGGTCCCGCTGCTCGGGCTGTTCAAGGAACGCTCCGACGGTGCCGGGCACTCCTACGGCATCAACGCGGTCCGGGGCTTCACCCGCATGGCCGAGGAGCCCCTCGCGCTGACCGGACCCGACGGCATCGGGTCCACGTCGCTGCGATTGCTCACCCTCTCGCGCCTCGACGACGCCTTCGGACTCGACGACGCCGCGTACCGCAACAGCGGTTTCAAGGCACTGCTCCCGCGGCAGATCGACGGTTTCGAGATCACCGACGGCTATCGCGACTTCCTCGCCGCCACCCTCGTCGAGCGGGAGCGCCGCCCCTCCGCGCTGCGCGACGTCCTCGCACTCCCCGCCGACGTGACCATGCTGACCACGGCGCAGGAGTTCCACCGCGAACTCGCCCGGTTCTCCCTGGCGGGCAACGCGAGCCTGCCGACCCGCGGGCTGACGGTGAGCACCCCGGCCGAGGGACGGTTCATCGTCCGCCTCACCGGGACTCCCGAGAACGACGCTGAGTCTGCGTACGCGGGATTCGCGGAGTTCCTGGAATCGGCCTTCCCCGAGGAAGTCACGGTCCGTGCGGCGCCCGCGACCGGAGCCGAGATCACCGCGACGGGACGCGCTCGCACCTATCTCACGCTGCTCGGCGCGGCTCCTCCGTCGGTGGGCCTCGACGAGGTGCAGCCCGCCCACGAGATCACCCGGACACTGGCATCGGGCGCGATGAGCCACGGCGCGCTCGTCGCGTCCGCGCACGAGGCAGTCGCCCACGGCACCAACATGGTGGGCGGCATGTCGAACTGCGGCGAGGGCGGCGAGCACCGCACCCGGTACGGCACCATCCGCGGCTCGCGGATCAAGCAGTTCGCGTCGGGACGTT
>Ga0247824_10001297_pt1 | contig 13504 bp, 18 predicted proteins | sample 13C_PalmiticAcid_FD_194412 | JGI IMG/M metagenome (GOLD analysis project Ga0247824, IMG submission 194412) | Soil microbial communities from agricultural site in Penn Yan, New York, United States - 13C_PalmiticAcid_Day48 | ecosystem: Environmental > Terrestrial > Soil > Agricultural land... | reverse complement strand
GGGAAGGGCAAGGGTAAGGGAGGGAGGGGGGGGGAATACACCTGAAAGTGCCCCATCCCATGCTCTCCATGCAAGCTGCGAGTGCGGGCGTGCATGCGATCCCGGCCGGATAAGCCTGCCTCGCTCAATTAGCGACCTAGTGCGGGAGCCCACCCGAACGGGAGTGGATGGGCTCGATGGGGTTGCGGTGGCTGCCCATTGCCATCTCGGAGCGAAAATGCGCAGTCTTGCCCCGTTTCAATCGGGTGGAATCGAGGCACGGCAAAAATCTGGCCATGGCCCCTGGCTGTCTGGTTCGTCTGTGGTCCGCCCACTCGCCTGGGGTCATCCCGGTGCCTTATCCAGGGCTGCCGAAAACAGCTGCAGAAGCGGACCCGGGATGGGTGGCGGCACCCAGCGTGTGGGAGGGATGGACCCCCGCTCCCGGGCTGGCCGCTCCCACACCTCTTGCGGCTACGACGTGCGCGGGAGTCGTTGCAGGTACTGTATGCCTGTACGTTACAGTACATGCCAGCCTTTGCCGTTCTGGACCGCAGCGACAGGTACCCGCCGAGGTGTCGCATGTCTGCCATCGCTGCCAGGCTCGAACCCGATTCCCACTGTCTCGGATCGCCCAGTCCTCCGCTGAACAAGCCAGGCAGACAGGGCACGTCCTTGAAGGGCAGCCGTGACAGGCCAAGACAATGGAGCTTGCCAAGGAAGTTGAAAAGAACCCCCAACTTTCCACTGCGTCACCCCGTCGTCCTTCATCTCAGACCCCTTCGTCTGATCAGCTGCTGGCACGATGGGTTGGCTTGATAGCGCATCGTCCCATGCTGTCATCTCCAGCTGAGCTGTTTGCGAGCCCGTATCGAGATGTGTGTAAAACGAGGGACATCTCGATTCGGACAGACGCTGTCTTGGTATTAGGTGGGGGTCGGTGTGCACACGACCAGCTGATGCAGAGGAAAGGGTTGCGCTCCTCCAATTTGAACTTGTCAAGATCCTTCATCAAAACAAACCTGCATACAGCCACCTCGTCCAGTGGGAGGCAAGACAGAGCGAGATGCCCAATCTCTCCCGCGCCCGCAAGAACCCGCGGCCGCGTGAGACGCAGTTAGCTCGTCCCGGGGAGCCGGGAGCTCCAACTTCGCTGTGCGATGCTCCAGTTCCCCATCTGTGCTCTTGCGGGGCACAGGGCTCCTGCATCCCTCAATGTCGTCACCCGGCGATCGCAACACGGGGATCGACTTTGTTCAAAGCTGCATCATCAGTGGAAACACAGGAGCCGGGCGGAGGGCTGAGACTGGGAGTGATACCCTTCGCGGCTAGCTGTGTCTCCAAGAAACGGGAGCTCGACGTTGCGGTTGCGGAGTTGGAGGGGCAGAAAGATCTCCACTGGGCCAATTAAGCTTGGCGATCGGGTTGTGTCCCTTCCTCCTGCAGGGCTGGCCGCGCCCGCCAACCCAATTCGCCTTACCGTAACCTTGGCAAGCCCTTCAGCTCTCCAGCTTTCGACCAGCACCTAGCACACAGCGCCCTCGATCTCGATCGAAGCTGGGAGCTCTGTCCAATGGAGCCTGCTCCATGCCGATCTCGATCACCGCCTTCTCGTCACCAAGACAAAATCTTGACGGCTCATCAAAGTCCAGTCCAATCAAAGCAGAAACCGGGCAGAACATTGACAAAGCCAGCAGTTCGGACGCACAAACGGCGAGTTTTTACCTAGCGCATGGGGCTGGGACGGGGATGCTAAGCGACAGCCACCTCCAAGGGACCAAGCCGGGAAGCGTGGGGCCAGCAGTTTCTGTTACGAAATGGTTTCTGTTGAGGCTCAATCGCGGGCCTGGACCAGCCAGAGCTCTAACCAGGCGGTAGGGTCCCCCGGGCGAATCAGAGCCCAACGTCTTCCTTATCTGGCGCCCCATTCTTTCCAGAGATCTTCCACACGTTTCATGCCGGGACCGCCCCTGTGCAGCTTATCAAGTGGGGCTTTGGGCAGCTGGGGCGAGAATTTGAATCACTGCGCTGACTGACGCTTTTCTGACTGGTCTGATTGAGCTGATCTCGCGACAACCGACACCACTGTCCTGTCGGCTTATTTCGTACCGCCCTGGCGCTGCCTCGGGCTGCCTCCTCACAAGCGGTCGGAGGGACCATGCCATGCTTTCACCGCCGGCAGCCCGGCACAACACGGAAGACTCGAACCCGAGGCAGAGGCATCTGCACCGGCGACAGCGAACGTGACTGCGTACGGATTGTACTCTGCAAATAAACTCGAGCACCGATGGTTCGACGGCGGAATGCGGAAAGCGACTCTCGTGGGCTTCGTCTCCTGATTCAGCTCGGTTTCATCCACGCAAAGCGAAAGAACAATGATAGGGGTCCTGCCATTCCGGATCGTGATCTCCTGAATTCCTCTCGTGGTGGCGACAGGACCTGATGTCAAGCGTCGACTCTGCTCGTGACGGCTTCTCCACTCGGTTCGAACCCCGGCAGGATCATGCCTGCAATCAGGCCGGGAGACGGGTGCCAAGTTTCGCCAAGAGATAGGCACCTTATCTGAGCTCAAGGCCAATGACGGCGCGCGGGATTGAACAAGAGCCAATGTCAAGCATCGAAGCCGTATTGATAAGTGCGTCGACGTCACCACAAGAAGACGAGTGCGCCCGCCGAGGGTCAGGAGAGGCTATCAGATCCCTCGGTGAACTCAGCGCGGCTTGTCAGCCCATGGACGAATTTACGTCGGGCTGGCAGGCATTATTTATGTTTTGCCCACTGTCATGGCTTATCCAGCCCTGCCCTGATAAGCCGGAGAGAGATACGGTTCATCCCGAACCCCACAAAGTGGAATCGACATTTCCGTCTCGGCCATTGCCGAAGCCGGCGGACTGGCGTTGCTCCAACCACCACCGAAGACGGAAGGACAAGGACGTTTCACCCCAAGCCCACAGCAGCATGCATCTTGCTTGACAACGACACAGACCCTAGAGGGGCATGAGATGAACTCTGTCCCGTCAATTGGAAAACATAGACTAACAAGGGTCCGTCACGAAACCTGATCTCAACCCTTCACCTGGGAACTAACTGCCTTACACGCTACACAGTTACTCAGTAGTCACCTAGTCCTTCAACGCTTCATCATTATCCCGTGAATGCCATGAGTCGATATGTCTGCTACTGTACACAGGAAATGCCACCCCCTCATCGACACAAGATCACCGTTGAATCTCCCACCCATCCATTTCCTCTTTCTGCCAAGCGCGCGTTCACAGAGTTCACCTGACTAGCCACCATCTCCGGCTTCTCCGCGGACTCGCGGCCGTGACCCGAGGAACTGGGTGTAGATGAGCACAGCAATGTCGAGGAAACAGCGACTGGCCTCTGGTCATTCCTCAATGTCAATCCGGCAGGAGCAGGTCGATGTGCCAACACGACCTTTGACTCTTGAGATCTCTCATGAAGCAAAGCAAAACAAGTCGTCATGTCCGATGGCCTCAAGAGCAACCCACCAAACACCTTGAAGTACTTGTGACAGCGGGGGATTGCAGTGCTGCCATCTTGGCATGCTCTGAACTGCCCAGCAGGCGGTCAGCCGGACCCTGCCAGTACCTGACTGCACACAATAACCTTGGGGTAGGGAGGAGAGTGTGTCGGGACGCTCGGGCATCTGCTATTCGAGCAAACCTCCAGAACCAGCTGGGGCCCAAGAGCAAAATGACAATCACTTGAAAGTCCCGGAAGATAGCTAAACTCAACATCATCAATCCAGCTTCACAGCCCATGCGCCATCGTGAGAAGAGAAGATATCTATAGTTTATGTGCTCTCTAGACGTCACACCCAAGCTCAAGATACTTCAGACCTGGAATCTCACAGCCTCACAGAACGCAAGCCATAACTCGCCCAGTGAGGTTGTAGACCTCAACGTGCGAAAAATGACCCGGCTGCTGTGTGCGAGTGTCAGCAAGACAGGCCGGGCCCTGGCCTGAAGAAGCAGAGCGGGTTGGGGCACACTCAACGTCCACGGGTAGTATCCGCTGGGGAGGCGTGTCACCCGCACATGTCCTGGCACTACCTTCTGGTGAGAGGTGCTTGGTGAACCCCGCCATACACACAATGCACAATCCCCTTACCAGGCACGATTCTCACAATGGCTTCAGCGCTCCTCAACCAAGGCATGTCCGGGATCAAAAATCGCTTGATAACCCCCATACTGGCCTGGCATCTGTGTAATGCTCTAGGTTAACCGCTAGTATTCATGCTGAGACACGACAGGACCGCCCACCAAAGCCTGTCCCTCCATGCCCAAGGCCGCCCGGAGTCTAGTAAATCATTTACCTCTACGCCATCCCCAATGCTGGCCCCTCCCTCAGCCACACCCCTCGACACATGAATCAGAAGCCACGAGATGGAAGATAGGCCCAAAGAAAACTAAACGAATAAACCACCGAGTCCCCGAAAGCAAAGCCACTCTGCGCCATGTCGATGGCGGGTATCAAGAAACTCCCCCCACCCGAGCCAGAAGCAAAACAAACGCCGCATCGTGAGCTAGCCGCATAATCCTATCTCCCGATTATTCTCCCCTCCCGGTCCTTCGTTGGGTCGCCTTGCGGCATGCCTGCTGTACCACGCAAAAACACAACCTCAAAAAATGAACAACTCCTCCTGATCCCCTCCCCTGGCAACATCATACATGAGGATCGTGTGATCCTTGTAATGTAATATCAACCTATACACCACGGGCGTCGCCCTCCCCATCCCGCTCTCGGGCCGCAGGTCGAGGCTCTTACCAGGGCGATACGGCACAGGCGACATGGCGACCCCGATGAGGGTGCAGCCCGGCCGTAACTTCTGGTCGTCCTCCGCCTTGCGCGGCAGGACATAGTCGACCCGAAAACCGTGCCGCACGCGCGTCAAGTGCAACCGCTTGGCCGTCTTGGTCAACGTGATGAGCGCGACGCGGCCCGTGGGCGAGCCGGCCACCACGAGACTCAGCTCGGGGACGTGGAGGAGCATGCTGACGCGCTCCGAGTAGGCCGGGTGCATGTCCCAGGGCGAGGTCAGGCCGGTGTTGCTGTGGTGGGTGAGGAGATACTTGCACTCGATGCAGGGTGCGTCGCGGTCGAACGGCTGGAGCTCGATATCGGTTGGCGAGGTGCGGAGGACACAGAAATCCTTGACGAGGTGACGGGGCAAGCCGATGCCCGAAAAGGCAACATGTTTCATTCTCCGCTGCCGATCCGTGTAGAGCCTGCTGAAGAATGTGTGCTGGGCGGCGCCCCCGTCCAGGACGGGCGTCTCGCCAAAGCTGGGGATGATGCCTCTCATCAGCTGGGTCTCGTCCGACATGTCGTCGAAGCCGTGGTCTGCCTTGGTCTCACCAGCGGTTATGGTAGACCACGGTTCTTTCCCCGGAGCGGCCGCCACCGGAGACACCAGCCTCTCCCCAACTGTATCTGGCGAGGTGGTCGTGTACATGCCCTCTTCGCCCTCGGACTCGCTATCACTCTCCCAGACGTCCGAGAGGTCGTCTTCTTGGCATTCTGGCTTTGTGAGGTGCGTTTTGGCGTAGTCGACGCGAGTGTGGCGTTGCCGGAAGAGGTTGTCGGGATTGGACGAGAACCCCTTGATGTAGTACAGACTGCATGTGGTGTCCAGCCAGATCCTGTTTTCCTCGGCTTTTGTCACAGCAATGACCTCGCTTCCCGGCAACCCCAGCGATTCGCGGATCGTCTTGGTCGGCTTGAAGCTGCTATAAGGGAGCACCAGCACACCCCAGCCCCTAATCCTACACGATTGTCAGCCCTGCATCCCCGCTGCGCGTTCCAAAATGATGGTTGCATACCCGTGCATCATCTGCTGATCCCTCATGAGAGCGTCTGGCCATCGGACAGGCAGTTCGCCAATCTTCCAAATATCGAGAAGCCAAACGTTGCCAATGATGTCAATGGCGGCAATCTTTTCTGCCTCTCCTGCTTCGTCATCGACAAACGTGACGTTGGGAATGTTGTTGCCAGCACGGCTAAGGGGTAAGATGATCCTCCACGTCCTCGTCCTCGACCGGAAGTGCCTCTGAAGCTCGAACGCTGTCTGGCCGCAGGCTAGGGTGGGAGAATCGTCTACTGCTGGGAACTTGACGGCGGCGTTGGCGTGGCTGAGCGCAAAGGCAAACACGGTAACCTCATGAAGGTTGGAACTGACGGCAATCAGGCGGGATTGCTCGTGGATGGCAAGCCCCCATGCCGACTTGCCAACATTTTCATGGAAAAACGGCTTCGGATGCGCGACCTGGCGAGCTGGAGATGCAGCTGGGCGACGGACTTGGTCGCTATGCGTCTTGATGTAGCGCACTATTGCATGTGTGTAATACGCGGCTACGTCGCCGTCGTCGTAGGCAAACAAGACGATCTCCAAGTCGCCCAGATCTCCCACGATTATATGGTTGATCTGATGCGGAAAGCGATGGTCCAGGGCGCCGCCGCACTCTAGAGCCATCTTGGACTGTCGGGGGTGGAGGATGAGTGACGGCGCCGGTAGAATCTGGGGCCCGGCCCTTCGCGGCTGGTAGACATAGATCCTGTCCTGGTAGGCGGCGAAGTACAGCTGCATCATTGGCGTGTCAACACCGGTCTCCGCCTGAAGGAGCAAAGGCACGTACATTGTATCGCTGCGAGAGGGCTGTGAGGTTGTTCCTTGTCGTCGCAATCCTCGGGAAACCATGCTGGGCATGATTTGGATCGGTCTCGAATCCGGGGCCAAAGATGGGGTCCCAATCAAGCTGCTCCCCAAATCCACTTTCGGCGAGAAGCTCCTCCTCTTCCTCCTCTTCGGCTTCCTCTTCATCTTCGTCAAGGATCATGTCGTTGTCATGTGGGGCCTCGTTCACAAACGTCTTGAGGTCTTCGAGGACATCGGCGCCGAACTAGATGGAGCAGATCAGGTCAGCCCGAGCCAACGAGGGAGAGCGGTTTTGGGAAGGGAGGGGTTTGGAGGAGCAAGGCAGGAAGCAGAAGCATGCTCTCTGTCCCGAATCGTGCAAAACAGACCAGGGACGTTGCCTTCCATGCCCGTCCGCGGTCGACCTCAACATGTGGCAACCGTCCTGTTGTGAGCCCAGAAATTGCATGTACTTACTCTGCCCTCCGCAGTCTGGACAAAGCAGGTCGGGCTGACGTAGAGATGTTCGTAGTCGTCGATCGCGCCCGTGGCCGCGGCCGAATCCATGCTCACGTTGCGTTGACCGATCCGAGGATGACCACGAGGGCGGGGGACATTGTTCGCGGGAGGGTCGCCGGCAGCAGTAGGATGCGGTTGGAGGGTTGAGGGTCAGGAACGCCAAAGTTGGTGCTGGCCCGCGTGTTGGGAGTTGCTTGTACCTTACTTACTGCAGTAAGTTCGGCACGTTGGGTGCGGGTAGGGACCGCGGTCAGACGGTTGGGATGGTCGAGCTTGGGGAAGGCAAGGGCCTATCGATAAGGCGGGGAAGTGGGTGGGTGGGCAGACGTCAGTGGTGCATCAGCCGGGATTCACGCCCGTCACGTTCATTACCACGCTACCGATATAACGACGTCCTGTTCGTTCGTTAATTACACCCTCGCTACCGACCTGACTAGAAACAGGAAGCCTGCATGGACAGAAAGGAACGACGAATTCAACCAAAGAATTTATTCCAGAATGTGTAACAGTACGTTGGTATCAAAGATGCACGCAAAGGAGTGTCAGTGCTTCGGATCTCGGCACATATCCAACGCCTTCTTGTCTAACTGCAATGTACCTTACCCCACCAGGCACAAGGAACGCCTGAGCCACGGCTCAAACCAGATGTGAAGAGAACGCCAAAGGCAATGACGCCGAAATATGACTTTTTGATGTGACATGGACCAGGACGCCGTATGGTCCAAATAACCAACCGAACGCCATATACCATAACCCCCAAGGACGAAGACAAAGGAAACATAGCCCGCCCGGTTTAACCCCTGCCGGACCGTATCAGCTCGGTCATGTCTTTCATCCGGTAGTCCAGGATCGGCGTGATCCAGTCGTCTTCAACAAGCGAGTATGTCTCCCTGTCGTCGTCCTTGGGCTTTCGCGGGTTGATGGCCCAGTACCCAAAATCGGCATCGATCGTCTTGAGATATCGCAGCAGGTTCTTCCAGTAGTTGGCGTCCCCCACACCAGGCTCGGCGGGCGCGCCAAACTCGCCAACCCAGACCGGCGCGATGTCGCCCTCAACCAAGTACGCCCAGTTCTTGCGCATGGATTGGACAAAACTCGGGTAGGTCCGCTTTGCATACCGGCCCCCCAGGCTGCCCCATCCGCTCCACGAGTAGACATGGGCCGAGTAGACCACGCGGTCCGGCACATCCAGCACCACCGGCCTCCCGGCCACCCCCGTAAGATCGTTGCCCGACTCGGTCCCGCCGACGATGATGAGCCAGTCCGGATTCATCTTGAGCAACGCGTTCCCCGCCTTCTCCGCCGCCGTCGCCCACCGGTCCCAAGTCATGGTCCCCCACACGCCCCTGACCTCGTTCCGCAGGTCCGCCCCGATCACGAGGCTGTTGTTCAGGAACCGCCCCATGAGTTCCTCCCAGTGCTCGATCCACTCCGCCTCCGTCTGCCTCACGCGGCACATCATGCCCGGCAGGTGGTCGTTCGCCCACCCGGCGTCGCACGGATCGGCGCCGCAGCACCACGTAGCCGAGGTGATGTGGTTGTTCACCACCACGGCAATGCCCTCCTTGGTCAGCGCCTCGACCACGGCCTGGAACACGTCCATGGCCCTGAGCCCCACCAGGTCCGGGTTGGCGGCGAGCAGGTGCGGCATGATGACCGGGTTGGCCATGACCATCTCGTCGCTGTACGGCAGGCGCACCGAGTTGAACCCCATCCGCCGCACCGTCCGCGCAATCACGTCGCGGTGCACCACCTCGAGGCCGCCGGGGATGAACAGCTCGTCGGACCCGCCGTACCAGTTCACGCTCGACATCTTGAAGCGGCGGCCGTTGGCGTCGACGACATGGCGGCCTTTGGCGCGGAGCGGGAGGGTGAATTTGGGCGACGAGAGGAACGAGTCGTCGAGCGGCGGGGGTAGCGGCCGCTGGGCAAAGAGGCGGGCCGAGGCGTCTGGGATCCAAGGGATTCCGAGGCTGGATTCGGAACGGCGAATGTACAGGACCACTGCCCCGAGCAGGGCGGCGAGGATAAAAAGAAACATTGGCCGTCGGCGGAGAGCGAGCTTGGGCTGGAGGTAGGTGGTTGATGGAGGTGGTGGCGGCGGTGAGGTTGGGAGGAATATTCCTTTTCGGCGTGGTGGTAGGCACAACATTGGGGACGATGGCGCCAAAGGCGGGAGCTAGCTTAAGAAAAGTGGGTTTTGGGATTCGAGGCTGTTCGGGCGGGGCTGCGCCGAGAGCTGAGCTGAACACCAAACAGCAGCTTGGGGTTAGGCGTCAAAGGTATCTGAAACGGACGCGGCCGGAGGCAGGAGAGCTGCTCCACGTGTGCAGCTCCAGGAGTCGACGAGGGGAATCGCGATTATATTCTTCTTTGACCGGATCTCAGTTGATACGTTGACCGCCGCAGGTTTCAATCTGACAGCATGGCACTACGCAGCTGCTATCGGTTGGTTCGGGCACCGTATTTATACGATGGACAGCCCGCAGGAGAGAACAGGGAAAAAAAAAAGAAGCGGCAGCAGTCCCAACATGGCCAGAACCGAGAAACGAGGGATCGGAAGGACAGGCCATCATGTACATGTACAAGGAAATCCCCAAGAAAAAATGTGAGGTGAAAGCGAGCGGAGGCTTACTCAATGCCGACTGCGCGCGGCGGGTGACGGGACAGTTGCTTCAATCAGCACAGGGCTGCAGGCTGCAGCTGGGTCGTCCTGTGTCATGGCTTGGCGCACAACTCCCAATCATGCAGAGATCCCCCACCCGGCTCGTCCGGCTGCCTCGGTGGTCAACTGAATGCCGTTCCCGGAATCTGGATCCAGTCAGGCAAGTGGCCCAGAAAGAACTGCAAGACAAGCCAACCCAGCCTGGAGAACAAACCCTTCCGTTGGTTTCAAGCAGCAAGACGCACAAGGTGGACAAAGGCCGAATGGTAAAACACTGAAGAGATGGTATTGGTATCTGAAAAGCATATGCGGCCGCCTTCTAGCCATTCCCAAGCCGCTGACGTCTTAAATGATTAAGGCTGGGGGATACGGCGTCTGCCCCAGGGATCCACCACCACAAAGAAAACCGGCGCCGGCGTGAACCCGAGCCCGAACTCCCGCTCCGGCTCGTCCGGACCTCCACCGTCTTATCCTTCTCTAAATGTCATCCTACAGTCACGCTTCCCGCGTGGCACCATCGAGACCGGAATCTTCGGATGACAAACCAACTTTCTTCCTCCCCCCTCCGCGCGGCCAATCGGCGCGCGACATGGAAGATATCAGAAGGCGGCCGAGGTCCTCGATCATGATGATTGCCCAGAGTCCCCAGAGAACTCGTCGGCGCCAAAAGTCGGCGCGCGAGGTTGGGACAGCGCGCTCAGATCGGCCACTCACGGGATGGCACCATTCCGTCCCACCCACACCTACAACCCGACCGTTCCGAGACATCCGCCGATCCCGCCAGTCGGCTTGTATTATAAATGCCACGCAGCCCATTCCGGCTGTCGTATCGAGCCCGATGCCCGATCTGATTCAAAGCCTCCAGCGTTCTGGTGACAACCCCGCCCTTAGCGCCGCAGGTCGCCCGATGTTTCCTGACGCCAACGTGACCGACCCCCGATCTATACATTTTTCAACAACCCTGAGCCAGATGCGATGCAAAATTCTTGATTCTTGAGATCGGTCCTGAACAGGGGCGACAAGTGCGCGGCTGCCACGGGTAGTGCAGCATGCCCGGGCGGTGCTGGTTGAGATCGCGCGATCACTCGGCTGCGCTGCCCGCCAAATATATGGTGGTGAAATATCTTGTCGATGAATCGAAACCCCAAGGCGCGGTTTTTCGTCGGGCTGCCCCTCCACTCTCGGCTGAATTATCGTAAGGGAAGAAAAAAAGGTTTGTTGTTGTTGTTGTTCTTGTTGTTGTTTCGCATCCCGTCATAACTTTCATATCCTGTTCATGCCCAGCGGGTTGACGTATCGGTCCTCCTGCTGCGTGTACTGCGGCGATGTCGGCCGTGCATACGTCTCCCGTGCGTCCCAGGTCACCGTCTGGGGCGGGCGTGGGCTCGAGAACGACCTCGCCGGAGTGTGGTACCGGGCGGTGTTGCCAAAGTAATCAGGAGTCCGGCGCCCGTCGCTGTTGGGCATGTGCATGTAGTCATGATTAATCGGACTCCTCACCGGCGACCTCGCGTGTATCGGGGAGATGGGGGTCACTACGGAGGGTGTTACTGAATCGTCCATCGTCTTCCCGGTGTCCCGGGACAGCATCTCGTACGAACGTGTGTCTTTTTTGAGATCGTCCAGCCGCGCGTCGACTGAGACGAACTCCCTCTTGCCCCGGTTGGGAACCGAGGTGAACAGGTCGCGCCAGCCCGTGACCATGGACCAGCGGCCGAGGAGGAAGAGCAGCCAAATGCCGTTGATCTAAGATAACACCATACGGTCAGCAAAAGCGTCCTCGGGAGAGTAGGGGGGGGCCCGTGGTTTACCCCTAGAAGGAACAGCACGGCACCAATGGTCGGCATGTTGACAGCGAGCATGCTGGCTTCGTCCAGGCACGGCACCTTGTTCCCGCCGTTCTGAGCCAGGCAAAGAATCCAAGGAGTCGCGAGGCTTTGGTTGTGTTTTACCGCCTCGACCGTGGTGTCCTGGAAGACGAAGACGAGGGAGAAGAAGATGACGTCGGCAACGATGATGAGAACAATGGCGATGCCTCTCCACTGGAGGGCGATGACGCGCCGCACTCGCCGGTAGGCCTGCTTCGGCGTCATGGTCCGGATGCTGTTTGTGTACGACGGCATGCCCGAGCCTTCGGTCGAGGCGCTGTTGTCGGCGAGCGAGGCGAGGTAAACCTTGATGCAGTAGCCAAACGTGGCGAACTGGATGATGATGGTCAAGCCCGCAAAGACCAGCAGGGGGATCCAGAGATCCGCCAGGCTGTTCTTGTGGTTGATGTGGCACGTCGGCCCGAACCTGAACGACACGCCGCTGAGGATGAAGGCGACGACGACGCCGATGGCGGGGATGCCCCAGCCGACGGCTTGCGAAAACCACATAAAGTTCCGCCCGACGACCAGCTGCCAGCAGATCTGGAGATGGAGAGACAGGGCGCGCAGGAAAACCCACATCACACCTGCCCAGCCGCCCATGATGAGGAAGAAGCCCGAAGCGCCACACATGGTGCCCGTCTTCATCGAATTCGGCGTGATTTGGTCGAAGCATTGCTCCGGGTTCCCGGCAAGGGGAATGACAAACCCGAGCTGGGCCGCGAGTTAGCGTCTTTTTCTTCTTTGGCCCAAACAGCAATGGGGTACGAGGAAGGCGTCGAGGCTTACGTTCATAAAGACGACTGCCATGGTGAGGCAGATGCTCAGATAATGCCTGTACGTCTTGTCGACGGGTAGCACAGCCCACGAGAGCAGGAGAAAAACACAACATATTGTGCTCGCGACCGAGACCCAGTTCGCCGCCGTGGTCATGGTCTGGAAGCTGTCAGGGTACGCCCAGTCCGTCAAGGGACATGGCAAGCAGCAGGTGAGGTCCGCGCTGAGCTTCTGACATATCCTCCCTTCCACAACTGAAGCGCCGCGTTAGCACCAGTTTCTTTCCAACAAGAAGCGCGGTTCCAGGGCCATCGACTTACACCCGCCGCCTGTGAAAAGGGTGTCCTGGAGGAAGGGCTTGGGGCAGTTGTTGGTCCCGTTCAGAGCCATCTTGATCTTGTTTTCGTTTCGTCCAACAGCGTATTATTTCGACCCTGATGCGCCCACACCACGCGCAATTGCTGCCTCGCCCGGTCTAGTCGAGCGGTGCCCTCCCCAAAAAGTTGTCCCTCGAAATCCAGCTCCGAAGTGTTCGGTCTCAAGTCGACCGGCGGGTTGACGTCGGTTTGGGGCCAGGACTGGTCGTTCGATCGCGTGGCCAGGTGGTGTCGACTGTGATTGTGCGCACGCACGCAGAGCTAAGGACCCATCGAGCTTTGGATCTGGTCCTACGTGGGCTCTGGTTCCGATCGGGTTGGTGATATATGATACAAAAGGAGTACAGGTGTCGATCCCGTGCCGTTGGCGACAAGATGGGCGCTTTTCGTTACCAGCGTGGTGCGAGGGCAAAAGTGATGGTGCGCTGGTGTTTATTAAGAGCTGGGGGTACGCCGGGTCTCAAACAAGGAAGGGATTCGAGACGGCCGCCACTGACGTGAGAAGTGAACTAAAGGGGAATCACCAGAAGAGACAAGAGACAGGGAAGACCAGGTGAAGGGGGGTGTGGAACATATGTACGATGGATCCTGTCAAGATCTGTCCCCTCTCCCACCCGGGGACCTGGCCTGGGGAGAGGCCTGGGGGTGTGTGGAGGAGGGG
>Ga0247824_10001296_pt1 | contig 13504 bp, 10 predicted proteins | sample 13C_PalmiticAcid_FD_194412 | JGI IMG/M metagenome (GOLD analysis project Ga0247824, IMG submission 194412) | Soil microbial communities from agricultural site in Penn Yan, New York, United States - 13C_PalmiticAcid_Day48 | ecosystem: Environmental > Terrestrial > Soil > Agricultural land... | reverse complement strand
AAGCAGAGGCGGGCGGGGTGGGGCTGCGGGGTTCTCTGATAAGGTCGGATCAGGGGCACGCCGCACCACGGGAGGGGAGCACAGCCTGGTTGGCCCAACGGCCCCAACGCCTGGAATCCGACTGAAAATGTACATGGAAACTCCATGTGCGCGAGCATCCACCTGTGTCTTGTCTTTGTTCTCGGCCTGAATTGCGGGAACGCCTCCTGCGACTTCCCGTCAACAGATTCTGCACTTGCTCCCGGAAAAGCCAGTCCGAGGCGGGGTGCAGAGCGCTAGTGGATACCAACGTCTTTTTCTCATCCTCTCAGAGCTGCACTTTCGAGGGTCTCGATGTCTGCAAGGGATGGTGGGCCCTTTGCGACACCGACCTCTCTCAGATCGGACTCTTCGCGGCCAAGACAGAAATTGGATACGAACCAGACTGCTCCCTTGGGTGGACCCCTTTCATTTGGGAGCAGGCTGGCTTGGCTGGGGGCAACGGAGACTGAGGTGTACTGCTCAAGCACAACAGCCAGGAAACCCATGGTATCCCTATCCCATATTCGAGTTTTTTCACGGTGGGCGATTTTCGTTCTCCATCCCGGTCTCCGATCTGCCGGGCCCGGAGCGGTGACCGGCTTCAAGCGCCTCCGATTTGTGGGGCCGTCGGCGCTACGATTCGGGGCTTGGTGCTCAGGGTTGCCGGGCCGCAGCAGCTCACGGTAACAGCCGCTGTGGTACTACTGGAGGTCGTATTGCTGCCGGCACGTCTTCGCCATCCTTGCACACCACGGGGGGCTCGACAGGCAGCGACAGTGGAGCCGTGCTTCCACGTCCACGTTGCGTTGTTGATGAATCGATGCCAACACCAGCCATCCAGAGCACCGGCTTGCCCAGGCTTGGGCCAAGCTGCTGGGCACTTGGCGGGCCGGAGACGGAATGAGTTGCGAGGTCGAGAACGAGGCCAAGGGCAAGAAAAAGGCCGTCCCGAGGTTTCGGTAATAAAAGGCAGATGGAAGACGACAGGAGAGATGCCAGAGCAACCGCACCAGAGGGGTTGCAGCGATTTGATGACTATTGGCGGTTTCCAGCAACATGGGCAGGGACCAATGGGTTTTTAAAGAGTTGCAGGTTGCCTGTGAAAAATCCCCAGTTGTTGCTTTGCGGTTTCCCATTTCCCATCAGTGCCATCACCCCTGCTTTCCTTTCCGAGTTACCCGAACGTCCGCGTGACGTCAAGGATCTGGCATTGGCAACCCGGCCGGTCAGCACCACAGCAGTTGCTTCCCTTCCTTGCGGTCCGGGTGCCAATGAGGAAGCTGCTCTTGGAGCGCCGGCGGCGGCAGCCTCGCTGGAACCTCGCTGCCTCGCCCGCTCCGGCCTGACGCCTCTTCGCCTCGATGTGTGTGCGTCCTCGGTCGCCGTTTGAGCGATGGGCACTCCGTGGACATGCTGAGCCCGCCCAGACCACTCCAAGCCACCGAGGAGCCGCGCAGGCTTGGCATAATGCGCGGGTTTGCGGGTTTGTGACTTGAGACTGGGCCAAGCCAGTGCAAATACGTCGCACATGGCCCACGGGGTCCTTGGGGCTGCTTGGGGGTGCTTGGGGTTTCTTGGGCCTGCCCTTGGAATGTCTTGGGAGGGCCGCTGCTCACAAAAACGCCGGGCATTCCAAGACTCGCCCAGACCAGCAACGTGAGCACGCATCAGCAACACAACGCCCAACACCCGCTGATCGGTCTGGGCGCCAAGCCAATCTGGGTTCGGTTTTGATTTCTGTTCGTCCCAGCCCTGCGCCGAGAAGCCACGCCCAGACAAGTCCCAAGTCCCAAGACCCGGAAGCAGCTCCACGAAACCGCCAAGGGCCAAGGAACACGAAAGAAAGGGAGGTTAAAATGGCGACCACATCCGATTCAACGGCATTCCCCATCGCCGCCTCACGATGCTCGTCGCCGGATCCGGATCTCGAATGCGCTCGAGCCCCGGCCCCAGCCAGAGCACCCCTCCTACGCCTCCTCGTCGGTGTTGATGGCCTTGCTGGTTGATCCGGCTTGCTCGTGAATCACGGGAGTTGAGGCCTCTGGATTGCTGCTGGAATCACGACCGCAATCCTGATCCGCCTCCCTCAATTGGCCCTGTTGCGCGAACTCGAGTCGCCTTCGACATGCCTTGACGTCTTGCCACCCGTCCCCCACCTGTCCGATCCACCCTTCGACTCTGGCGCTCGTGTCGATCAACCCTGCCGTCTGGACGACCTGAGACGCCCAAACTGACGAGTGCCGCCCCGGAGGAAGAGGAGGAGGCCCCCGAGCCGGCCGCAACAGTCGGCCAGACGACCAAGAAACAAGCTGGAAATGAGGCTTCTGACCGCGGCACTACTGGCCCTGGTTTCTGGGGCATTGTCGCAAAATGTTGTCCAATTCAACGTCACCAAAGGCCTCCCAGGCGTCCATGTAGGCGCCGCGCCATCGTTGGCCCGCAGGGGGACATACCCGGAGGAGCTCATCAACAGCATATCCGGGGGCGGGTACTATGTGCAGGTGCAGGTCGGGACACCTCCCCAGACCCTGACGATGCTGTTGGACACGGGCAGCAGCGATGCTTGGGTTCTAGGCCACGACGCAGACCTCTGCACGGACCGGAACTTGCAGAATCTCTACGGCATGCCGTGCACCGACACCTACAACCCCTCCAAGAGTTCGACCAACAAGATGATCAAGCCAGACGGGTTCAAGATCGTCTATCTGGACCGCGGCACGGCTTCCGGGGACTACATATCTGACCATTTCACCATTGGCGGCGCCACACTCGAGTCGTTGCAGATGGCGTACGTGAAGAAGGCGGTCAGGGGAACTGGTGTTCTGGGCCTCGGCTTCAGCATCAGCGAGCGGGCGACCATCAAGTACCCCAACATCATGGACCAGATGGCCAACCAGGGGCACATTGGTTGCAAAGCCTACTCCCTCTACCTCAACGACCGCCGGACCGATTCCGGGTCCATCCTCTTTGGCGGGATCGACACCGACAAGTTCATCGGTCCGCTCCAAGTCCTGCCCCTCTACACACCCTCAGGGGGCAACTACTCCTCCTTCGAACTCAACTTCACCAGCGTAGCAATCGCCTACGCCAACGGCACGCAGCTGTCCATCCCGACCTCCACTCTCGACCACCCCGCCCCGGCCGTCCTCGACTCCGGCACAACCCTCTCCTACCTCCCCGACAAGATGACCCAAACCATCTACGCCGCCCTCGGCGCCATCTACGACCCCGACCTGCACATGACCCTCATCGACTGCGCCTACCTCACCGCCCCGGCCTCCTCCTTCCAGCTGACCTTCACCTTCTCCCCGACCAGCACCATCGCCGTCCCCGTCTGGGAGCTCATCCTCGACCTGCTCCCGCCCTCGTACCCGCCGCCCCCGCACTTCACTAGCCGCAAGGCCTGCGTCTTCGGCATCCAGTCCACCGCCATCTTCGCCAACGCCGGCACCGTCAAGCAGAGCAACTTCACCCTGCTCGGCGACACCTTTCTCCGCTCCGCCTACGTCGTCTACGACCTGACCCACTACCAGATCGGCCTCGCCCAGGCCAACCTCAACTCGAGCGCCTCCACCGTCGTGGAGCTGCCGCGCGGCGGGACGAGCCTGCCGAGCCTCACGGGCGTGGCCGCGCAGCAGACCACGTTCACGCCCACGGCCACGAGCAGGGCCCTTGGTGGTGGTACGGGGGCTGTGTCTGGACAGAGTGGCGCGTCGGGCGCAGTGAGGTCGAGGTCAGTGTGGCAAGTGATAGGGGTAGTTGCGGTGACAGGGTTTATGGTGGGTGTGGGCGGCGTGTTAGTTGTAGTATGAGATGATGCGCCGTATGACGATGCGTGGAAGGGCTTATGAAGGAAGATGCTATCTATAAAACCTGTGTAGACTTGCAGGTTGCGGGCCATTATTATCAGCCTGCCTAATTTCTTGGTACATAATACAAACAACTTCAAACACTTGATGAGAATCACCGTGAGACGTGCAAACATGTCACAGAGCCCGCCGTTTCAGACACCAATTCTCTTGATTCAGCCTAGCTAGCAGTCTAGTTATCCGTCATCCCGCAAAAATCGTGCTGCACAACGCAGACATATTCTCAGGGTCTCGAGATCAAGAGACAGCCAAATCCCACGTGTTAGCTTTCAGCAAGCAGAACACCGACTGATTCCACACCACCTCCAATGTTCCACAGCTGTCCGACTGTTTCAGTCCTCTCAGAATCATCCGACTCCAAATCAGGACAGAGAACCATGAGCGTACAGTTCACCACTGGATCCCGGCGCGAGCCCAGAAGTCATCCGCAGCCAGGCTCGCCTGGTTCGGTGCCGTGGTTCCCTGAGCAGCCGCCGGCTGAACCGTGGCCACACCAGCCCCATCTTTGACGGACTCTCCAGCAGTCTCATCAGCTTGTCCCACAGCAGACGTGTGAGTCGGCACGCGGTCGTGGATGGTGAGGGACTGCATTCTCGCGTCGAGTGAGGCCATACGCGCGTGGTCGGCGGTGGCCTTGGGGCCGCAAGCTTCGGGCGAGGTGGTATAAGCTCCCTCAGTCAGAGAAGCGGAAGCGTCGTCAACGTTGTCCAGTTCCAGGCCAAGGCCAGAGGAGTTGGGGGAAACCTCGGCCGTGGTGGTGCGAGGCTCGGTGAAGCTTGCAGAAGTCTCACCAACATTGCCACCGGCATGCTTGACAGGGCCCGAGGCATTCTCCGTAACCTGAGCCCCATTCATTTGATTGGAGGACTTCCCAACCTTTTCTTGCTCAATGATCTCCATAGCCTTCTGGAGGACCTGAGCGAAGTACATGACAGCATCACCGTTCATGCCACCATTATTCATCCCAGCCAACATTGACTCGGTCCACTGCTTGAGCGGCTGCTGAACAGGAGGCTGAGGAGCAGGTGCCATACCAGAGGACGCAATCTGCTTACCAGCCGTCTTGGAGGGCGCTTCATGCTCATCGGCCATCTTGGGGGCCGCAACCTGCGCGCCAACAATCGTGGAGGGCGAAATCTGCTCAGAGACCTTCCTCTCATCCAGTTCAACGAGCTTCTCGGATTGATTCAGGGATGCCGCCTGAGCCTGCTTCGCCTCATGGTCATTCTTGACAGGAAACATGGTGTCGAGGGCGTTCTCCCAGGCACTATCACTAGCGAGGGGGGCATCCGCTTTTCTCCGGGCACCATTGGCATTTACGCCGTTGGTCGCGTACTTCTTCTGCTCGGTCTTGGAAAGAAACAAAGCGTCGATTGCCTGGTTCCACTTCTCGCTGTTTTCGTTCGTGACGAGAGAAGAAGCTGCATTACCTCCGGTACCACGGGAAGTAGCGGCCGTGTCAGGTGCCTTGTGAAGTTGGGCGGTGTTCTCCATGGAACGGCGTTCCTTGTCCTCCGGTCGGGTCCCGGGAGTTGGGACCGCGTTCACAGTAGGGCCGTGGGTTCCAAGTTGCTTGTTGTCCGTCGCAGCGTGAGTGCCAAAGTCTTCAAGAACATCTTGCACAGCGTGCTGCATGTCGCTCTGAGCGAGACTGCTCTCCTCCGCAAACGCCGCAACCAAGGGCTTCATGGCTGACTTGGTCCCATCGGACTCGGCTCCGATGATTCCCTTCTGCTCGTTGCGTTGAGAAGTAGCGTGGGACTTCTGAGCAGGCCATGGTGCCGCTTGCGCATCCAAGACTGTAGTCCTCGCAGCTGGTCCCTGGTTGCTCTTCGTGACAAGGCCAGGATCTTTAGCAGACTCCACGACAACCTTGACGTCTGAGGTGGCAGTCGAGGCGACCATGGGCTGGACCTCTCCGCCCAGACCAAGGGCAGCAATCCAGTTCAATCCGGCCCCAGTAACGGCGTTGTGCTCCAACAGAAGAGTTTTCTGTGCATCCATAATCTTGGCAATAAACCTGGCCACATCCGTGAGAACAAAGCTCTCGATGTCCTGACGAGTTCCGTTCTCAAAGCGCAAAGCAATTGCAGCCGAGAGCCAGCGGGCCGCCCTCCAAAAGCGCACATTCTTGTACTCGTGCCGCTTCTCGCTAGGAAGCAGAGTCGCTTGGTCGAAGAGGTTGTGGACTTCACCAAAGGCAAACTGAAGCTTCTTGTAGTATTCATCACCGACACCATCCAGCTTGTCGTGCCAGTGCCGGCACTTCACTCCATCGGGCAGCGGGAGATTGAAGGCCTTGGCAATCATCTGCGCGACAATCATGGAAGAGGAACGAAACTCGATGGCGTCAAAGACACGCTTCGCGTCATCCTCTCCCACCATCATTCGCTGCGAGAAGCTAGTCAAGAGATCACGCGTGATGCCACCGACTTGCCGAGCCCAGTCACCTGGGCAAGTGTCGAGTTCGACAGTTGCGAGATACTTGAGGTGGAAGAGCTGGGATTCTTTGGTGCCACCAAAGGCTTCTCCGAGAAACTCAAACCGATGCGGGTCGGCGATGGCGCGACGGGGAGAATCCCAGCGTTTGGCCCACCAGGCGAGGGGACGGCCTTGCCTCGGGCCGTATTCCATCCAAGCGTCGAAGAAGCTGGAGGTGCCCTGGACAGCGTCCGGACTCAGGATAAAACCATGATGTTTGGCAAGGACTGACAGCCGCTGCTCCAGTGTCTCGTGGATTTGGCGCTGGAACTGATGAAGGCAGTCGGTCTGCAGCTTGGTCGGATGGAGAGGCATCGGATCGTCGTACTTAACTTGCTCGCGCTGAGCCTCGGTCATCAGAGGCATGTCCCGCTCGGTGAAGAAGCGAATGAAGCGGTTTGCAAAGGCCCCGCCGCAAGACTTCGCGGTCGTGCGCATCATGTTGCGAAGCGCGGGAGACCCAGGCTGGTTCGTCAACGAGGGCCGGCACAGCCAGCCTCCCGAAAACGGAGAGGGGGTAATGAACATGACTGGAAGTTGCGCATTGCCGACGGCGTCGTTGACTGTTTTACGAAGATGCTCGACTGTCAGGTAGGCCTTCTTTCCGCCGAGGTCGATACAAATGTCTTGCTCCGGGGTAATTGGGGCAAAAACCATCAAGAGCAGGACAGTTTTCTTGGTGGCGGCAACCTGAGCTTTTGCAGCGAGCTGCTCCAGAATAGCGGCCATGAACTCTTCGTTGTTATTGGGGAGAGGTGCGATGTCCTCTTTGACCTTGTCGATTGTGCCATCGTTGATCATGTCGACCCTGTCGACATTCTCCAGGAACTCTGGGATCTCGAGCGAGCTGAGCCAGGTCTACAGCACAAAAAAAAAAGGTAAGCCCAACTTGTTAATCAAATGTCAACAGCCTGGGGTCACTCACCTGCGCGGGCTTGGAGCCTACGCCATGGAGGAGCAGCTTCCACTGCAGGAAATCGGCCACCACCCAGCCGTACTTGTTTTCATCGGCAATTTTGGCGGAGACGCCACAAACACCGAGAATCTCAGCATTGAGAGGGAAATCAGGCGGACCATGCTGCCAACAACGTCAGTGGCGGCCTTGATGCTCAGGCGGAGGCGCGGGATGGGGAGTTATTGAAGACAAAATCGCTGAATCCGGAACCAACGAGCCACAGGAAAAAGCCGGCAAGGGAGGAAAACTGTTTGAATTCCACGTACCAGAACAATGTGTGCCTCGGAAGCGGCAGCCAGAAGCATGGAATGCTCCTTGGGGCCGCCTTCCCAATGCGCAACCGCAGGAAGGGTCGACATGTTCGCTGGAGTTCGGCGTCAGCAAGGTCGCTACTCTGCTGGCAAAGAGTAAGATACGCTGGGAGATAGGAGTACAAACCTGAGATTTGCAGAGTGTTCTGTCAGCCGCAAGATGGGAAGGTTGAGGATCGATGATGGGTTGGTTGGTGCGGTTGTCAAGCAACTGCGAGTGGCGGAGGAAAGAGGGAAGGAGAAAGTCGAAGAGAGCAGGAAACCGCGAGGAGATAAACATTCAGCGGAAGGAGCAACCACAACAGCGGAGCAAGAAGATTCACATTTGTTGAGACCGGTCCAGCTCGCCACATCACACGTCTTGGTTGAGGGCCGGAAGGGCAGGTGGAAGACCGGGAACGGACGGGGATGGCCGGGCTGAGAGTGGTGGTGCAGGACGGTGACGGCTTCTGAGTCTCAATGAACTCAGAAGCTTGATAGACATCAGCAGGCAAAATGCAGATACACTGGGAGCCATTGTAGGTCTTTCAGATTGGGGCATTGCTTGCTGAGTGTCCATTGTTTTGGTTGAAAAGGGGGTGAGTGCCAAGCAGGCTGAGACAACAACAACCCAGACCAGCCTGATGGATGGCAACATTCTTCCCTTTTGTTGCTTGTATGTAGCCGTGTCAAGGAAAAAAGAAAATGAGATTAAAGCTTCACTGTAATCACCTAACCTGAAAGTTTGAAGTTTCAGCTTCGTGACAATCAGCTCTAAACTCTCCAACTGTAGGGGCCAAGACGAGAGAATGGACAACCGTGACATCTCTGACAGCACATCTGCTTCTTCAACGAACCGCAGACAACGTTATTCCTGATCCTTTGCCCATGACCTGCTCGTTTGTAAGACACGGTCCAGAGTAAAGACGTGGTGTAGGTAGGGTGAAGGATCACTGTGATGGGGAGCTTGCTCGGGTGTGTGACCTGAAGGGGATGAATCGGGGGTATCGGCGGTTGGTGCTGGACGGCGTCGAGTTTCCGGCCATTAAAAGAGAGAAGATCCCGACGAGCGACGTGAGGGTCCCGCTGACACTGCACCAAGAAAAGCGAGAGACCACGGCGCTGCTAATAGCTGGCTGGATTGAAATTCGGGCAATAATTAAAGAAGACGATGAAATCGCGGTTCAACCTGCTTCGAGGTGGTGGATGTTGCCGTCCTCATATATTTGGACCAGGGCAGGCACAGGTGAGAACAAGCGACGAGCCAAAGACACCATCAAGGCAGCAGATATCGCAAGACCGTTGACCAATTAAGCTTCTAGCAATGGGGTATATGCCTCCTGGTGCCTTTTCACCCCCTAAAACGCCAAATCCTTCCCTTCCCTTGGGCAGCCGCAATTGTACTCAAACAGACCGAAAAGTGAAAACTAAAAACAAGAAAAAGAAGACAGCAAGACAGCAGGGCCGCCGAGGAAAGAGTGATGAAAGAGTCCTTTACATCCTCTCAAACCGCTCCCTCGCGCGGTCTTTCGTCTTCTCCACAAACGCGGCAAAGTCACCCCTTGTATTCCTCGCCGCCTCCTCGCTCGCATCCCCCAGCTTGCCGCCTTCCGCACCCAGCCCCACGCCCGGCGCGTACACCTCCGTAGAGATGGCCTCGGTCCTGCCCGCGCCCTCGGCACCCAATCCAGCGCCACTGGTCCAGCCCATCTTGGCCAGCATGCCCGCGCCCTTGGACTTCTTCGCCGCAGGCTCTTCGCCCTGATCCTCCGCCGGCTTGACGGGCTCCTTGCGCTTCTCAGGAACGGCGGTACCAGCAGGTTGCCCGGCAGCGGCGTTGGCCTTTTTCGGCTGCCCAAACGCCCTTCTCCGCTCGAGCGCGCGGTCGCGGTACTGGGGCTGCAAGAAGCGGACGCGCTGCACTTCCCAGCCCGCTTTGAAGGCTGCCTCGGGCTCCACGATGTACATCTTCTTGCCGAGCGCCTTGAACTCATCCGCCGCGCGGGCCCGGTTCTGCGGGTCCGCCAGCATGCGCTTGTGGAGCTCGCTCTGCTGCTCGTGCAGCCAAATGAGGCGGACGTCCTTGAAGACGCGCTTGCAGAGGACGCAGCGCAGGCGGTCGAGGTCGGCGTAGGACTTGTAGACGGGCAGGTGCTCCGACTTGAGCCGCGGGGTGCGGCGGACAATGAGGCGGGGTTCCTTGCCTCGAGCGGCCAGCGCGGCAGCGGCTTTCTCCTTAACTTGGTTGTCTTGGAAAAAATTGTGGGCGCGGCCTTCGTGCTCAATCAGCAAGTCTCCGCGGGTCTGGGGCCAGCCACGTTCGTTGATGTGCGACTGGCTGGGCGCCTCCCAGTGGCAGGCAAGACACGTCAACGCGTCCCAATCGGCGTAGGAGAGGTACTGATCGCCCGCTTGAGCGGCGACCGGCCCGTCTGGCGGAGCATCCTCGGTTTCACGGGGCGCGGGAACCACAGCCAACTTGACCTCCTCTGGCGCCTGCACCAAGGGCGCGCCTACATCTGCCGCCGGCTTGGCACCGTGGAGCTGCGCCGACGCCTTTGTCCACAGCTGGATCTGAGGCGTCATGGCAATTTTGGCGGCGAGGGCGGGCTCCTTGGTGTTCTTGGCCTTTTTCAAAGGCCTTGCCCCGGACTTGGCGGCCTCGTCGCCGCCACCTGTCTTTTCGGGACTCGGCGCGTCGAGCAGGGGAGCAGTCGAGACGACGTGTGCGCTGGGGTACGCGCGTTCATCCCAGTACTTGAGGCGCACGGCAGGGTTGTAGATGGGCGTAAATGAGAATTCTTGGTTCTCGGTCGCTGGCTCATCAAAGTCGGGGATGAAAACGCCAGTATGGATAAAACCGACGACGACCGGTTTGGACGCAATCGTAAATTTTGTGGATGCTCGGAATTTCGCAACCGCGGCCATCGCATCCTCGACCGTTGCAAACTCGGCGAACCCATACCTCCAAGACTCATTGGTCTTGCGGTCACGCATCAGGAAAACGCGACGAAGGGAGCCAGGCTTTGCTCCCATACCGACCGTGCTGTTGACGGGAGCTGTCGATTTTAGTTTGTTGCTAGTGGTGGGAGCCTCCTTTGCGCGCTCCTGCTGCTCGACAAACAGCTTCATGACGCCCCTAGCGAGAACTTCTTCGGTGACGGATCCTTCAAGATCTCGGACGACGATGTACTGGGAAGGGGTTTGCTGAGGGCACTCGTCCGTTTCGCCAGTTAAAAAGGGACCAGACGCGCCGTAGTCATCTTCTGTTCAGGTCAGCACCGGTCAAAAGCAGAGAATCGGTGATCCTTACCAGGTCGCTCAGCTTTACATTTGAAACACACGGCTCGGTGGGGGTAGTTGACGACACCACACTTGACTGGTCAGCAATGGCAAGGAAAGATCTTGAAGAAAATTCCTACATTGAGGCAGTCCCAGCCGTCGTCTTCTCTCCGCGAGTCACGAGACGAATCGATCTCGTCGCGACTGCTTGGGGAGCTGACACCGACGGTGATGGGCTCGGAATCAAGACCGCGAGAATGTTCAAGAGGAAAAGAAACATCGGGGTAGTATCGGTCATAAAAGTGCTCCGCATCCGGTCTGCGATAAAATTCGACAAACGCAATGCGATGGCCTGACAGGGATCAGTGGTCGAACGTCATCAACAGATGAGGGGAGACGGCGGTAACTTACCATTGCGGTCGGAGCGCACCCGGGCGATTCTCACCTGGTCGCTCGAGAAATGGCGGTCTCGGGTGACATAGTCGAGACCATAGAGAATGTCACGCTCGGTGGCATCCTCGGGAAGGCCGTCTAGAACCACGGCCCTCCCCGAGCCGCCAAGTTGTCGGCGATCCACGAGATGTCCGTCATGATGAGCACCATGGCCCCGATGATCAGGGACGGAGCCCCGATGTCCGCCAGACCGCCGAAGAAGATGCTGATGGCCACGGCCTGCGGGAGGGGCATTGCGCCCCAACTGTGACCCGTGCGAGTATCCGCCATCCCGATCCGGATAAGACGCGTCGTCAGGAACACCAGAGTCAAGGCGATGGCTGTGCGTCTCGTCCAGGGGTGCATGTGCAGCATGTTGAACACCAGAAACACCAGGGCGTAGCCCATAACCGCGGACAGAATCCAGACCAGAAGACTGAGCAGTTCCATCGTTCCGGCGGGTGCTGGTGCTGTTGCGGTTGGCGTAGTAGCGGTCTCTTGGCATGTAGTGATGGTCCTGGTCGGTCCCAGGGTAGCCGTCGGTGCCCTCGTCGTCGTCGTAGTTCAGATCTCTTGGGGGGCCTGGGGAATCTTTTGCAGCGAGAGGCGAAACCGCCCAAAGTTAGCCATTTCCAGCTCGACCGACAACCGAAACACTCAAAAGAATGCTATCGCCAAGGCTCATCGTGTGGGTTTAGTACCCTTCCTCGACCGGTGGTAGTCGCCATCTCTGTCGTCGGACCGACGCGCATAGGGGCTGCGGCTGCGGTGGTCGCGATCTCGGTTGTGGTAGCCTTGGCCTTCGCGCCACGAGGCGCGATGCCCGCCTTGGTCCATCGGAGCAATCAATCGCAAGGAAAATCAAGCGAAGAAGAAAAGAAAGGGCGAGAAAAAAATCAGAAGCCAGTAAATCTGATTGTCCGTCCCCTCGGTAGTGGGTTGACAGCCGCAGGCAGTGCAATCGCTTGCAGCTGAAGCGATGTCCAAGACAGAGACGCAAATCAATGAAGGTTCGCAGAGACAGCAAGAGCAAGCTCACCAGGCCAACAAGGTTACCGATCGACGTCAACTGCGGGACGGTGTTTGCCGGAGCTTTGCCGGTTGAAAGAGGACAGTGCGATCTCTATGCGATAACGGTGCTTGGAGGGGTGTTGCTGTGGATCTTCGGTTGATGACTGGAACGGTCCGTATAACCTCACATGCCTCACTTGCAACTGAAAAGAGTCATGGATGGGCGTGACAGACGAAGCAAGCTGTTGTGAAGGTTTCTGTTTTGCATTTTGAGTTTGGAAGAGAAGTGAAAGGGTTCCAAGGATTTATGACCTCCAAAGCCCTGCTTAGTCGTCAGACCCGCGCGCAACCACACTCTCTCCATCACTCACTCTCACCACTACGGCCTCGATATCGAAACCAACAACTGCCGTGTGAGTTCCATGACCCAAAACCTAAACATTGAGACCGGAAACAGTGGATTGGTGAGTATTGTGCGTCCCCGTCCTCAACTCCGACCTTCACTAAACTCCGTCAACAGACACTGTGCAACAGCAAGGCACCCTGTCCTCTCACAACCGCCCCTCCCCCTGAGCCCCCTGAGCCAACACAATCCTCTTTGTTTACTCATACCTATCCAACAACCTCCACCATGGCCACCCAAGACACCGCCGACCCCCAAGAATCCTCCCTTACCCAAGACGGCTGCTACGTCGCCCTGACTGACTCCCCCCTCAACCTCCAATCCATCACCGACCGCGTCCGCTCCCCGCAAGCGGGCGCCATCGTTCTCTTTGCCGGTCCGCCCCCTCCCCCAAACCATTCTCCCGTCTCGCATCACACTAACATCACATCTCATCACAGGAACAACGCGCGACTCCTTCGACAACCAACCCGTCAAAGAACTCCAGTACACCGCCTACCCCCCCTTAGCCCTGCGCACCATGCTGGACATCGCCACCACGCTCAAGGCCAAGCACGGCCTCAAGGGCATCGCCATGGTCCACCGGCTCGGCGTGGTGCCCATCGGCGAGGAGAGCATCCTGATCGCCGTCTCGTCCCCACACCGGCAGGCGGCCTGGCGCGCCGGCGAGGAGGCCCTCGAGGAGTGCAAGGCGCGCGTCGAGGTGTGGAAGCGGGAAGAGTTTACGGGCGGGGAGGGCGTGTGGCGGGCGAATCGGGAT
>Ga0247824_10001295_pt1 | contig 13511 bp, 15 predicted proteins | sample 13C_PalmiticAcid_FD_194412 | JGI IMG/M metagenome (GOLD analysis project Ga0247824, IMG submission 194412) | Soil microbial communities from agricultural site in Penn Yan, New York, United States - 13C_PalmiticAcid_Day48 | ecosystem: Environmental > Terrestrial > Soil > Agricultural land... | reverse complement strand
GAAGAAGCCTTCCGCAGGCATTCTTCTTTTTATTGCAGTGGAGGGAGGTTCATCAGTGACGAAATGGCTACTCTTGGTCACAACTGACACCTTGATCTGATCGGATATCAGAAAACCTATAGACATGAGAGGTCTTAGCTCTTTGCAATGAGAGGGGGAAGAAAAAGTCTAATAGCTTGACAACCAGCAAAATGACCATCACTGGACCGATGCATCCAGCGACAAATCCCATATGTTTCCTCCCTCCATACACGCAAAGTTGGAGCCAGACCCATGCATTATGAGAGAAGAAAGGTATGCATTTATTGGCAGCCAACCGATGTCCGTCGGGAAGGGTTCACAAACTACTTGAAGACTCCACTTCCTCCCCACTTCAACGAGGGCCGCATACCTTTGTGCACGATCTGTTCCAGAACAGATACGCCCTCCTTATCAAGCTTCTGCAAGATGGTATTGTACACATGGGGCATTGTTGGCGCCAATACTCCCTTCTCTGGGATCTCGCCCTTCAACAACATCTCTGTGGCCATGGCAGCAGGCAATCCCACAGTCTTGGCCATTGCGGTGTATGTCTCAAACGTTCCGTAGGAGACCAATGTCGAGGTACGCGTCTGCTCCTCTCCATCCTTCAATTGGACACCAAACTCATGGTGCAAGATCACCATGTCACGCTCCAAGGGGTTGTACTTGAGTTTCTGCATGAGCAGGCTGCAGAAGCTGTCCAGAACTGTGGGAGAGTTCTTGGCAGTGAAGGCAATACTGCTGCTTCGGTTGTTATCGGTAGGCATGAGAGATAGCCATTGAAGAGCGTCCACAACCTTTCCGACGCTGGCGTGGTTCTTCGGAAGATCCAGGCGATCAGCGATGGCTACCCGACGAGACTCGTTATCATGAGCAGATCCGCTACGGAACAGGAGACTGTCCATGAACTCGGTCTAGAAAAAGCGTAGATATAGTGGCGGGTTAGAATCTTTTGAAAAGTATGGCAGATCAACCATGAAAGCAACCGCATCAGAATGGAATGAGACATACCCATGTGTTGAAGTTTTGCTGGCTGTTTTCAGCATTCAAAAGTCCCAGCCTGTTGAATGAGTACATCAAATCAGCGTATCCCTTGTAGCGCAGGGTTCCACGGAACATAGTATCCAACTTTTCAACGGGACCCAATCCATAGGTCTGAGCATAGCTCAGTGAATCTCTGTTGGCGACACCCTCAAGGCTGAATCCTGGATAGATTGGCACGTCGGAGAAATGCTTCTTCATCAAATCCTTGCCAGGGATCTCATGGAATCCATTGTGCATCCTGAACTTTGCATCGTTCAATCCTGCAGTCAGGACACCACGAGGAGACCAGCTGAACTTGTAACTCAAGGGGACATCCGAAGCTTCAGGTGCAGGGAGTCCTCCGCACCAAGAGACAAACGAAGTGACCTTGCCACCTTCTGCCTTGACTTCGTCAATCATCTTCATGGCGCTCAGGTGATCAATGCCAGGGTCCAATCCGATCTCGTTCATGATGGTGATACCGGCACGTTGAGCACGCTCGTCCAATGCCTTCATCGCTGGGCTGATGTAGCTGGCTGTGACCATGTTCTTTTTCTCTTGGATACAGTGCTCTGCGATGGTTGGATGGAAAGGTGCAGGCACGAAGCTGACGACGACATCAGAATCTTTGACCAGCGAGGCCATTTTGGCGTTATCTTTCACATCCAATGGTACAACTGTGGTGTTCGCTTTGCCCATAGCCAATGATGTAGCCTCGACCTGAGAGTTGCTAGCGATCGTAACATGGACGTTGGGGTCTCTCAATAGATAGTCAACTAGAGGTCCTGCAACAAAGCCAGATCCGCACAAGAGAACCTTCTTAGCCTTAGCAGGTCCCTTGCCAGTACCGGCCGCGGTAGCCTTGATAGTGGCCAATCTTTCTTTTGCGTGAGTTCTCTCCAGGATCTTTGTCAAGCCCTCGTGCGCGGGCTTGAGAGATCCGTTCTCAGTAATGGTCGCTCCAGCAAGAACTGGGTGTTCATTGTTGTCACGAATCTAAATAAGGTTCCATCAAGTTCAAAGGGATGTTAGAAGACGATGGTCTGTCCTTTCAGATTTGATCATGCAAAACTCGCTAACAACTTACCAATTCCTTGATGAAGGGGTAAAGTGAATCACTAAAGTGCTGGCTGCTCTCCAGAGGAAGCTCTGAGGGAAGAATGTCCACTGACATGATCTGAACTCCAGGTGCCTCAGTATCCTTGTGCTCCCTGCCATTGACAGCATCAACATAGAAGAATGGATCCTGGATCGCAGTTGCATGGGACATGAATTCGAACGAACCCTAAAAAACAATTCAGTGGTACCAAATCCAAATGTTAGTAAACTTGAGGATGTTGGCGGGGCAGGTAGCTCCTCACAAAACAAGATTTGAGGCGAACACAGTCTCGCCCTTACATTGATATCGCATGAAATGTCAGCAATGCTCAGCATCCTAAACTTGTTGTCGGGATTGCTCTGGATAGCCCTCAATTGCTCCGTGGTCATGAGACGAGGGAAGCGCTGGTCCCAGTAAGCGCCATTGATGACCATGGATGTGTAAGGAGCGATCTCGTTGTGGAAGACCGAGGTAAACCGCTCAGGATGAGTCATATACTCCTCTGTGGTGGTAAACTCGTTCTTTTCCTTGTGACGAATATGATCCTCGATATTAACCTCTGCGGCGTAGATGCGATCCAGGCGAGCGTCTGATAGTATTGAAGATCATAGATGTCATGAGCGTGATGATCTAGAGAAAATAGCCATTCTTGTATTCAATTCGGAAGAACACTTACTCTTGCTTGTGGCAATCCTGGGAATGTCCTTTGGATCGACATACTCGTGAGGCAATGATTTGAAGACATGCTGAGCACCCTGGGAGACGTTTCCGCTTCCAGTGAAGACAAAGGTCATTGGTCCAAATTCCTTTGGTGTTCCCTCATCAGAGATCGAGTTGCCAAGGGCCTGGAGTGCGAGCTTGGCAGACGCAAGGGACTTGTAGTTATGTGACATGCCTACATGCTGTATGGAGGATCGATCAATCGAAGGGGGAACAAAAGTCAGTGACCCCCGCTCATCTTCGGAGGAGTGAGATGCAGCATAAACATCGACTGGTGACACACAACATTACATCGCCGCACATACCAAGAAGGGGCTGCTGTAGCCCAGGCCGAGGAGGCGCTGACCAAGACCGTGGACACCATCGATCATGCCTGCATAACCAGCATGCTTTCCGAACAGAACCAGGCGCTGCTTCTTCTCGTTAGCCATTAGCTCATAGTCGATAAGACGGATTTTCTACATCCATCAGCACACAACATCAGTGTTTTCGTTAATATCGAGTGTGGGACATGCTGTTCGTACAAGAAAGTTCCGTCGAGGATAGTGTACCTTGTCGAGAATGTCCTGTAGCATGGGCATGTTGTACTCTTGGCCCTTGTGCGTGTGCGAAAAGTAGACATATGTCTTTCCAGGAATGAGATCCTTTACAGGAACCTCCTTGATGCCCAGAATCACATCGGCAGGCGAAAGGTCCTCTTGCACAATTGCTCCTGCCGCACGATACCTGTCATCTGTGAAGATACGCTTTGTGCTCGGTTGGACATAGACCTTGATGCCTGTCTCCTTGATCAGTTTCTCCACAGCCTCAGGTGTCAGCGCGGCGCGTCGCTCCCAACGATTCTTGTCTTCTCGGCGGATCGCGATAGACTTGTATGGGTTCATCGAAGTCGAGGTATGCTTTTGAAACTGCTGCTGCTGCCTCAGAGTGCTGAGCCTCGGTGGGTGCTGCTGGATTGTGGGGACAGCCTGAGGAAAGTAAGATGTGTTGCTCATGGCCGCGGGGGTGGACGAGAGGTGGCGCCTTCCAGAAGCCCGACGACTGCAGGAAGAGAGTTGGCGTCCAATGGCGCCACCGAGACGGGGCATGACCTTGGAAGCCAAAGCTGCTTGAGTAGACATTGCTTTACGGACTAGGAGTAATGTACAAAGTTGTGTAAGAGTAACCTCGAAGAGCAAACAGAACCCTCGAGGCAAAAAGAGTAGGTTCTAAGGTGGAATGAGCGAAAGAGATGAGGAATGGAGGAACAAAGTGGAGGAATGAGGAGCAAAGGGAAGAGAAGAAAGAAAGAAAAGAAGGAGCAGAGAGAGTGAGCCGCCTTTATAGCGGCAGAACGGTAAGAGGGAGTGCCCGCCCCTGTGGTGTCTTCTACCAGGATGGAACCGTATGGCGATCAGCCCAGTTTCTCCACATCTCCACATCCTCATACATCCCTGTCTCCCTCGCACATTGTACCCCTCTACCACCTCACCCTTCAGAGCGATCCCTATTGAAGACCCAAGAGGTGCTATGGGGGCAATTGGAGAGCGGTATGGAGAAGGGTGGATGATGTTGCATCCCACATACAACAACACTCACGCCTTGCGGAGTACGAGAATAGCTGTGGGAAGAAAGACACTACCCGTGTGAAAAAACGAGGTTCCTTCCTATTTGGGACAAGGTTGCTCACAAGGTTTGGCTCTGCATGACATGTTCTTCAGCCAGCATCTGGACCAGAGTCAACAAAGGTCTCGTCTTTTAGTCCGACATCGCCTGAACAAGTCACTGCTACGGGATCCAGCGTCGACTGATTCCCTTGTAGAAAACGCGGGGCACCGCTTTACAGTAGAGATAAAGCTCTGTGGGCTAAAATGGTGGCAATCACAACAAGCCTGTTCGAACATCCTGTGTGTGCCTGAGCCATGTGATCAGGCGAAACCTTGTCATCTCCACGACTCAGAGAGTACCCTAACGAGCGACCGTCAATTGCTATCTCCATTCCATTGACCTTGCAAGAATGAAGCTCTCCTCCTAAGCAAGAGCAGCAAACCCCATCCGTTCATTCCCAGGCCTCGAAAAATCAAAGATGGTGTACACGGTTCTCATAAACGCTGCTCCCAACAGTGTTGGCCCTGGCGAGCTACCATACACTTTGCCTTGACACATTCCTGGTCCCCCCGAGCTGGCGCGCGTCAAAGTCGCATTCGGCTTCTTGACCCAGTCCTCATACGGAATCCGATACAAGGCACCCTCGATGCCAAACACAAGGTCAGTGGTTCCACGACAGGGCACCCTCCAGAATCCATTTTCCAGCTGCTTCGCCCCAGGTATCTGGCTGTATAACGCATGGTACATCCTTCGTTGCAAGTAAATCCCGTCGGATCCCGAGTCCAGAACCGCATACGTTTGTTCAGTCTCGGGAACCGTAAAGAATGTTGTATCCGTTGCAGCATCGTGGAGTCGGATGCCTTGATCCATGAGGACAGACCAATCGTAAGGGCTGGGGCCACGATCCGACCAACGAATTGGACCATGGAAACGGGACCTATTGACCGCGTTTAACAAAAGCTCGCCGCCTTCGCCTGGAGTGAAGGACTTGCCAAGCCAAAGGCTCATGAAACCCATGCCATTAGATGGAGAATCTCCAACCGCATAACCATTCGATAGTCGATAAGACTGGCGTGAAGATACAGGTGGGGAGGGTGAAGAAGAAGCTACCGAGACGGCGAGCTCAGGTTTTTGTAGATTCTGGATAACAGTCGCCGCAATGGTAGGGCTGCGAAGATTCAATCCAATGATCCCATCGACACTTGTGCCATAGCTTCTGGTGAGATGCAGCCCAGGTTGGTCCACCACCAGAATCGATTGATTGGGAACTTCCAGCATCGACACGTCTAGCGATGAGGCATCTGTGCTGGCCGCAGATACAAACCTCAGTGTGTCCTGCACCAGGGTACCGTTTGCGAGCGTCCCATCACCATACCGTTGCACCCACCGAGAAGTTCCTGTTAATGGACTCTTGACACCTTGCACGCAAGTTGTGGATGCAGAACAGCTGTATCGATGCGGGACTTGAACGCACTCGGCATTTGTGCATTCTGCAGAGATCACTACGACCTGATCGGATCCTGTGTCCACCAACAGATTAAACAGTGAGGACCATGGTAATGTCGGAGACGAGAAGGCTGGTGAGGAAGGGTACGTTCCAATGGAGATTACAGCGGTGTAGCCGTATTCCTTGGGAATGTCTGTCAGAGGAACTGGGATCACTGGCTCTGCATGATTGTTGCCACCACGTTGGCTGTAACCCTTCAGCTTTAGCAGCTGTCTCTGCTTCTCTCTTTGCTTCAGACTACGCAGTGACTCGGCCATGGTGTAGGACTTTAGAATCGCACGTCTCTGCAGATACTCAGAGGAAAGCTCGGTGCGGTCGAGTAAGAATCGGACTACAGGCGCAGAGTTCTGTTCCGGGATGTCGGAGATGTCTGGTAGGCCAACTCCATTCCGGACGTCTGCTTCAGCAATGGAGGTTGCAAAGTGACATAGGAGTAGAGATACCGTGAACGTGAACAATGAACGAATCGAGTGCATGGTGGATTTGCATGAACGTGGAACGAGGGAAGGGGGAGAAAGAAGGAAGGAGCAGAAAAAAAATGTGTCTCCGGAGATAAAGCGTACATGTTCTTGATCGGATCAGGACCGCAACTATGATCATCTCGATCAACGTCCTTCTTGTCCTATGGATATGCGGATGTTCTCCAATTTATCACGGTGTGATGTTGAGCAACTCTTGAATCGACGCCTGTGAACTTGACGCGTCCAAGGATTCCCTTGAGCAACACTGTGTGGTGCCACAAACAGACCACTCCACACTCCACGCAGCACTCCACGCTTTCTCTTCCTTCTCTCACGATCAACATGCAAGACGCCCATGGAGCCAAGAATCGAGCGGATGCCATGAATGCCTGTCGACTGATGGACACACTCATCTCGACTCCAGACTTGAGCCGGACGATCTTTTCAGACTCGATTCAGCTCTTTTCGGACGACGTACTGCAAGAGGCTCGTGCTACCATAGGACAACTCCCAGCACAAGAGCAAACCACCAACCAACAGTTCTTGAAAGACATGTTCTTGGAGTTGCAGAAGGCGTTGGAGAAGACACAGCAAGAGATGTCTACCGTATTGAGTCAAGTAAGGGTCACCTCTATCAGAACTCTCACTTGCACTTTTAAAGCAGGAATTCTGACACTCTTTTTAGAACCCCAACCTGAATGCCAAGGCGTCTCTATCGTCGTCGTCGTCGCTGTCGCCATCGTTGTCATCGCCATCACTAAAACTCAGCCCCGATATGTTGGAATCGCTCAGAGAGGCCACTGGACGTCTCGTGCTTTTGATGAGTACCTTTGAACATTCGTACCAACAGGAGATATCACTCCATGTCGCCAATTATCATCGTTCGCACGACATTGGGAATGGGAATGGACAACAGGACACCATTCCAGGTACTGTGGCGAACTTTTCCTTTTGCATGTCGGCTGCATACTTACTGAGCATAGAGTCTAACGGATCACACAAAACAATTGCTGTTGCTATGCATTGTCCATGTTGGCTTCCAGGTCTGGGAGAGGCTTCAAGAAATCTGAACACGATACAAGAGTCGTTGCTGGATATGACGAATGGCATCCGCAATATTCAAGAGTCCGTTTCTAGTCTGTCGAGTCCGACCTCCTCGATAAGAGCAGACCTTATACAGGCAAAGAAGGGTTTGCTCCGCGGGTCCGACGATTCCGATGTGGAGACCATGCTGGATAGATTGCTGACCATGTCCGCCACTCTAGAAACAGCACTTCAGCGGATGGAGTCTCACCGGGCAACATCCGTCAGTGCTCAAACATAGGAAAAAAAAAACAAACTTCATTTGATGACTCTATCTCGTCTACGGATTCTACATGTCATTTGAAAAGCAATGGTTGGTTTGGATCAAACATTCGCATCGTAAGTGCCTGACTTGAGATTTCCTCCATCACTGAGGCAGGCAAGTCTACCCCGCTTGTGAGTTGTGTATCAACATGTATCGGTGTGGGTTCTGAACCATCGGCATAGAGCATGCTCATTACGAGCTCGTCCAGACCCATTGCGACCCCTTTTTGATTGATCTCCTCCCAGCAATTTCTCTCAAAATTTGGTGCTGGGAACCCAAACTCTCCTTTCATGCTCGTTCTCAGATGAACTCCATTCCATACGACAACATTGTCTACCCCACGAGTCAGCGAGCGACCCACGCGGAACATGTGGCCATAGTAAAAGAGGGTGATCAACCGAATCAGCAGCAATGGGCCAAGACGCGCTGAGACCGGAAGGACCACATACCGTACATCCCCAGGGACTTGAATTCTTGGAGAAACGCCATTCGGGTTTGGGTTAGGAATGAAATGCCCTGGCATGACCACAAAGATGAAATAGCAGCTCAATCGGGTATCGAAATGGTAGCCCATCACGCCATCGGGCATAGGGCCTAGTTTCTGGGGTCGCTGACCTCTGATTGCATTCTTGGTCGCTCCTGACTTGGCCTCCGTTGTGCACATTGTGTTGCACATCGGACACTTGAGCTGTGCATCGTTTGAATTGAACCATTCCTTGATACATGCCTCGTGGAAACAATGTCGGCAACTCTTAAGCTTGACAACCTTCTCGGGTTCTGATGTAGTTGCTTGGGATGTTGAATTGGCATTGGGATCCGGGACTTCAAGTGTATCCTTGCAAATGGGACATTCCGCGTCTCCTTGTGTCGATGACCCTGACTGGGATGAAGAATCCCGGATCAACATGTGTGGTTCTGCCTGAACAAAAAGTTCGTTTAACAAATCTGTTCCCATCTGGTCCAACTCTTTCTGCCGTTCAGCTCGATTGAATATCACGCGTCCATGTCGACTTGAAAGCTCACCGATCGATTTGAGAATGGTGGGGTCCAACTGATCCCATTGCTGCTGCAGGTACTGTTGAATGGCGGTGGCACCGTCGTGTTGCAGCATATCTGCGGGTGGTTCAGATGTCGCATTGTTTCCTGTTTGATCGTGGCGCCAACGATGTTTGCGGATCCGGTTCTCTTTCTCGAGGAAAATCCATTCAATGTAGTCCTTTAACTGAAAGAACCTTCGGTTAGGAATTCTGCGACGCGGATCAAGTGGCCAAAACAGATATGAAGGCACTTGTGTTTCGTAAATTGACTGAGGCGCCACGGCCCACCAATCTTGACCAGGAACATGGGTTGCTAATGGCCCTGTAAGGTTCAAAAGCGATTGCTTATCGTAGGATAATTGGTTGATCATGATGGAGGGCAATAGCAGTTCCGAGACGATCAGGGGCCAGGACTTGGCAGTGCTGGTCATGACAACGGTATTCACTAGCTGGAAATCTTCTTGAAGAGTCTTTGAAGCTAGAGCGTCATCGAATTGCTTCTTGGCATTTGCAATGCGAAGCTCCAAACCCTCTCGAGTGATAGCTTTGGTCACTGATGTTGCATGCTTATTCGATCTGTCTTTCTCAATGTTGATCGCATTAAGCTGTCGTTCAAGGCTGGCTTCGTCCTCCTGAATTTTTCGCGCAAGGGTTTTCTGCAGCCTTAGCACGTTCTCCACCACAGACAGGTGCTCCGCGCTATAACTGGTTAGGAGGCGGGCTCTCCGGATGTCAAGCTCGTCTTTGACTTGTTTCCACTGTTGCTGGTAGGCTAGGATTTCTGCCTGGTACCGTGGATTATTGAGTAGCAGCCGCAACTGCGTCCCATGTACTCTAGCAACCGGGGATTCCTTTTCAAGCTCAACGACTTGTTCCTGGATCATCATGAGTCCAGTCACAAGCCCTACAATATGTGAATCAATGGATACCCCCGACGTGTGTATCACGCGTTGGATGTCAAGGTGCTCCTTGGTTCTCTCTGCGCGTAATCGTGCCCTGGAAGCCTCCATTCGGTCATGCAGCAAATTGATGTTCTTGGACATCTGAATAAACTGTGTCATCTCAGTGTCGGGAAGGTATCCGAATGATTCCTGGCCTGCCCCGTTTGTTGCGGAGATCACCCATTCTTTCAAGCCGGGGTAATGGATGTTACATACCCGGGCTTTCTCTATCCTGAAGATGCTATGGAGCATTTTGGCGGTCTGTACATCCGGTTCTCGCCACGTTCCAGATTTCACCGTGTCGTCTTGTTGGATAGCCTTGTTGTTATCGACAGGTGTAGGTACAGTGCAAACACGTGGAATGTCCCCAATGTTATAAGGTAGTGAGGGCTTGAACAAGACATTGAACTGACTCAATCGGTAGTGCGAATCTGGTTTGTTGGAGGCCTTGAAGTTGATGACACAAAGTGGAAGTATCTGCGACTTTTCAAAGCTATACTCCGCCCATAAAAACAAAAAGGCAGATTGATAGCGAAAGGTTCAGTAGGGCTTTTAACGGATCTAGAAGGAACAAGGAACACCAAATACGAGACGCTCACTTACACAATCCACTCCTTGTAGGAATCATGCGCCATAGCCGAGTGGTAGCCATCAGGCAGGTACATGGAATGAGGGCCTAAAGTTCGCCTGACCCGCTCGTAGGGTTCCACCATGACTCTTCCCAGCAACACACAGCATAGAATGATACTGTACTCCTGCTCTACACTTTTCTGAACGTCGACGTACTGCATGCATTTCTCTATAGTGTCCGAGAAGTAGCATCCCTTGCCATAGTTTGCCCGAATGGTCATTTTGGGGTCCAGTCCATTGAGAAGGATTGAGGGAAGTTTGTGCTTCTGTGTGCCATGGAATAGAACATCGTCCTTGAACAGTAGCTCCGGGTCTTCTTGCGGTGGTTCGGCGACCGGAGAGCCGGTGGGATTCCAAGGCTGTGCAGTCCGAGCTTGAGCACGCGAAACAATTTCACTCTGAAGCAGAGTTCGTCGGAGTTTCTTCTCCGCCTGGTACTGTTCCCACACGACAGGGTTTCGCAGCAGGTGGACGCTCGTTATCTCATAGTCGAACGGGTCGCGCGTGTGGACATAAAAGTCGCTCGCAATCGTCTTGCAAAGTTCGTAGATGTTGGGTACATATTCCTGGATCTTGGGATTGTGGGGATCGAGGTTCATAAGTATCTTGTCGGCAGAGCTTGAGAAATTGAGCGTTGCCGGAGGGGTTTGGGAGTCGCCGGGTGTGATGTGTGCTGCTTTTTCGAGTTCTGGGGGGCAGTTTTCGTAGAAGCAGCGGAACATATCCGTGAACTCGGCCCTGTTCGTCCTGACGAGCGACATGACGATCCTCTCTTGCGATTCAAAGTGGTGGTTGGGAGGTGTGTGAGGAGGTGATCAACGCTGACTCAACGCGCAAAGTCTGTGCAGGAGAAGATGGTAGGCGTGGTGGAAGCAGAACAGGCGGTGTTCCCGAGTCCAGCAGTGCACCAGCAAGACAGTGGGGAGTGAGTCGGCAGGGGTGGAGTGAAAGAAAAGGGTCGACGAGTGGAAAGGGGTCACCGAATAAATTGCGCGTGGTGGGCTCAGCCTGCTACAGGAAATCCATGACCACTAACTGCTGCGTACAACTCGTTCCTTGGCGCCCCCACAGGCTTCTTGCTGCGGATGTTCCCGTAGAAGCCGTAAAGCGCAGGAACATGGCGTCGCAGCCCCATGTTAGCCTTGCAATCACATTCACAGAGGTTCCAAGTACGAATTGTGTGAAAGCCTTGATCAAGTACATTGGTATATTACACTATGTTACAGTTATTAGAACGTTTAGTCATCCTTGAGGCGCTTGCCAATAGGCGAAGACGCTCCAGAGATGAGAGAGCGGGGAGAAGTTGGCCTTGAAGAGTTCGTGGAGCCTTGTTCTATACCATTCTCGACCGAGAAATCTGCCGAGGGGCTGCTGGGGGTCGACACGGACGAAGAGCCTGTGCCCTCCAGGACCAAGAGACTGGGGCGTGAACGTCCGTGGGCTGAGGTTGCCGCGCCAGCTTCATGGCTATAACTTGCAATATCTTCTTTGATAGTTGCCAGAATGGAGACGGCCGTTGTACTCAAAATAGATTCATGCCTTGAGGGTGAGGACGAACCTTGCACCATGGCGATGTTCGATTCTTGATCCAAGTCTAGAGTGGTAACGGATCCAACAGAGTGAATCGATTCGCGGCTGACGCGAGCTGCTTGACCATGGCGTGCAGCATACCCATGGGTGTGAGTAATCGAGTCGCGAGGTGATGTTGTGGGAGAGGAGCGAGGGGAGGAGCGAGGGGAGGATCGGGGTGTGTTGACCGTAGCCAGGACTTCCATCCATGACTCGTATCCATGCCAACCATTCCAGCTCTGGCTCTTGGGCGAAGCTTGTGTGGATTGTGCCTGTTGGCCCTCCTTCTCAATCTCGACAGAAACAACCACTACCTTGGTCATCTCTTCAATCGTATCTTCGTCATCTTCCCCGTCCTGTTCCCATTCCTTTTCCTTATGGAAACCAACGAAATCGTCGTCATTGTCGTGGGTGGCATTAAACAAAGTCTGTTTCTCGTGGTAGTTCATGGCATCGCCGAGGTCGTGAGTCACATAGGCAGCCTTGGCATTGTGGTGTTGAGGCAAGACTGAAGGCAAGAAGAACGAGCCGATCCAGAAAGCGACAACGGCGTACGCTGCACCACCGACCAGGTCCACGACATAGTGATGGCCAAGGTACATAGTAGCCCACCAGATCCAGAAGACGTAGGCTCCAGCAAATGGAATGGCACGAGGACCGAACAAATAGACAAGGAAAAAGGCCAATTGCCAAGCGCAGGCAGAATGCAGCGAGGGGAAGGCACCAAAGACGAGAGGAGAAGCCGTAAATGTGGATTTGTACATGCTCAAGCCGAGAATGTCGTCAACACGAGCAAGTCCACCAGGACTTCCGGGCATGGAATAAGTCGCTGGTTTGAATTCGCCGTAGTTTGTCTCATACCCTGGAGAAGCGTTGAAGTGGGGGAATGTTAGCGAGTTTGCACAAACATGGTGGACATTCCACAAAACAACATCCCCACGTTTTCGACTGACTTACATGGTGGGGCACAAGGGAAGAAAAGCTGGGTGAGCACACCTGCAAGATTCATGTAGCCAAAAGTGCGAGAAAAGACCCGCAAAGACCCCTTGGGGCCCATGTACGCGATCAAAGCTGCTGTGATGAAGGGCAGCACAAAGTGAAGCACGCCATAGGGAATCCATGCCATGATGTCTTTGAAGGGCGTGGTTTCGGAGGCAAGCAGCTCGGAGATGTTGCCGCCATACAGAATGTTTTCAAGGGCAGGAAGGACAGAGGTAAAGATGTGCGGCCTCCATTCTGAGGGGATGAAGCGGCAACAGTAAAACAACACCAGCCAGGCAGCGATGGCTGAGAAGGGCAGCATGAAGTGGCGGGTCTTCCTGGGAATCAACAACAACAGCGCGCCAAGAGCGATCGGCAGCTTGAACCAAACAGGTTTGTCCATGACATAGTAGCAGAAGCTGAAGATGCAGAGGAGAAATACATACTGGAGGTCGTAGAGGGTGTAGTGGTGCTTCTGCAGCGGTCGAAGGGTGGAGATGATCGCCGCTTTGGTGACCTTTTGGGCCTTGCGATAGCGCACGTTGACGTTGGTGATGGACAACATGTTGTAATGGTATGAAGGTATA
>Ga0247824_10001294_pt1 | contig 13516 bp, 12 predicted proteins | sample 13C_PalmiticAcid_FD_194412 | JGI IMG/M metagenome (GOLD analysis project Ga0247824, IMG submission 194412) | Soil microbial communities from agricultural site in Penn Yan, New York, United States - 13C_PalmiticAcid_Day48 | ecosystem: Environmental > Terrestrial > Soil > Agricultural land... | reverse complement strand
AACTCCGCCGCGCCCCCCGGCCCCGCCGACCCCTCCCAGTCCTCCACCAACACCTTCCTCTCCGCCGCCATCGACGGCACCATCCGCCTCTGGGACCGCCGCGTCCCCGACCCCGTCGCGCGCATCAACAACCGCCGCGGCGTGCCCCCCTGGTGCATGGGCGCCTGCTGGTCGCCCGACGGCAACTGGATCTACGCGGGGCGCCGCAACGGCACCGTCGAGGAATACGCTATCCACAAGGCCGCCTCGGCCTGGCAGCCCGAGCGCACGCTCAAGTTCCCCGCGGGTTCGGGCGCCGTGAGCTGCGTGCGGCCCATGGCGAATGGGCGGCACCTGGTGTGCGCGTCGCACGATATCCTCAGGTTGTATGACTTGAGGGATAACTCGGCGTTTAAGCACAGCAAGGTGCCGTTTATTATCATTCCGGGTCCGCCCAGGGCGGGTGTGGTGAGCGGGTTGTATGTGGATCCGACGTCGAGGATTATGATTTCGATTGCGGGGACGAGGGGGTGGGATGGGAGTTCGACGGAGGTGTTGATTGGGTATGAGATTGGGGTTTCGAAGTAGGGATAGGGATTGGGGGAGGTTGTGACTGAAGAGGGTTCGAGAGGTGGATTGGATGCTGGCTGGTTATTTAGCTTAAGCTAGGGAAATACCCCGACGGAATGGCGTTTTGGTCTTTTGCAGTTTTGTATTTAGTCATAGTGACTACTGGAACATCGACTTCGGTTTCTTCGCTGCAAGGAAAGACGTTGGTCACGCTCAAGATATCAAGAGACCTCCGGGTGTTGGGCATGGCAACGATGACGATTCGACGCAAGGCAACACTCACAATAAGATGTCACAGGCCTGATACGGCACTCATGAGAATGCAATACTGGCCGAGTTAAACTAAACAAAGTACGCTACACACCACCCGATGATCCTTTCCCAACTCCTTGACCCCTGCCTTCCTTCCTGCCCTGCCCGAGCAAGGGAGGAGAGATAGTTGCCCGGTGTGATTTTCAAGAAAATGACACCGCTGAAATTTTTCCCATCATATCCCAACAAAGGTTAAACCCAAACAATGATACTCCTCACAAGAGAGAGGGAGGGAGAGGGGGGCAGCAAAGTCAAGGCGTCAGTCCCCCATGCGTTGGGAGACATCAGACAGCGCCATGCTTGCGACCCTCCACCCCCCGATATCTGGTGTGTCGAGGTTCACCGGACGAACCAAAGCCACGACCAGTGAAGAACTCGGGAAAGATGATCAGAACTAAATCAGCCAGTCCTCCTCCTCGTCCTCCCCATTCTTCTGCTCGCCCAACTCGGTCAATCCCGAAGCCGACGCTGTAGTCGAGGCGTTGTTGGCGGGCACTGGGGTGCCAGCAGAAGCGCCAAACTGAGCGAGGAGGTGGGGGCTCATTTCGAAGCCGGGCAGAGTGCCGAGGGCGTCATTAGTTTCGGTCATGGTGGCGATGTCGACGAGGGGCGTGGATGGGCCGTTTGTGCCTCCGTTGAGCTGGCCAGGCTGGCCGCTCCCTGCGCCGTGGCTGCAAGAGTTGGCCCTAGCCGACAGGTTTGCCGAGTTGCCATTCTGAATGTGATGATGATTGACTCCGTTCGTCAGCGACAAGTCGGCAACGCCGTCCTGCAGTTCCGGAATGAGAAGCTCTTCTCCGTTGGCGGAAGCGGCGGGAGCAGCCACCTGGCCAGAGGACATGGAAACTTCCTGGACGCGTCTGCCGCCGCCGCCTGCCCGCTGGCCGTCGACGATGGAAGTTGGCTGGTATACTTCCTTGATGACGGTCTCGGAGCCTTGCTGGCATGCAGCGGCAAAGTGGGCGATACGTTCCTGTCGCAGCTCCTCATCGTATGCAGCGATGTTGGCAACAAAGTGTCCCCATTCCGCATTGAGTGCCGTCATTTGAGCAGACATGGGCTGTCTGGGCTGTTGGCCCCTACGGGTCCCTCTCATGCCAGACTGTCTCGGGGGCTGGCGGTTCTGGGAAGATGAAACCGGGGCGGGTTGGGTCTGTTGGAGCAAGGCGTGGCGCTGGTTCTGGGAAGCCAGCAACATTTCGGTCGGCGGAGCGCCCATTTGCAGCAGCTTGTCTTCCAACGACAGGTGCGGGCGGGGAGCAGTTGGAGCTGGACGGTGGATGTCCTCGAACGTCTGGCAGTCGCAGAAACACTTCTGGCCACAGAGCTTCTGGCAACCATGGCCGCAGACGAGTTTCTCAGGGCACGGCTGACTGCAAGGAAGGTCCTCATGGGGGATACTGCCGCCAGAGTGTCAGTCTCTGCTTCTGATGAAACATGTATCGCCTCTCACTTACGCATGGCACTTCAGGGTGCACGGATGGCCACAGTGCCGCGTTTGCTTGCACAGCTGGTCGCATCCACCAGACTTGTCGCCCCAATCCTCAATCTCCTTGATCCAGCTCAGGGTCCCGTGAGGTTGACACACGATAGGGAGGCCGCGGTCGCGATCAATCTTTCCCTGGATGGCAAAGCCGGCACAGATCCTGTACCACAGGTCGTACGAAGCCTGGTGGGCCCCGAGCACGTTGTCGACGTTGCCAAAGACGTAGAAGCCACGGCGAGCACGGCTGATGGCGACGACGGCACGGCGTTCGTCCTCCAAAAAGCCCACGGCGTACGAACGGTCGATCTGAGGGCTCCGCACCAGCGACAGGAGGATGATGTCGTTTTCCTCGCCCTGGTACGAGTCGACAGTGCACACATTGAAGACGGACCCCATGATCGTCGGGTGCCGCTTGAGCTTTCTCAACAACACCTTGCGTTGGCCCTTGTAGAAGGTGAGAACCGTGATCCTCTCCGCTGGAGTACCGTTGGCAACCAGGTACGCGAAAAAGTTGGTCACCATCTCGGCCTCCTGCTCGTTGAACTTGCTGAAATCCGAGTTCACATCCTCTGGCCAAGTATGGTCGAACAACCAGGAGTTGTGGCCGCCCATGCCGAGGACGTCAGGCCGGTTGTTAATCGATTCCACGGAGGGGTGGTCGAACAACTCGGGATAAAAGGGGTTCAGTAAGCAGCGAAGCTCTGGCTTCATGCGGCGCTGCTGTTTAAGCATGACGAATGGCATGTCCAGGTTGACGAGGCGCTGGAAGAGGGACACGTTGAAATTGAAAGGCTCCTCACCCAGCTCGGCGATGTCGCACTTGGGTGCCAGCTGTTTGTGATCTCCCACCAGGATCAGTTGCTGGATCGAAGGGTACAAGGCGGAGACGATGTTTGCCTCGCGGGTCTCGGCTGCCTCCTCAATGAGGAGCGACTGGGGCTGCATCGCTGCAAGAGAACCGCGGTACTTGCTCAAGCCCGTGGTGGTACACCCGACGATGTCAATTCCTTGCCTCGCGACGATCTGGGTGTTTCCGAGGAACCTCAAGGCCTTGCGCTTCTTGCAGAGCTCAATGTTCTCAGACAAAAGGGCTGCGAATTTTGGCGTCATGGCTTCAAGCACGCTGGCTTGGAAGTGCTGGTAGACTGCACCGCGTAAGTCTCGATCGATGGTGAAGAGATCATCGGTCTGGAGAGCGCGTCTGACGGCACGATCCCAAGAGGTCAGGTTGGCTGGATCCTTGCCGGACCAGACATGCTTCGGGGTGATTGTTTGACCCCGGAGACGATGCAGATCCTCATCGTCATAGGCAATGTTTTCGAGCTCCTCGTCGTCGTCGCATTCGAACTCGGGAAGATTTTTGCGGGCCTCTGCTTCGTTCAGCTCAAGCTGGGTCGGGTGCCGATCCTCTCGAACCTTGGCCGGAATCAAGCTGTCGCCTAGCCAAAGTGCAAACGGGCCGTGGACCGACACGGCCGCGTGGGTTTCCATGGAGTCGTCAACGAGGGACCGATGTTGGGCCGGTGTGATGACGCCAAATTCAAGGAGCATGTCGGGGTCCAGGAGCCGGTTGCTGAAAACACTATCGACGAGGTCCTGGATCTTTCGTGCGTTTACACGACGGAGGCTATCAATTGGGCGGCACTTGTTGTCTGCTGGAATCTTTCCCTGGCACTTGTGTCGATGCTCGAACAGGGTGTGCGGCTTGATCAAGTCGCTTTGGGTTCGTCCTCCCATCCGAAGGATGTTCGCCCCGGCCTGGATGCACTGTGCGAGGATCTGGTCGAGGGCATGATTTGTCTGGGCAGCGATGACAATGGGAGGGCCCCGGTGCCTACGTCGATTGGCCACCATAATCTTGATTGCTTGGACTGAGGTGTAAGTCTTGCCAGTGCCAGGCGGTCCCTGCACAATGGCGAGCTCCTTGGAGATGATGCGATGAAGCCCGAGCAGCTGGGACTCGTCCAACCAGGTGAGCGGCTGCAGACTCTGAGCTTCGCTGTTGAGGATGTTGTGAGTCTTCAACTCGGCGACTGCTTCGGCGTCCTCTGGGCTCGCTCTGTCGGCAAGAGTGGAGAGATCCAAAATGGGATCCTCCTCAAGACACCGCGGGTACCGATCCTTAGCATGCGCCCCGGTTAAGTACTTGTCCAGAGGAGAGCTGAGAAGCGATGTCAGTATGCTAGGTTGGTCTTTCTCACGGTTGGGACACTCACTCGGTGTGGGCAGCATGCTGCAGTCCAACCAAAGCATGGCGGGCTGATTCAAAGTAGCCATTCAACGACTCGATCATGACCATCTCGAGGTTTGGGTCAAGGACGGCATCCTCAGGATTCGCCCACTGGAGGTCGATAACTGGGGGGTTTTGGTCGAGGCCCTGATAATAAGGACGCTGAGCAACCGTCGCAATCTTGCAGATCGTCCTGAAGCTATCTCTCTTTGGGGAAAGGGCAACAATCTTTCCTGGCTGGAGCCGTCTTGACTGCTGCCATTCAATCCGGTACTTGGAGCGCTCAGTGGAAACGGAGACCCTTGCGAGGGGGCCGATGGTGGACATGACGTACTCCTTGACCCGGACCTGCCAACACAGTCAACGGGGATGTTAGGCGGTGACATCAAGAGCGCTCACCTGGGTATAGATGTTGGTGTAGTCATCGTCCATCATTGGCAGCCTGCGGTAGTACGAGACGAAGCTTCTCACCGAGCGTCGCAGTCCTTCAACTGCCTCACAACGCAGGATCTCGTACTGGGCAGCGAGGTACTCATCTTTAGATGCCCACGTAGCATCCACCGGGTTCTTCGGCAGCTTGTCAATGTCGGAGTTTGCCAGGATCTCCTCAGAGGTGGGAAGCTCAGGCATGGACTGCCAGCCTTGGCCTTCCTGTGGTGTGAAAAAGACATGCTTCTCAACAATGTCCATCGCGGTCTGTTGTGAACGCACAATCAGCCATCTGAAAGCATTCCTCGCCGATGCCAGTCTTCAGAACCAATTGATGACCGAAGGGACTGAGGTTACTGACCTGAGCGCCCGGGTTGGCGCCAACCATATCCATGCCGACTACCGCTGCCTGGTAAGGTCTGTCTGTCGTCGATGGCGGGCCAATTCTTAGCACAGGCTCAACACATCAAGTGGGATTGGAACGGGTGAATTGGAGCGAAGTTGAGGTTGAGGGCAATCGTGAAGGTGGGCGAGGGAACGCGAGAGGGGAGGGGAGCAGAGTGGTTTCAGGCCATGGGCCCATGAGAAGGTAGAGGAAATCAGGCGAAACTCGAGAAGTGGAGGGATGGGTTGAAAGACCAGAGGAAACGCGCCTTTATCGCTCTTCTCGATAAGGTCCTACGCGTCAAATTCAGACGGAGCAGAGCCTTAGGACGCAGTCGGAGTTCTTGTTGGGCCAGGCACAAGGAAGGAACGACGGACTCCCTGTTCGGCACAGATGACTTGATCACCGTGCACGGGTCACTGCAGCAGTGCTTGCCTAAGAGGGAATCAAAAGCCAGGAGTAAAACTGAGGGCAATTGCAGTGCTGCATGTGCAGGCAGCCGTCGAATTCCATCCAGCCCATGGAGTGTGTTGGCCGTCTCAGGTTGTGTTTGTCAAGCCCATCCCTCTTGGGATCAGGGGCGTTTGACTTTGCTGGACAAAACACCTCATTGCTTGACCAACGTTTGACAACCATGGCGCAGATTGACTGTTAGTTGTGGTCAAGGTGAAAAGGCCCAGTTTCCTGCAGCTGGAAGAGGCAAAACACAAACACGAACCAAACCGAATTGCGGTCGTCCTGAATTCAGCGCCTCAGGCTCACAGCTCTGTTTTCCTCCAGCTATCCGAGAAGCAACCGCATAGAAGCCCTCAACCAAAGAAATATGGACCTCTCGTCACACCACATTCTCCCTGCTCGGTCTGCAAGAACCCGGCAGATAACCTCCATCAAACCCTCCGGCTTGTCCTCAAACCCCTCCTGCGCCCTCATCAGCAAACAACGACAATGCTTTCCTCCCAAACGACGTCAAGGGTTGCCAAGATAACAAATTGCAAACCCATCCGTTTCAACCCTTTTGTGCCATTCACAGGAGTGGATCGCAGCCTCGGGTGTGCGCGGCCTCCACGAGGAGGGTGAAGTTGGCAATGGTTGCGGCGTGGTGGGATTGCATGGTAAGTGCCCATTAAGCAAGGTAGGCTGGTCGCTGAGTATGTTGCTTGGGTGGGATGTTATAGTGTTGTATCGTGGGAATCTTGAGTCTGACTGGAGGTGGCTTAGGGGGCAGGTTGTATGTTCCTTCAAACAGAAGTGAGAGAGTCGAGTCTCGTACTGCATGCCCAGACGGTGCCATGCGTCGTCTGAGCATCCTGACCATTTTTGCTGCTATCAGCGTGGGCAATGATGTCGGCTCATCCCTTGTATGAGCACTTCGCACGTCTGACAATCACTCTCGCTGACCTGAAGACCCCTTTGATAAGCACCTCATGCAGCACCGCGGCCGATATCCTCAAATTGGAGTTGTGGAGGGATCTGACAATGTTTGGTATGCCTAGGAAACGGGCAATTCTATTTCGTGCTAAAGATCTCGCTCTGCGAGGAGTAGAGAGAGTTCTATCAATAATATCTACTGTCTGAAATGGGAAAACCCGATAAGGCACCCTTCAAAAGATTCAGGGCAAATAGGAAGCACATGAAAACTGAACTCCGTCTGGCGCACACCCGCACGCGGCTGACAACGACCATGAGCCGTCCTAGTGCTCGCAGAAGCTATACTCGACCGACTCCCAGTTTCCTCTGGCCTCCTCCTGGAACGACGACCGTGCCTGCATCAGCTTGAGGCGGTGTTCCTCGGCCTCCTCCCGGGTCATCGGCAGGGCATCTCCGAGCTCCTTTCTCACCATCTCCAGCAGTTCGACCGGCAGCTTGCCGCCCTTGCCCTCCTTCGCCGCCATCGCCTCCGCGAGCTGGCTCCCGCCAAGCCCCCGCTCGAGCAAGAGCTGCGTGATCTCGGGCGGCAACACCGACGAGCCGTCGTCCGCCTTGAGCGCGCCAAACGCGCGATCGCTCCACCACTCGGCCTGCTGAGGCGGCACGTTGGCAGTGCTGATGATGCGCGTGAAAGGGTCGACCAGCCACAGGGCGATGAACCGGCGATGGCCCGGCTTGGTGGGGTCGGCGAGCTTGAAGCCCGAGACGCGGTGCTGGAACACGTTGGGGAAGGCGAGGAGGCGGCCCTGCGGGGTCTTGACGCTGCCGTAGTTCTGCAGGCAGGCACTGCCCCCGCCGGACCCCAGCTTGACGCCGTACACGCTCTCCATCCAGTGGAAGCCGTCTTGGCTAACCCGCCAGTATTGGTCCTGGTCGTTGCTCGTGAGGGTGCGGAAGTCAAGGTGGCTGTCGGTGATGTTTTCCGAGTCGAGGTAGTACAGCACCGTGCCAACAATGTGCTCGTTCATCATCCCCTCGACATGCCAGCCGCCAGGGGAGAACTCGGGCTTTTCAGGCGTGAGCTCGATAGACGCCAGCTTGACAATGATTTGCAAGCCCGTGTCCTTGAACTGCTCGCGCAGTGTTTTGGCGGGGTCAACGGCGTAGCTGGTGTCGCTCGTGGAATAGGATGATAAGTTTGTGTGAAGCGGCTCGCGGGTTTCACGCCAGCGGTCCCACTGATCATCTTCGTCATCGGATTCCGTCTGATCTTCGGATGGTGCCGCGGTGCCCTTTGCGGCCGCTTCCCGAGCGAGCATATCCTCTATCGACTTGATGTCCCAGTTGTCCTCATTCTCGTCACTGGAATTGATCATTAGCCTTTCTGATAGACAGAGTCAGCCCTGTGAGGGATGAGGCATGCGCGTACTCTGGATTGTCCGGCTGCAGGCGTGGCGCGTGTCGACCGGCGCCGATGCGGGTACCAGATTTGTACTGCGCGAGGCATTGGTCCCACATAGGGAGCGCCGTTTCGATGAGCGTCTCGATGGTACCGTAGATGTCGTGGTACTTGGTGGGGTGCAGATTGTTGATGTAGCTAGAAAGCTTCACACCACCGTTGTCCGTGAACTTCACGTTTGCTGGAAGCCACTGGTAAATGGTGGACCAGTAAGACTTGTGAATCTCCGAGCCCCCGGGTCCCATGCCACCACCGTAGTGCCACCGTGAGCGTGTCGTACGCTGTTCTGGTTCCTCGCCCCACTCAGCTCGTCTTGGAATCACCTCACCTTTGCCGGCCCACTTGTCGACGGCATCCTCAACGCCCACGACCTCCTCCGGAAGAAACCGAGATCGGCCATACACAAGCGGGTACATGGATGGATGCACAAGATCTTGGACCTTTTCGTCGGAGTTGGGATGCCAGTCCGGCCGGGACGCCTGGTCGGCCTTCAGCCGCGTGAAGGCTTCGCGCAGAGCGGAATGCAGTTCGGGAGGCACGATGCCGTCCGATTTGGCAACGCTGAAGGTTGCGTCCAGTGTGGGGGTGATTCCTGTACGTTTGAAGTGCTCTGCTTTGGCGCGGAGTTCAAGCATACACTGCAGAAGGGCGGCATGAGTAAGGGGCCAGCGGGGGAGCTCCAGGTGGGTTTTCACCTACGTGATCAAGGCACTCCTTGTCCAAGATGTTCTTGGGCATCTTGGGGTTCCACCTTCCGGCGTCTGAAGGATCAAGTTGGGCGATGCGCTCCCATAGGTCGGCGTCGGGCCAGGCAAGAGCCTCCGTTTTCCACTTCTCGGCGATTTCATCGTCGAAGACCTTGACGTGCCAGTCCGGCTTGTCAGTCAGGCGGTCCATCACCAGCATCAGGGCCACCTCGCGCACGAGCAGCATCTCCGAGCTGGCTCCAAAACAGTTGTAGTGGATGCCGATCGGATACGTGACCGGCCGGGCCAGTCCTCGCCGCATTTGCTGGTCAGTCCACCGCAAGTCCATGTTCCAACCGGGGTATTCAGGCATCTTGGCGGTGTGTGGAGTCACCCTGGTGATTGTGGTGAAGAAGGTTTTTTGAGTAGACTTGGCCAGCCAAGAAATGGACTGGTGCGAGAGTGGTGAGGTGAGGGTCTGTCGGACAAGCACACATCGGCTGGAATTCAAGAGGATATTTATCGTCATGGGGTTTCACCCGATTGTGGGGTAGACAGCCGCTGCCCGACCTCACAAGTTCATGTGGTCGGAGTGGTTGAACCGTGGAGCCGCCTGCCTAGTGGCTGCCTGTCTGGTCTCAACGCCAAGGCAGGCAGAACCGAGAAGACCCACCTTCCTGGATCACCCCGGCAACCTCGCCCCTGAGCAGGGGCACATTGCACAACGAAACTTTCAGCTCTTCAAGCCTCCTTTATTACCTAAGGTAGCTTCGCGTTTACGGACCTTCGACCCCGTTTCATTCGGGGATTGCGTCGGGACTAGTTGAACCCAGAAATTTCGTCACATGCCCTTTCCTCCCCCTGGAAGCTCGTCAAGCCCTACCAACAACATCAGCAATGATCAAAACTTGCAACTTCTTGCGTTTGCACCACCGAAACTTACATCCATCCAGCTCCTCTTCCACAGTGACAGGAACCTGGCAGAGATTCTTGACACCCGGCGCCATGCCCGTGAGCAGCGAGCAGTTGCGCAAGTAGCAAGCGTTGTCCATGGCTCTCTGAAGCGAGTCCCCTTCCCAGCCAAAGACGTAGTCGCCGTGTTGGCCGAATCCGGTGCTTCAAGTTTCTTTTGTCAACACGCTGGATCCCCAAGTGACTATCTTGAGGTCAGAAGACGGCTTACTGGTCACCGTTCGAGAGGTAAAACGGCTGGCTGCCGTCCTCAGGCCAGTCGTCCGGGTTGTTGAAGCCCCTGGTGTCCCACATGACCTAACGCTGGGTAAGCCTCTTGATGCAGCTAATGTTCTTCCCAGACAGAAACACACGCACTTCCAACATGACCTGCGGAATCTTGACCGGATGGCTGCTTGGGCACGCGCCACCAACGACTGCGAACGAGGTCGGACCGCCAACGGGATGCGATACATGATCCTTGTGGTTTGGGCTATCGAGGTTCTTTCCATCCCAGCATCTGTTAACACACCGTTAGCGTGGACTTCTCATTTGTCGGCGGGGTTGCAGAAACCATGTACAGAGGGAAGATGATGTTGGACCGGATACCGCCAACGCATGGCTGCTTTGGGAAGTGGTCGGTGTCGAATTTAGGATCCATGCAAGGCGAGTACGGGCTGCCACCCCAATTATCGGCTGTGTAGCAGCGGTAGCACTGCTGCATCTTCTTCCCCAGGTTATCTGACTCGCGTTGGGTGGAGTCGCCAGTGAGCATGCGGAAGCCCTGGTGATGTCGTGGTCAGCTAGATGTAGAACCATGTTGGGAGCATCCCCATACCGGTTTGAAGGCAGTGGTCAAGTTTGGGCCTGGAGAGGTATAGTAGATGGTAATGCCAGCATTGTCGCCGTCGTTGAACTGATTCGCGATCTGCGGCACGCGCTTGTAGGTGCCGTTGCGGGCTTTGAAGTAGAGGTTCGCCGTCCAGTAGTTGGAAACATCTTCCTTAAAGTGGCAAGTTGTGCAAGAGCCGAGCTTCGCGATATCGGTCGTGGGCATCGAGGCAGCGAACGCGTTCCCTCCAACGATTTGGTGCATGTGCGACGAGGGGACCAACCCGGGATCCACGAGGCTGCTCCCGTCAGTTCACTTCAACTTGTTCCGACTTGTCTGTTTTTGGACTCACGGATCAAGACGCTCAATCACGACTTGCGAGCAGCCAAACCGCAGCATCGCCCCAGGACCTGTCCTCGGAGGTCCCATCAACATGGGTTTGTCTCCTTCGTATCCCTCATAGTACTGCGCCGCCGCCGGGTGCGTGAGCACTGAAACCGCTATGAAACGAAAACACCAAAGCATCTTGCAGTCAATATCGACTGGTAGTGCCAGTCTCACATGCAAAACGCGTGACGTGCCTTGAACCGGGTCTCTGGTCACTCCAAATACTTTGGTAGGTATTTAAACAGGGAAACCATCAACCGGCTTCAGCAGCGAGAATATGTGGTTTGCCGCGATGCATATTAGATTGATCTGCTCTCTGTGCCACCTCTGATGCAAATTTGCAATACTGCCTTCGAAGATGACTGGCCCATGAGGACGGATCGCGGGTTGTTATCCTCAAATCCGGCTCAATCTGCAACTGCCGGCTTGCCTCCACGTACCCCTCAATGTCCCGCCCGCGTCCCAAGACCCAGTATATCCAGATCGGACTTGATTCAGCAGGAGTGGCGTTTTTCCGAACCACGGGTTCAACCGAGGTGACCTACCTCGAAGTGGCGCAGAGCGATTACACAGTAGACATGCTCTGCGGAAGTGAGGGAACATAATTCCGTCGACATCTGATTCCGCACCTCTCGGGCATTAGCGAAAATGATCTTGATGGAGACAAGATCTCGGAGATGCACTACGGATTTATAGGGACTGTGCTCGGCAGGATTCAGTACCACGAAGCGGGGGCTAGGGGCCGAGAAGCTGTTCCTGCAGGTGATGGGGACTTTTCACGATGAAGCTCGGGGCCGATCATCCCGATACGCTGACCAGATGATAGCGGCGTTGTTGATTTGCGTCTGTGCCCCAGCTAGAAAGAGGGGGGACGACTCGTGGTTGTGTCTCCAGAGACGAGCTTGCAGCACACTAAGACGTCTTGTTAATTCGTCCCTAGTTTGAAAGCAGCCGTCTGTGCTCGAGAGCGCGCTATCGTCGAAGATCGGGGTTGCCGAGATGCAACAGAACGGTTGTTTATGTACATTTTACACCTCACCGCCGGTTTTCCGTCTCTTTTGCATGATATCCTAACTTCTGATAACCTGGCAGGCTCCATGCCTGTATCGCCACCCTGCAGATGCGTCAGTACTTATGGTGCGAATGAGAGTCATAGAGGGAGCAACGACGAACTGGTGGAAGGTATATGCCCGCGATGACATGAGAAAATAGTTATGGACGCCCTGCGGTTTCGTGGCATCCCTCGTTCGCAGTTGACGCCCGGGTGAGACCTGTAGAATCGGGGACGGCGGGCCGCTTCGTTGACGCATGACCCGCAGCTGCTGGTAGGAGATGTAGATGGCAAGTAGGGCCAGAAGCGAGGCAATGATGCCAAAAGCAACCGACTGAGTCGTGCTGAAATCCCAGGAGGCCGAGGACTCGGAGGCCGGTGTGTGATCAGGGCGGAGCGTGGCTGCTGAGGGCTTGGGGACGGCAGTAGCTGTGTGCTCGCCGTAGCCTCGACGAGGAGCAGTGCGTGGTAATAGCATTGGGAGTCTGCGGGACGTTTTGCGAGGTAACGAACCTTGAATGGAAAGGAAATGGCGATGCTAAGTTCTCGCAGAATTGGTGCAGGCCAGCGGCGCAATAAACGCAATGGGTGATACGAGAGTCGGTTTTTATATCACTGTCCTTCTTTAAGACTGGCGCTGAGAGCCAAGAATGGAGCCTCATAGATTCAGGAGTGTGAGTGTGCCCGTCTGGTGACGCGGCCGAGGCCCGAAAGAAAACCCGTGTTTCGGGCGTCATGATTGCACTTTTGAAGAGCATTCAGTCCGTGCCTGGATATGGTAGCCACAGGCAGAACCTGAAAGCAGGCCGGTTCAGCTGTCCGCAACGCAGCGACCCCAAATGCGCACGAACCAGTTGTCCTTTTGAAGACGAGCAAGCTGGGGTGGCCGAGGCACAAGCGTCTTGCAAAGACGCAGCCAATCTGCTTCTGCGTCGAATTCATGGTCCGATCTGCCTGCGGTGGCGGCCAGGGGCTGAAGCTGCAACGGGGGCCCGGGGAAGGCGGAGGCGGAGAACTGCGGAGGCGCTGCAGCGCTCGGATTGGGGGAGTCTGGGCTGTGTTGGACTTTTGCATCACGGCTTTGCTGGTTGGTGGCTGCGTCGCGATTGCAAGTTTCGGTTAGCCAGCACGCACCCCGTCTGCACACCCTGCCCATCCTGGCGTAAAGTCGCCGGGCTTGTGAAGCTGCCCCATTGTGTGGCTTTGTCGGGTTCAGCTGGTCGAGGCCTCCGGTGATCCTCGTCCAATGAAGTCGATCTCAATCCCTAACACGCCTGGGTGAGATATCCAGCTAAGTTGGGTAGTGCTCACAAATTGGCGCTCAATGGGTATTGTCCTTTTGTCTTTGTGGCGGCTCGCCACCAGCGAGTCCCTTACTACCTTAGGTACAC
>Ga0247824_10001293_pt1 | contig 13535 bp, 15 predicted proteins | sample 13C_PalmiticAcid_FD_194412 | JGI IMG/M metagenome (GOLD analysis project Ga0247824, IMG submission 194412) | Soil microbial communities from agricultural site in Penn Yan, New York, United States - 13C_PalmiticAcid_Day48 | ecosystem: Environmental > Terrestrial > Soil > Agricultural land... | reverse complement strand
GACGAGGCGCGCCTCGACGACGTGGACACGCACCAGGTGATTGAGCGCGGGCAGGAGCGCGGCCCGGACGGCCGCGAGCGCGTCGGCGAGATCCAGCTGCGGGGCGCGACCATCTTTGCCGAGTACTGGCGGAACCCGGAGGCGACGGCCAAGGAGTTTGTCGGGTCCAAGGACGGCCGCGGGCAGTGGTTCAAGACCGGGGACGTGGCGGTGCGGCGGGCGGTCGAGGGCGCCGGGAGGAGCAGCGCGCCCAGCCAGAAGGACTGGACGCGCGGGGAGCTGTACTTCATCCTGGGCCGGCGCAGCGCCGACATCATCAAGAGCGGCGGGGAGAAGGTGTCGGCGCTCGAGGTGGAGCGGGAGATGCTCGCGCTGCCGCAGGTGGCCGAGGTCGCGGTGCTGGCGGTGCCGAGCGGCAAGTGGGGGCAGAAGGTAGGCGCCGTGGTGATTCTCGACAGGGAGACGCTGCCCGAGGGCAAGTGGTCGCCGCTCGAGATGCGGCGGGCGCTGAAGGGGAGGCTGGCGAGCTACAAGATCCCCCAGGTGCTCCGGTTGGTGGACCATATCCCGAGGAACGCCATGGGCAAGATCAACAAGAAGATGTTGGTCAAGGAGATATTCCAAGATGATTTCAGTGGCGACGAACTGTAAGATTTGAACGCGATGGGGGCCAAGCATTTTTACTTTTTCTCTCTCTTCTTTTTCTCTCTGGGGCAAGGATAGAGGGATGGCTCATTGTTAGATCACCATTGGACACGTGTAAAGTGTAAAGTACAGTAGCATTCCGTATGGTAGACTTGGAGGCGTTGGAATAGCGTTCGTGGGACACTTGGTTGAGAAGCAAGCAGGAGAGGCAGTTGTTGTCGAAAACGCCATTGTCTTTACGATGACTGGCAGATGTGCTTGATTCATTGCAAACAAATATAAGCAGCCTTGATACGCAGATAATGGAACACCCTTAGCCATGCCCAACCAGAGAATCACCGCAGTCCCAAGACCAAGAGCCCTGAATCTCCCAACCGGAAAACGGAGGCCGTTTCGTGAAACAAATATCTCATATCCGCCCAGTGACCAATTCTGTATTGCGTATCTGGGCATTGTCATGGTCCCTCCACCGACACACGCGCAAATGCCGGAATTGTTGACTGGTCTCCAACCTCGTCAAAGCACGGTCGCAAGGTATCGGGGCTTGGTAGCGTCTCATCTAAGCCTAGACCACCATCTTCGCCTTCGCGCGCGTGCTGCCGCTGTGGGCGCTGTCCGTATGGCCCGAGAACTCCAGCATCTCGTTGGCCGGCAGCTGGAGGACGTTCTTGAACCGACGGCCAATAGACATCAGGATCTCCTTGCCCTTCTCGGGCGTCCGGCCCTTGCCACCAGCAATGTCGCCGTCTCCACGGCCGGGGACGTGACGGCCTGTGGTGCGGGTCCAGACACCGATACGGTAGAACGCCTTGCGAACGTTGACGACCACGCCCATCACCTCGCCGTCCTCCTCCTCCTCCAGTGTCTCGCCGATGGCGCCGAGCATTGTGTGCAGCCAGAGCTCGTCAATGTTGACCGACCGCTTGTCCTTGAACTGGAACGACCACTTGCCGCCATGCTTGTTCTGAGGGTCCTCCCACTCTGGCCGCACTCCCTCCTTGAAGAGGTGGTAATCCGACTTGAGGGCGAGTTCCGAGACTGTCGCGATGTTGTTCTGGGGTTTTGGGTCAGCCGGCGACACAGAGGCTTGGGGATACGGGTGGGCTGCCTTACGTAGATGCCCCAAAACTCCTCCACCGACTCGAAGGTGATGACCTCCTTCAGCAAGTCGTTCCAGTTGTCACCCTACGGGGTTGGTCAGAATAAGGCACGGATGGCGGGGCAGCAGGACGTTGCATCGAACCTTTCCGCTGGCGGGCTTGGTGAACCAGAGCGTCCACCGATTTGAAAGCGGGTGCTTGACGTTGAAGTTGTCCTTGTCGTGGAAAACGGTGATGGTCTTGCCATCCTCGGCGGTCTCGGTGGCGGCGCCATTGGGGTTGTTCCCGCCCTCGGGCGAGATGGGGATGGTGGTCAGATCGACTTGTTCCGACATGTTGGGGACTTTCGATGCGCCGGGAGATGAGTTGGCTGGTGGAACGGGCGGCGGTTCAGAGAGGACCTAGTACGGGTGGGATGGATGGGTCCACAGGGCGACGAGGATTGTGTTTTTGCAAGGCTCGAGGGTGTTGAGGGGTGCCGTGCAGAAAACGATGCGACTCGGTGTTTGTCCGGTGCAAAGTTTCGACGAGGGAAGGCTCGATTATGTGCTGGGCAACTGCAGCTGGCACTTCTGTGAATGGAAAGAACGACCTTGCTCCAGGCAATGCCGTCTTGCTAGAAACCGGGGTGGGTTGCGGGTTGGAACGGGGTATGTGATGCGGTCGCAAACTTTGAAAACTGTCAGTCGCACAATCCGCGGCAGCAGCGTTCTCGCCAACACCACACCCCAGTTTAGCGCCCCTGCCAGCCAAGGGTCCTCCCACCTTAAAGTCACGTGCCAAGTCACGGGGAGGGGCTGATAAGAGGTTTCTGAGCATGCACCAAACCGGATGGAGCAGGTTTGGTGGGGAGTGGGGAAGGAGGCGGTTCGGCGGAGGAGAAAAAAAGTTCACCGCATTTGAAAATTTCAAAATTTAAAGACCGTCCAGCCTGCCCCACGCCGAATCGGTCTTTCCCTCTTCGCGCGCCAGATTCAGCTCAACATCAAGACTCCCTCAACAACACCACTCTTCAAAATGGCGGACGAAGTCTACGATGGTGCCATTGGCATCGATCTCGGTATGCTCCCCGCACCGTTGCCCGCCTGGTCGATACGGCACCCCCGCTGGGTCAAAATTGGGCGCACTCGCTGACAAGACGTCGTCGACATGCAGGCACTACCTACTCTTGCGTTGCCACGTACGAGGGTACCAATGTCGAGATCATCGCCAACGAGCAGGGTAGCTTCACCACGCCCTCGTTCGTCTCCTTCACTGAGGACGAGCGCCTGATTGGTGAGGCGGCCAAGAACCAGGCCGCCATGAACCCGGTGAACACCGTCTTCGATGTCAAGTATGGCTCCCTCTCCTCGCGCGCGCCAGGCGTGGCCGTCCGCTGACCGTCTTTGCTTCCAGGCGTCTGATCGGCCGCCGCTTCGATGACCCCACCGTCAAGAAGGACATGGAGTCGTGGCCCTTCAAGGTCGTTGACGACAACGGCAACCCCAAGGTTGAGGTCCAGTACCTCGGCAGCACCCACACCTTCTCTCCCCAGGAGATCTCCGCCATGGTTCTTACCAAGGTCAGTAGCAATTCTAGCCATCCCTCAAGTCCAACCGAACGCTAACCACTTGCGAAAACAGATGAAGGAGATTGCCGAGGTCAAGCTTGGCAAGAAGGTTGAGAAGGCCGTCATCACTGTCCCGGCCTACTTCAACGACAACCAGCGTCAGGCCACCAAGGATGCCGGTGCCATTTCTGGCCTCAACATCCTTCGTATCATCAACGAGCCCACTGCTGCCGCCATTGCCTACGGTCTTGGCGCTGGCAAGTCTGCCAAGGAGCGCAACGTCCTCATCTACGATCTCGGTGGCGGTACTTTCGATGTCTCGCTCCTGAACATCCAGGGCGGTGTCTTCACCGTCAAGGCTACCGCTGGTGATACCCATCTTGGTGGCCAGGACTTCGACACCAACCTCCTCGACCACTGCAAGAAAGAGTTCACCCGGAAAACCAAGAAAGGTTCGAGTTTTTTGACATCTTTCCCATTTCATTGCCGTCATGCTCCTGTACTAACATCGGCTCAGACCTTTCCGGCGATGCCCGCGCCCTCCGGAGACTCCGGACTGCTTGCGAGCGCGCTAAGCGCACTCTGTCCAGCGGTGCTCAGACCACCATTGAGATCGACTCTCTCTTCGATGGCGAGGACTTCAACATGCAGATCACCCGTGCTCGTTTCGAGGACCTGAACGCCAAGGCTTTCGCCGGCACTCTGGAGCCCGTTGCCCAGGTTCTCAAGGATGCCGCCATTGAGAAGAGCGCCGTCGATGAGATCGTCCTGGTCGGTGGTTCCACCCGTATTCCCCGCATCCAGAAGCTCCTCAGCGAGTTCTTCGACGGCAAGAAGCTCGAGAAGAGCATCAACCCCGATGAGGCCGTTGCCTACGGTGCCGCCGTCCAGGCCGGTATCCTCTCGGGCAAGGCCACCTCGGCCGACACCTCGGACCTCCTCCTTCTGGATGTCGTCCCCCTGTCTCTGGGTGTTGCCATGGAGGGCAACATCTTCGCCCCCGTCGTTGCTCGCGGCCAGACTGTCCCCACCATCAAGAAGAGGACCTTCACCACCGTTGCCGACAACCAGCAGACCGTCCAGTTCCCCGTGTACCAGGGTGAGCGTGTCAACTGCGAGGACAACACCTCGCTGGGTGAATTCACCCTTGCTCCTATCCCTCCCATGAAGGCTGGCGAGCCCGTCCTCGAGGTCGTCTTCGAGGTCGACGTCAACGGTATCCTCAAGGTTACCGCCACCGAGAAGACCTCGGGCCGCAGCGCCAACATCACCATCTCCAACTCGGTTGGCAAGCTCTCGTCGGGCGAGATTGAGAACATGATCAACGGTTCGTATTCCACGTTTGCGAAGAATGACGTCAGGGACAATAGACTAACAAGGAACAGACGCCGAGAAGTTCAAGAGCAAGGACGAGGCCTTCAGCAAGCGCTTCGAGGCCAAGCAGCAGCTCGAGTCGTACATCTCCCGCGTTGAGGAGATCATCTCGGACCCGACTCTCTCCCTCAAGCTCAAGCGCGGCCAGAAGGACAAGATCGAGCAGTCGCTCAGCGAGGCCATGGGCCAGCTCGAGATTGAGGACTCGTCGGCCGAGGACCTCAAGAAGAAGGAGCTTGCTCTCAAGAGGCTGGTCACCAAGGCCATGTCTTCGCGCTAAATGACTTGATGCTGGATGGATGATTGGCCGTTTCCAGAGGGCTACGGGCGCATCGGACGGGATTATGAAGCCGCGGGCCGCAGCGATTGAGTGAGCGGCAGACAGGCAGGGCCGCGGTATGATGGGAGGCGTCTTACATCTTGATTCATGAAACGGGATACAAAAGTTAGAGGGATCTGGCTTTGGGCTGCGTTTCGCTGCAGGGCCAGCTCGGCACGGGTGGTATCTATAAAGATTGCTGACGATTGGGGCTTTTCCTCTTGATTCCCATGACCCGAGTTCCCTTTGGCGTATTTGCATGTAGACTAGGGAGGTTAATCAAAAACTTTACGACACTCGGCCTGGAAAGGCGGCCCAGCATGGTCTCTTGTTGTCTGGTCTTGGAATTTTCCCTGGGTTTGACTCTCTCTGGCCGAAGATGCTGGGGTTTTGCGGCCGACACCTGAGCATTCAAGATCGTATGTGAAGCGCCTCCAGTCCCGTTCCTTCTCTAAGTATGAGGAGTGTACTCCTGTTCTGAAGAAGAGGAAGAAGAGGAAGAAGAGGAAGAAGAGGAAGAAGAGGAAGAAGAGGAAGAAGAGGAAGAAGAGGAAGAAGAGGAAGAAGAGGAAAAAGAGGAAGAAGAGGAAAAAGAGGAAGAAGAGGAAGAAGAGGAAGAAGAGGAAGAAGAGGAAGAAGAGGAAGAAGAGGAAGAAGAGGAAGAAGAGGAAGAAGAGGAAGAAGAGGAAGAAGAGGAAAAAGAGGAAGAAGAGGAAGAAGAAGGGTGAGGAAAAAATGAAAAAGAATCGAGAAATACACTCGTTTTCGTTCTATCAAAAGATTGAGCTTCTTTTGAGTCGGTACATACGGATTGGGAGGATCGAGACTGTGTTCGTCGACATGGTTCCCTCCGTACCCCGCAAGACAATTGGCCCACAGGCCCCAGAAACAAGCAGTTGCGGGCTCGGGGTCTTGGGGTTCCACATTTCGAGAGTCACCACTCATGGAACTCAAACCAACTTTCATCAACATCACAAAGCAACTCTCACGTCACCCTCACCAGTTAAAGTCGATGGAGACATGGCACCCCCATCTTTCGACTACTTTTTCGACCTCCCTCCCGAGCTCCGCGAGCAGATCCTCGCCCACGTCTGCCTCTTCCCCTCTGGCGTGCTGGTCTGGGGTGGTGTAGACGGCAGGAGCGTGCCGCTCTCTCCCGGACCATCTGCTGCCGCCGCTACTACGCGGCATGCAAATGATACCACTCCCACTACTACGGGACTGTTGGGTGAGGGGGTGGATGAGGAAGAGGAGGAGGAGGAAGAGTCGGCCGACCCACCCGTCAACCTCTTCCTCGCCTCGCCCGTCCTCTACCGCGAGGCGGGCGATATCTACTACGGGCAGAACGTGTTCCACTTCGACTTTGCGTCGGCGTCGTGGGGGCGGAGGCAGCAGAGCCGGGTGCTCGATCAACTAGCCGCCGCGTCGACATTTGCGTCTACGGCTATGCCTATAGGGACGGGGGAGGTGAGCCGAGGGAGCAGCGGGGTTGGGGATGGCATCGGCGCGTTGGTGAGGCTGCTCACCCACCCGGACATGGCCGGGGCGCGGAGGCGGATCCGCAGCGCGGTGGTGTATGTGAAGAGGTTTGGGGCGCTGGTGCTGGATGTGCTGGCTCCGGCGCTCGGGGACATGGTGCTCAACGGGGGGCTGCGGAGGCTGAGGGTGGATGTGCTGGAGGTCGAGAGCAGGCGCGTTCTGCCGGGCGGGCCCGGGCGTTTGAGAACGGTGGATTACAGGGAAAATCCGGCGTTGAGGGCGCTGCTGGTGTTGTTGACGGACCCGGACATGGAGAGGGCTGAGCTCAGGGTTCCGAGGGGGGCGCATGCTTGGTTCTGGTGTCGGTTTCATCAAGGGGGGGTTTCGGAGGGTGAGGGGAGGATGGGGTGTGAGTTCTCTGGGTACCGGGGTGGGTTTTTGCAGGTGGATATTCACAGGCTCGTTGGCGCCTGTATTGGTGATGCAGCCGCCGCCGAGTTGAAGATTAAGAAGGTCGAGCTTGGCTGACTTGGGGACCTTGAGAGCTGGAGGCTTGCTTGCCAAGGATCCGCAACGAAGACAGAGGAAAGATACAGGGAAAAGAAATGGCCAATTGGCTGGCGACGTTGCCGAGCCTTTGTGCGCCAAGACGGGACCATGCTGCTTATCAAGATCTGCCGACCAAGCTGGGGAAAGTGGGACGAATTTGGATCTTGGGCTGAGATCCAGATCTCTGCAGATCTGTGTCTCCAAGAAATTGGCCTTGACTGCTACCAATTGCAGTGTGTGTAGAACAGAGGCCAAGAGTGAGCAGCAGACATGCCGCAGGGTGCGAGGGAACGCATCCCCATCAAGAAAGTTCATGATCCGGGCGGTTCGGGAGTGGGTTGCTCTTCGTGTTGTGGGCGAGAGCTTCTTGGCGCTCAGAGAGTTTGAGACTAGTCTCAGAGAAGGTTGCAAAGCTAGCCTCCACAACCATCAATAGTAATTATGGAAACTAATTGCTGAGTCCACAACCCCCAAAGTCTCAACGAGCCCTGTCTCGTCTCTCGCTTTCGGTCCAAATCCAATGCGACCTTCCCCTTCATGGGCCCCCCTTCCTCTCCATCTCCTCTCTTTTTTCCTTTTTCCGCCCAGCCCCGCACAACATCTTGTCCAATGGAGGCGTCTGCGGCTTGCCGCCTTGGCCTGCATCGCGAACACATCCTCGCACCAAAAAAACGTCGATCGTCTAATCTCACTCATACGACGGAGCAAATACTGGAACGGGATGGGCAGCTCCGTGGGCTTGGCGGCGGTGGAGAGGACAAGGCAGTTGGTGTCTCTCATCATCTGAATGTGGAAGGGAGGGATGACGAGCGAGGACAACTCATCACCAACCCACCCACTCCCTTTCTGACTGTGTTCCAGGTTGCCAGCCAGAGGAGAGGAGGAAGGCAACCCCCGCAAGCCTCCTGGTAAGCCGCCATGCATGAGTCTCCCCACCTCCTCGCGACGACATGCATGAGGCCCCGCGACGCGTATTGGTGGGTTGGGTCCAAGTGGTCTGCATTGGCCCCTCTGCAGACCAGTGAGCATCAACTGATTGCGAGATACTCCAACAAACACATCGTGTCGACTGGCACACCCACTCTCCTGCACGCTAACGTCCGACGTTTCTCTGGCAAGGAGGGAGAGAGAAAAAAATCTCTTCATTCCGTTCGTTCCAGCAGCGTTGGCTCGAGACAAAAAAGCATTTCCTCCTCCCTTCCCCCCCACACTCTCTGGAATCCGTCGCGTCACAGAAACAGGCTAAGCCGGCACCCCTGGTCCGCAGCCTGCCCATGGCCCCCCACCATTTCCATCTCCTCGACCAAACTCCAAAACCAAGGCCGCGAAAGTGGGAGCAAAAGTCGTACGTAAATCATTAGGGCGGGGCTGAACCGGCGAGGTCGGCCATGGGGGGGGAAGTGGACACCGTTTTTCGCGATCAGACCCCCCGCAGCCGTGAAGGATCATCATATCATATCATAGAGAAGCGAGAGGAGGAGCAGGAGGGAACCCCGGAAAGAAATCTCAATTTTTGGCTCGTGGCATCATGATATCGCTAGTAATAAAACAACCCGAAAAGAGATGATGAAGTTTGATGAAAGAGAAAGTCGCTAGCCCCTGTGGGTGGCGGGCAGTCTGAACAGCATGCTGCTTTACTCGACCGCGACGTCGTGGAAGTCGTTGTTGCTGTGCTCGTCCTGGTGCTCGCCCCAGTGGACGGGGCCGAGCTTGAGGAAGCGGAACTTGGAGGCATCGCTGCTCAGGCTGGAGGTGCGGCGCTTCGAGATTTCGGTGGCGCTGGCACTGGTGCTGTCGTCCTTGGGCACTTGGGCGAGGGCCTCGGCCGTAAGAGGTTGCTTTGTCCTCTGGATGCGAGGGTACGACTCGGAGATCTTGGGGGCCAGGGAGAGGAAGGTCGAGGGCCGACGCTCAGCAATCTCTGGGGTGAACTCCACGGCCTTCTCGCTCAGCTGGCGGAGTTGCTCGGGGGTTGGGGCCGACATTTTTGAGAGAGTGTGTGTGGATGAAATGGGTTTCTTTGTGGATGGTTTTCGCGAGTAGCTTGCCGGCCAGCAGATATGGTGTGGGAATGCGTGGTCCGTCTCGACGATTGGGATGGGAAGATGTGGGAGCAGTCTGAGAAGATGTAAAGGGAACAGGAGAAGCAAAGTGATGATGGGGAAGCGGGTGGGTGGTTGTTTTTTATACACTGACTGGACCTGTTTTTGGGGGTCCCCCCCCCCTGCGTTTCCTTCTTTCTTTGTGCTCCGCAAAAGTGTTCACATGAGAGCTCTGTAATTTTCCCCAGACGGCACATACCCGTTTCACACGGCGCGTATGATCAGAACGCCCAGGGGTCCCCGCCTTCCATGATTGGGTTCAGTGACGGAGAGGAGACGCAGGGTTTCTCGGCGAGCGAAGGCCGCACGTGGGATGCCAATTGGCCGGAGCCGAGGAGAGCTGGGGGAGTGCTCGACAATGCCTTGGCTATCCGCCCTCTTCGCAGCAGACACCTGGGAGGGCGGGAGACGTAATGGGAACCGCTCAGTTCTCACAGGCCATGGTGGAATGATCGAGGCAAGGACGAGATAGACTTTGATACAAGCATCATGTGTGGAGACACGGGCGGCTCTGTCGTGCCTGGGGCCCTGCCCGGCGCGATCCATGACGTCGGGCCTCGGCCCCGATTGATTGGGTCCCGGACAGGCCTGCGAAGATATCTCGGAGCCCTGAGATGGCTCGGGATGGCAAGTGTCGACTGACGTCGGAGGACTGCGGGGCGCGGGGAAGCCCGCAAACGTCCTCGGCCCTCTTCCAGCTTTCTTGGCCCGCGCCTCGCTCGTTCCATTCTCTGCTGGCGCCTTGTTGGGATTGGCGGGCGCTGCCAGCCATGCATCCATGCGCATCGCACCATGCACAGAAGCAACGAAAGCTGCCGGCCAGGTGATGTTTCCTGTTTTTTCTTTTCTTTTTTGGATGGTTGATGAGATGCTGTCGATCCGAAGCTAGCCGGCGCATGTCGCCTGTCAGCAAAGTTCAGCCGAAAGCAGTTCGTTCACCCCTCAACGTCTCAGGACTTGACCACAGGACAACGCAGACTTAACATGGAACAAAAGACTTGGACAAACCAAACGTCTTCGATGGCTACTACCATTGCGCTCAGCACTCGAAGACAATGCTATGGGAAGAAGGAAGCTCTTCAAACAGAGGGTTGCCGAGAGAATCTTGGATGAATTGGCCTCTGCCTGACGTGGTAAACCTTGAGGCAGTGGTGACCGGTGGTGCTCCGCTCTATGATAAGGACAAAAAAACCCTGAACTCTTCATCTTGGGAGATTTTTACACTTGGAAGCTCGGGCGGCCGCTCGGTCAAGTCAGCCAAAGAGACCGCCTTCCAGCCATGGACTTCCCCTCGGCTGTGTGGCAACCGCTTTCAGGCCGAAGCCACTCCTGGTCCATACACTAGACACTTGTCAAGGACCTCCTCAGGATATCATAGTCGTGATCAACGGGCAGTTACTTCAAACAGCAGGCTGTGAATCGAAGGGGGGATGCCGTCGATTCGGTTGGGAACGCCATGTTTCCCGGGAGGAGGGGAGAGAAGGGGTCGTCTGTGAGCATTCGTGGAAAGGGGGGCTGGGTGCTGACCTAGCCTTGATACATTCCAATCTCTGTTGGTGGACAGACAGCTCCGGCGTGCATGAGACAAATGATGAGCCGGATGAGGCTTTGTCTCCTTCTCAGCCGAGGAACCTCGGGGTACTTACCGCCTCTAGGGTGTTCGGCGACGATGTCAAATCTGGCTCCGTGACCTTGAACATGGCAAGGAACCTCGAGTATGGATGCGGTGCGGGCCCTCTCCATCTTGCAGGAAGTTGATAATCCCTCACCGCCGCACCGAGCTGTTGGTGATATCGACGCCATATGCTAGGGTGGAAAATGAGAGGGGGCTCTAGCACCATCGAGAGGGGTGTCATCGGCCACCCCATGACGGCGAAGGGGTTGACCACAACCCCCCTCTGCCAACCGGACCAGGGCTTCTGTGTGGACAGTTTCACGGGATCCCCAAAGCTGGACTGCAGGTGTGGTATGTCCCATGCTTGGACATGCAGGCGAAGGGGTCGTATCCCAAGAACAATGTGGAGAAATCTTTCGGCGAATGCAGGTTCCTGAACTTTTGGTGGGTTGTTTGGGACCTTCGAGGTCGGGACCGGACCCTGGCTTCATCGGGCCTGTCCACCATACTGTTTCCGCGAGGGTGTGATACACCAGATGCTCAATGGATAGCGTGCAGCAGCCAGCGACGAAGCGCGAGGAACCACCCCGTTCATCGAGAACCCAGAGTGTCTTGCTTCGACTTGCTGGATGGGGCATATTAGTGTCGTCGTCGTCGAGTAGCATTCGGGAACGCTTACCGGCTTTAACGCCGCCAGGCGCTTAGATTATGCCCTGATTGGTAGGCACCCGCAACTGTCGCCACCGTCACAACAGAGTCGCAGAAAACGTTGGCATATCTGCAGTCCAACGCCGAAGGCCATGTCGGTGTCGCTTTCGGTCGCGTTCGCATAGCGCTTGGCCGGGTGCTTCGTGTCATGGTATCGCCAGGGATGTGATCAACTGCATGCTGGTCCCCCCTGTCTTTCTTGAAAGCCGCGCCTCGGATGTCCCATTGCACAGACGCTGCCGCGCAGGAAACTTTGGCAATATTCAACCAGGTGGTCCGGAAGCCCTCTTGATGTTACACCTGGAAAGAATGTTGGGTGTCTGCTCTTGGTCCGCCGGCTTGGTCCGAACGGCGAGGTGCGAGGAAGATCCACGCAGATAGCACCTCCAGCAAGCCCAGCATGCAGTGTACGCTCGGCGGAATACCTACGCACCATTGAGAAATGAGCTAAGAAGTTGGATTTTCAGGCTTGGGTCGTTGTGGGAGACCACCACCCTGCTATCTCGGTAAGCGCAGTTTCCTCGGAGCAGGACGAACAGGGCGAAAACAAGCGCCGCCTTCGGGCTTGACAGCTGGGTCGCTGCCCGCTTAACGAACTGTTGCCAATCAGTTGTGAACTGGCATTGGCGTTAGGGGCAGGAGCTTACATGGCGCAGACGCAGCTTGGGGCGATGGGAGGATGGGGTCCAGAAGGACTAAGCTGGGGTCATGAGGGCCGCACGGTTTTGACCTGACACCCACAGCTTCGAGAAGACGGAAGAAGACGAACGGCCAGAGCAGGGGACCATGTAATCGGCCAGAAGGGGGCAGAGAAGACCACCATGATCAACCGAGAAATGTGTGTTGGTTTGTGTTTGAGGTTGGATTCCCGGCCGCCCCGCAACCCAAAAAAATAACAGCAGGCGCAGGGCTGTGCCGATGGCGTCGACCCAAAAAACCGGCCGAGCAACCAAGTGCTGCGTGTCCACCCGGCAGAAATGGACCGAGTTCCACGCTGGCCGCAGAATAGGCCGCACGAGGCATTCTGGAGCTGCGGCACGACCAAGACCTCCTCAAGACCTCCCAAGACCTTTGGAGGGTATTGCACAGATTGGCAGACTTGTTCCAAAAAAAGGAGGCCTTGTTTCCCTCCCTCTTGCACAGCTGACGATCAGGCAGAGAGGACCCACAGAACCGGCCGGGGCGGCGCCGGGGGCGGCGGTCGGCGAGCCACGGGGCACGCTAAGCCGCCCCGGGTGATGATCTGAGATGCATGCAACGACTCAAAGTATCGAGTGGTGACAGGACGGGGACCAAGAGCCGGGTGTTCTGAGGCATCCACCGCGCCAACCTGCAATGACCAGGGTCGTTCCTGCGGGCAGTTGCGTGCCATGCATCAAGTGGAGCCTCAGTAGGCAGGCACGAGTGACTAAATCGGCAGTCCCAATGAAGAACCGGACTGCTGATTGGTCGATCTGAGGCTCGAAAAAGCTTCAAGACAGGGAAGTTCACTTGTTCCCGGACCACCCACAAACCCCTGCGAGTGAGCAGCTCTGCTCAACAGCGTGGCCGTCTTGCCCTCGGTGCTCTCCATTGTTCTCCCTTTTCCGGGTCAAGGACATCCCGTGCTTGCTCTGGAACGGCTGTGGAAGGCAGCCAGACGGGAAGTCTGGACTCCCGTCCATTTCCCTGTATCTTTGTTGCCCTCGTTGTTGCTCTTGTGCGGCTTGTTCTTCGTTTTAATCTTAATTTCCTTTTTACTTCTTCCTGCTCCAGTGCCCACCAATCGCCGATCCATTGGGTGAAGCCCGGACCAGGAGCCAACTCCGGATGTCCTCCTTGAGAACATCTGCCTGTAAGGTATGCTGGCTCTGGGCGGGGGAGAGTACATACAAGGCCGCGCGGGTCATTGGCTGTGGAGCAGATGCTCGCAGTCAGCGTGGTTCTTCGTTCGATGGCTTCCCGATGCAAGGTTCATGGGCCGGGTGTTATGTGGCCGTCCCATAAGCCCCGATCGGCCTTGCGCCTCACAGGGCGCCATCACAAGTAGGTCTATTCTGATTTACAGCCAAACCCCCCCTTTCCCCCCCGAACATGACATTGGGCGGGTTACGGC
>Ga0247824_10001291_pt1 | contig 13539 bp, 11 predicted proteins | sample 13C_PalmiticAcid_FD_194412 | JGI IMG/M metagenome (GOLD analysis project Ga0247824, IMG submission 194412) | Soil microbial communities from agricultural site in Penn Yan, New York, United States - 13C_PalmiticAcid_Day48 | ecosystem: Environmental > Terrestrial > Soil > Agricultural land... | reverse complement strand
GATATCATTGCTGTACATTATCAATAGAAGCATTTGCAACGAGTGTCCTCATTCTCAGCCCATCACTCTCGTTGTGTACCACTGAAAAGAATCTAGCATCGATTGTTGACAATGGTGTTCGGTAGTGTCATCTCGTCGCCAAGAGGGAATCTCTCGCTGAAGCAAGCTCTGGAACTCGCCAACGTGTACTTGAACAATGCTCGCAAAGCACCAGATCCTGACATCATGCTGGTTTTGTGCCATGACGCCGAAACTTCGCTGTCCCAGGTGAAAAGAGCCGTCAAGCACACCGAGGGTAATGTCATCCGTGAAGTAATCTCAACAATTTACATTTGACTGGGAGATTTGCTGGAAACTCAAGGAAATCGGGAAGTGGCACAGGTTTTCTACAAAAAGTCCGAGAAGTGGGGGTAAAGGAGAGATGGCTGGTCGTTTTGATGGATCGATTCTTGTACGTTGGATTCAGTGCACAATCTAACTGCCTTGTGCCCTTCATGATTCAACAGTGGCAGTGTTCAAAAGCAAGGTCATCACCCACGCCCTTCACGTTCTCTCGGCTTTGTCCATTCGATCAAAGGCGCCTTGAGTTCTGCTGCGAGCATACCGATTGTCGCCCCATCTCGTACTTCGTCTCCGCTAATTCCACTCAAACGGGAAAGCGAGGCGGTCATACTTCAGAACATCTTTGTGACAAATGTGCGTCCAGCTACAATTGTTTTCAACCCTCCTGAACCTGACTCTCGCCTTAGCGATACGCTCCAACTCGTTTGTTGTCTCGAATTGCTGCAATTTTCTTATGAACCTGATGACATTCTGGATCCTGCTGCACGCAACTGGTTAATGTGCACCAAAAACGAACAAGACGAGAGAGACAGACTCGAATCACTCGCTACAGATGTGATTCGAGCATTCAAGAGAGATGAACTCAAGAACTCAAAGGCTGTGACTGAGGTTACTTACCTGGCACCCGTCCTCGAGAATGACGACTTTCAATACCTACTCAAGGAGTTCTACTATGGGATTGATCAATCTGGATAACTGGATGTTCACCAACTCGAGGGACTTGCTCATTTGATACAAGGTGCTGATCCAGGATACCTCGACTCGGATGATCTTGTCAAGGTGGTGTCACTCCTCAGCATTCGACTGAGAGACACTCACCAGCAGTCCACGAACCATCTCAACTGACTGTGGCTGTATCTCATGTACTGGATGCCATAGATCATTGAAGGTATGGTCTTTGGAGGGAGCTTGTCTTTGGACATTAGCTGGTCATAGCGATTGGATTTACACGATCGTGTACTCGCCGCGAGGAGATTTGATTGTCTCTGCAAGCAATGACAAGTCAGTACGTCTGTGGGATGTTACATCGGGCCAGTGTCAAGCTGTGATTGAAGGCTTACAAGGAAGTGTTTATGTTATCGCCTGGATCGAGGTCTCCAGTGTTGAATACCTGTTTACAGGCTGCTCCGATGGATCGGTGGGGATGTGGCAGGTGCGTTTCGATGACAGAGAATGCCATGTATCCCCGTTCTGGATGACGATGAAGGACGAGCTCAACGTACGGGATGCGACCATCGAGGATGTACAAGGATTAAGTCAACTTAACAAATAGCTTCTAAAGCAACGCGGGTGGGTGAACCTGTTCACGATTTACGCGAGGCAAGCAAGAGGTTGGTCACCGGTATCCAGGCTCAAGAATCTGGACTGAACGGAAGAGGATCCCCCTTTAACGTCCAGCGTTTCGGTGGAACAATTAGAGCAGTGGTTGGAGCAAGCAAAAGACTTAGTGGCATCCGTTAAGAACATCTACGGATACAAGTAGAGGTCTTTGGTTAGATCGCACGTTCACAGTTGATTTCATCTGCAAATGAGGACCCCTGTATCAGATCACAGCACTGCTCACATTTTTGCCCCTCAGCTTTTGGCACCCACACAATTTGCTCTTTCTCTTTTTTCCTTCCTTCCTTCTCCCGTCCGCTATCTCTATCTCATTCTCACACTCTCACCTCCCATTCATACGCACACTCTCTAATTCTCATAAACTACTTTCCAAGATATCCATCGGCACCGCCAACAACAAACACCTGGTACTGTTACAAGAAGCCATTGTTTCCAGGTTGAGAAACAGACCAAAAATCGATTCTCTGCCCCAACAACGGTTGACATTGTCTTAGGATGTTGTTACACAGTGAACGAAGGCACACACTGATGGATGCCAACCCCTACACTTCTTTGCTCCTTTGTAGGCACAGTTGCGAGTGGGCCTAAACAAAAGTCCGTCTAAGCCATTTCCACATCCATTTGAACAGCTCAGCCAAAAAGTCAAACGTAAGACAAACATAAAAACAGCCCGGAATGTGGATTGCTGTGATTGCTCATTTCTGTGATCCAAACATTTAGCACCGTCTGCACTGCATGTGCTTCTCACAACCCTTGCTAGGGCTAATGAGACGATCTTTCCTGCGTATGTATCAATAGGATAACAAGTATCAGCGGCTAGCCATGGCATTTGGAAATATCATTTCATCGCCACGAGGGAGTCTCTCTTTGCAGCAAGTCTTGGATCTCGCCAACATCTACTTGGAGAATGCCCGCAAAACTACGGATCCAAGCGTTGCTCTGGTACTGTGCCATGATACGGAGACCTCGCTATCCCATGTAAAGCGAGCCGCGAAGAACACCGACGATAAAGCGATACGCGAGGGAATCGCAACCATCTACAATGGACTGGGGGAGCTGCTAAACACTCAAGGTCATCGAGATGAGGCACAAGCTTTCTACAAGAAGTCGGAGAAGTGGGGGTAAGCGAAGAGACAATTGTTCTAACGGACAACTGAAAGACAATATGTCCTCTAATTGAATTGTGTTACACTTGACTGGCTCAGGGGCCGCGCAAACGAATCAGGTCGACACCTCCGACCCACCGGACTTGTATACTCGATCAAAAGCGCACTACACTCCACTTCTGACACAACCACCGACAAATCATCTCAGAACCCTTCCACTCTGACCCGCCGCAAACAAGAAATCAACACTGCCATAATCCCTAAGAACATCTTTCCAACAAACGTGCATCCACCTACTATTGTTTTCAGCCCTCCTGAACCCGACTCTCGCCTCAATGATACGCCTCAGCTTGCTTGTTGTCTCGGACTGCTGCGATCTACTTATGAACTTGATGATATTCTGGATCCTGCTGCACGCAACTGGCTAATGTTCACCAAAAACGAACAAGACGAGAGAGATCGGCTCGAATCACTGGCGACTGATGTGATCCGAGCATTCAAGAGAGACGAGTTCAAGGATTCAAAGGCTGTGACAGAGGTCATGTACCTGGCTCCAATTCTCGAGAAGGACGACTTTGAATACCTACTCAAGGAGTTCTACTCTGGGATTGATCAATCTGGACTATTGGATGTTCACCAACTCGAAGGAATTGCTCAATTGATACAAGGTGCTGATCCAGGATACCTCGATTCGGATGATCTTGTCAAAGTGCTGTCACTCCTTAGTACTCGACTGAGAGATACTCACCAGCAGTCCACGAAGCATCTCTATCAACTGACTGTGGCTGTATCTCATGTACTGGATGCCATGGCAGATGCAAATGTCAGTGGATTAGACCGTGAGGAGATCCATGAGCCTCTCTCTTCGTATCTGGACGGATTGAAATCTAGTTCCGATCCATACTTGGTCTACCAAGCAGCGTACGCTTACCAGGCGCTACTGTGTGTCCCAGATGACGAATCACTGTGGCAAGCGTCATTCCGGCGAGCAGGGAAAGTGATCCAAGGAGTGTCAGTACTCGTGAGTGCAGTGAAAGGTCTGGATCTCAATGGATTTGTCGATGGACTGAAGGATATTCAACAAGGGCTGGCAGGAGCATCTGAGATTGCACAGATTGTCAAGGATGCATACGATGGAGCCGTATCATTGGCAGAGAGTGGCCAAGGATTTTTTGCATGTCTTCAAGAAGGATTCAGCTTCAAGCGCAAATGTGCTTGGTATTCGGCATTGCGGGGAGCCGATACATTGATCCGAGACGGGCAACTTGCAGAGTTTAGGAGACTTGTCTGTGAAGCGCCATGCCGACGTGATGCGGCATTCCAATGGGGACTGTGCCAAAGGCTAGGAGAAGTGGCGATCAATTCATTGTGGACAGCAGAGACCCGCCAGAGTGCAATTGCGTTTCTTGGCGAGATCTACCAGAACGACCCTGTTTGGGGTTACCAGGCAAATGTTAAGCAGTGGATCCTGAATATTCTAATGCAGATGTCCTCCGGATCAGGCAGTGTGGCCCAATGTAAGTGGAGAATAGCTATATCGACCAGCGTATTGAGGTCCAAGACTTGAGCTGACCAAATATTTCTCTATTCACTGTACTATAGTCGTGGAGGCATTACTTCAAGATCTGCGAAAAGATGAAGATACCAAAAAACAGGTCATGTGTATTACTTATCTCGAGAAAGGTCCTGGCGCTTATCCATTGAAGGTCTCTTCGCCTATAATGGGATCCCCGTCGCTTCTCGATCGTGTTCAGGAGAGACCGGATGTCGAAGGAGCTCTGCGTCAATTGCGAAGACACCGATTGAAGGAGCGAGGGAATGCCGTCTATATCCCTCCTCAAGCCAAAGCCAGTTTGCAAGCTCGCGATGAAGCATGCTTCCCGTTGATGGAAAGAGTTGACGATTTCATGGCAAGCGATCATGAAGTCTTGCTTCTCTTAGGAGTTTCTGGGGCAGGCAAGTCAACATTCAATAGGGAGCTCGAGTGTCGATTGTGGCAGTCATACAAGAAGAATGCGCCGATACCACTCCATATCAACTTGCCCGCTATCGACAAACCGGAACACGATATGATCGTCAAACAGCTTAGGAGGGCCGAGTTCACCGAGCCACAGATCAGAGAGTTGAAGCTCTACCGGACATTCACATTGATTTGCGACGGATACGATGAGAGCCAGTTGACACACAATTTGTACACAAGCAACAGACTGAATGAGCCAGGAGAATGGAACGCTAAGATGGTCGTCACCTGCCGTAGCGAGTATGTCGGAGTCGACTATCGAGATCGGTTCCAACCGGGAGGTCGAAACCAGCGTTCAGGGTCAGCATTATTCCAAGAAGTCGTCATGACACCGTTTTCGCTGGATCAGGTTCAAGATTATATTTCTCAGTACGTATCGGTGTATCGTCCACTGTGGGAAGCCGACGAGTACAAGAGGGCACTTGAGCTCATCCCCAGTTTGAAGGAACTGGTCAAGAATCCGTTTTTGATGTCACTGTCGCTAGAGGTGTTGCCTCGTATTGTCGATCCAGGACAGGGTATCTCAGCTACTCATGTCACGCGGATGGCATTGTATGATCAGTTCATTGAGAACTGGCTGGAGCGAGGCAAGAAACGGTTAGGCGAAAAGAACTTGAGTCCTCAAGCAAAAGCAGCATTCGAGAGTTTGACAGACGAAGGGTTCACACGGAACGGGGTTGACTACTTGAAAAAGTTATCAGTGGCGATCTACAAAGAGCAAGGTGGTCAGCCGATTGTGAGTTACTCGCGGTACAAGGATGAGGACACTTGGAAAGCCAATTTCTTCAATCGTGATGATGAGAAGCAGCTTCTGCGCGAAGCATGTCCTCTCACCCGGAGTGGTAATCAACACCGATTCATCCATCGATCACTTCTTGAGTATGGTGTGGCGCTCGCAGTATTCGACCCGCAAGAGGTAAAGGAGAAGACAGTACCCGAGTCATCGTTGGCTCGCCGGGGGAGTGCCATCTCCGCCTTGAGCTCTGATGGACTTGACCCTGTTAAAGAGATATCTGTTGTCAGTGATCAGAGAGCTGATCTCAACTCACCGTTAGTATGGAGAAGTTTCGTGAACGAGCCATCGGTTTCCCAGTTCCTGGAAGAGCGGGTTCAACAAGAGCCATTATTCAAGCAACAGCTACATGACTACATTGAGCAGTCCAAGAATGACAAGAAGTGGCGTATGGCAGCATCCAATGCAATCACCATCCTTGTCCGAGCAGGTGTACAATTTATCAAGGCCGATCTACGAGGCATTCGAATTCCAAATGCCGATCTCAGTTATGGGGTGTTCGACTCGGCGCAATTCCAAGGAGCGGATCTGAGGCACGTCGATTTCCGTTGTGCGTGGCTGCGGAGAACCAACTTTAGTCAGGCCCAGATGCTTGGCGTTCAGTTTGGCGAGCTCCCATTCCTGAAGCATGACAGTGAAGCGAAGATATGTGTGTACTCACCAGACGGGAAGACGGTCGCTGCAGGTCTTTTCAATTGCAAAATCGCTGTATACTCTACATCGAGCTGGGAATGCCTATGGACTCTGGATGGCCACAGCGACACGGTGAAGAGCATCGCGTATTCTCCAAACGGCAACCAAATTGCATCTGGTGGCGATGACGGCACAGTCCGCTTATGGGATGTCTTCACAGGTGGTTGCACCCGCACCTTGAATGGACATAGCAGTTGGATCGGTGGTGTCGCTTATTCGCCACAGGGAGATCAAGTTGTATCTGCGAGCTATGACATGACCGTGAAGGTGTGGGATGTAGACACCGGGGACTGCCGTCATATCTTGATAGGCCATTCTGACTGCGTCCGGGGAGTCGTATACTCTCCGAAGGGTGAAGGAATCGCCTCGAACAGTCAAGATCGTACGGTGCGTTTATGGGACATTGAGGCACAGAAGTGTCTACATGTCTTGCGTGGACATCGAGATAATGTTCGGAGTATCGCCTATTCACCTCAAGGAGATCAACTTGCTTCCGCCAGCAATGACAAAACCGTGCGATTGTGGAATGTGGCTACCGGGGATTGTCACCATGTCTTGAGCGGCCATTCGAGATTCGTCTACTCGGTCATATATTCACCGAACGGCGACCGAGTTGCCTCTGCCAGTACCGACATGTCAATTCGATTATGGGACGTCGACACAGGAACATGTCTTCACACTTTGCTTGGTCACAATGGCAATGCAAAAGTGGTGTATTCACCTCAAGGAGATCTGGTTGCATCAGCCAGTAATGACAAGACTGTGAGGGTGTGGGATACAGAGACAGGGATTTGCCGCCAGACCCTCGCAGGTCATTCCAAGGCCATCTTGTGTATTGTGTTCTCACCGGAAGGAGATCAAATTGTATCCACCAGTTATGACAATACTATTCGATTGTGGGTCGTCGGTACCAGGACATCTCGACACATCTCAAATAGTCATGTTGACTCGGTCAGGAAGGTTCTATTCTCACCAGGAGGGGATCAAGTCGCAACATGCAGTGAAGACAAGACAGCGCGGCTTTGGGATGTGAAAACGGGAACATGCCGTCAGATCCTACGAGGTCATAGTCAGACAGTCCTTGGCATTGCGTATTCACCCCAAGGAGACAAGATCGCCACTTGCAGTAGTGACAATAATGTGAAGATATGGGGCACTGAGACAGGAGAATGCATCTCTACTTTGAGCGGACATACCAGTGAAGTCAACTACATCACATACTCGCCCCATGGAGATCAGCTCGCGTCTGCCAGTGACGACAGGACAGTACGATTATGGGATGCGAAGGCAGGAGAGTGTCGCCATACTTTAACCGGCCATACCAACCTTGTCATGGGAGCTGTGTATTCACCAACTGGAAACCAGATTGCGTCATTCAGTTGGGACTCCACAGTGCGGATATGGGACGCCGAGACAGGTGTTTGCACTCACACTCTTACCGGCCACAGCAGCGATGTCAAAAACATTGCATATTCACCTCAAGGCGATCAGGTCGTTTCAGTCAGCGAGGATACCACGGTACAAGTGTGGGATGTCTTGACAGGGGAGCGTCGCCACAATCTGATCGGTCATGATGTCGAAGTCTGTTCTGTCACGTATTCACCGAGAGGTGATCAGATTGCCTCTGGCGGCACGGATGGATCATTGAGATTGTGGAATCAAGAAGCCGCGACATGCCTTTGGACCTTAGACGGTCATGGCGACGAGATTAACAGGATATTGTACTCGTCTCGAGGAGATTTGGTTATATCCGCAGGCAGTGACCAGTCCGTGCGGCTGTGGGATATTACATCTGGCCAATGTCGAGCCGTAATTCGAGACTTCCAAGATGATGCCAAGGATATCGCTTGGATTGAAGTCTCCGATGTCAACTATCTGGCTACAGCTTGTTCAGATGGGTCGGTGGGGATGTGGCAGGTGAGAGTTGATGGTGATCAATGTCATGTTTCCATGAGCTGGATGACGACAAAAGGTGAGCTCAATGTGCAGGATGCAAGTATTCAGGAGGTGCAAGGATTGAGTCAACCCAACAGGGAGCTTCTAAAGCAACGCGGTGCTATCGGGGAGCCTGCCAACCGTTTGCGCGAAGCAAGCAAGAAGGTGACCACCATGGCATCTGTGGTATCCAAGCTCAAGACCTCATCGGACATTACAAAAGAGGACCCTGTTTTGACATCAATTGTCTCGGCGCAGCAATTAGAGCAACTGGTCAATCGAGTGAAGGATCCAAAGCTCCGGGATATGTTGGCAGTTTGTTTCAAAGACATTCATGAATACATGTAGGGCCTAGTTAGCCTAGATTTATAAATGAAACGCCATGCTATCCATCCCTTGCATGTTTATTCCGAAGATGTGTGAAGACGTCTGATAGTCTTCCTCCAATTTGTGCCTAAATCGCGTAGTATGGCGAAGGACGATAGTGGATGTGTCCGTATTTTTGCCAGGTCAGGTTACAAGCCTGTTCTCAGTCAGCTCCGTCAGCCTTGTTACCAGGCCAAGACGCTCGGTTCATGTCTTGGCATACTCCTTCATAAGACCATTGTTATTTTGAGTGCATGTGTAGCTTTCATGCAGGAATTGAGGGGGGTGATGGTTTGGGAAGGATTCTGTGTGAGGTCTCTAGCATCCGCCGCAATTAGGATTCGCTCGGAACCTACGGCTTCCTCTAGGTATGGTTCTGCCTCAACAAGTTTGCACGAAGTAGGAGAGAATGGAGTGATGGCGGCGTTTTCTAAAAGCAACATCTTTCGCAAGACACCCCCCATGCGCTCCAAAGATTTGCCACGGACTCCAGTGATGATTGTTATCGCAAGAGAACCTGACAAGTTCGGCTTGCTTCAGACAGGAATTATGCGCTTTCACACTTTGCGGACTCGTCGAGATTTGGTGTCGCGCGTTGAGACCGAGGGAATTGTATCCTCACCACATGAGAGTGTCCTTGGTCACGATCGCACTGGCACTTTCATCCTTCACACCACTTGAGTGCGACCGTTTGGGACATGAGACTGGCTGTGGGTATGATTGTGGATATATCTCAATGTGAGTGTGGACGTGGATACGACTTTCAATGCAGAGCTAGTCCGTTGTAGACGTTGGCAGCGACGGTAACAGGGCTCTATTAGGCAGTAGCGTGGTGTGCGGAGGGCAGCAGAGGCAGGGAGAACTTGTCCCAAGTTGCAGTCCTGAGAAGACAGTCGCGGGAAGAGAAGAGGGGAAGAAATTGTTTGACCATTCCTAGTCCTACATATAACGCAAAGGTGCATCAGCAGCTGAGCCAATCACCCATCCTCGGGATCCTCTTGTCTTCTCCCCCAATTGCTCAGCAAAGACAATTGCTGCTTGGGTAGTAGGATGTTGGTGGCGTTGGAGTTGTATTCCTGAGGTGATCGGCAGCAATGTGAACAGTTTGTGCTCCGTACTCGTGTGCCTGTACCTGTGCCTGTGCCTGTGCTTGTGCCTTGTGCAACATCCAAAGTGGAGAACAAAGGACACCATGTTCACATGGCAACATGGCCCTGCCCTGGGTAGTAGCAGGGGTGGTATAGACCGTGGAATGTGGGGATGGGGGACATCATAGAGAAGGACGCTTCCAGGTCTTCTACAAAGGCCATGTCCTGTTCATCAATTGCTCCCATGCGGGCTCTTGTCTTCCCTTCATGGGTCGGTAGACTAGCGACGATTCATGTTGACAAAGCGGGAGATTGGGTCCTTCTCACTCAGCTGCATGCTTGGATGAACTTGAGGAATATTTTTGGAATGAGCAACAAACAACCTTCCCTCACCCGTTACACACACAACACACTTGTCCTCTTTTCTCTCCTCCTCCTTCATCCCTCCTCCTTCATTCCTCTCCTCTCCCCTCCTCTCCCCTTCCTCTCCTCCCCCTCCTCTCCTGCCCTCAACCACTGCTCATCGGTGTTCCTTCCCCGGATTGAAAGATATCTGATCCCCCCACCCGCCTCCTCGGTTATCTCATGCCTCTTGCCCTCACCTTAACAGGATCCCTCCCAACCCGACCGTAATCACCCTCTATTAACTCGACAAGAATGGCTGACCGTGATCGCGACCCCGTTACCACCACCACCTCACGCCGAGCCGCCGCCGCCGCCGCCAAACCGACGACAACTACCACAACGGCCGCTCGACCCTCGCGCGCTGCACGCGTTACACGCTCTGGGCCTGCAGCCGTTGAAGCTTCTGGTGATCCTCGTGGCATTGATGGCCCCTCCTCAACCACAGACACTCCTGATGGTGGTGGCGGTTCATCCGGTGCTGTTGTCGGAGGCGTTGCTGCTGGTGTGGTCGCAGTGGTCGCTCTTGTGGGCCTTCTGGTCTACAAGCGTCGTAAGAGAACCCCTGCCGGGGCTTCAGGCAAAGGCAAAAATCCGTCAGATGGCCCCGGCTCTTCGAACATTGTCTCTGGACCAATGGCTCTGGCCCCTGAGGAGGGCATTGAGGCTGCACCTTCTCATCATTCAGAGGCTCAGTTTAGGAAGCAGCAACAGTTCCCGCCGGGAATGAGAGACGAGCTCTTTGCCCAGCCTGGAACTGCTCTTCATGCGACTCTCAGCAACAAGAAGGACAATGGCAGTCTAAGTCGAGGAAACAGTGGCAACAATGGATCTGGAGCTGGAAGTTCAGAGGGTCCCATTGGAGCCCAACGCTCGGCCTCTCAGTCAAAGGATCCCGCTCAAGGAAGCCTCACACCAATGCCAGAGTATTACATGGGCAAGGAAGACATTGATCCTCGACGCGATCTTCGTGGCCTTGAATTGCCTGAGACATATGTGAAGATGGCCCAAGCTGCAGCTGCACCACAAACCCGCTCTTCATTCGATTCCGATAATGAAAGCGTCTACTTGACCTTGGAAGAGGCCCAGCAGGCTCACAACCAAAAGATGATGGGTCATAAACAGAGCATTGGATCTGTCAATGACTTGCTCCAGAGTTCCGATCGATCAAACCGGCCCGGCGATCGCATGGTATCCATGGCAACAACCGAGTCATCCATGTCCATGATGCCGCCACTTCCACCGGTAGCCAGCCCAGCTCCTTTCCAGGGCATTAAGCACCAGCACCAACTACCCAACTCTCCTTCGCGTGGACCTGCGATGGAGGACCCTTACGCGGAAGGTGCTTTCACCGGTGATGTCTACTACAACCCTCACTATGCTGCACAGCAAGCTGACCAGTACCAGAACCAATACCCTCCTTCATCACACTATGATGCTCCATACTCCCCTCAGCCCATTTCGCCCTCTCACAATAGACAATACCCGCAAGGACCTGAAATCCAACGTGATGGACCATACATGAGACAATACTAGAGTTTCTTGCAGTCCCAGAATAAAAAAGAGTAAAAGAGTAAACGTTTGTGAGCATGGCTACATCTGAACAAGGGTTGAGGTTACCGGAAGGGTCCTTGATATAGTACACAGATGGAAAGGGGATTCTCCAGGAACGATGCTGCATCAGCTTGTGGGGTACTGTTGGGAAACAGGCGCTTTCATGTGCAGAAACAGACGCGTGATGAAATTGAGCGCATGGGGTGAATCCTTTTTTACCCACACACCTGCCTCCTCCCGTTAGTGCACTTTTTCTTCTTCATTCCTTTCCGCATCGCATCGAACGCTGTTTTTCTCACTTTCTCAGCACTCTTTCTGTTGTACCGAGGCAAGAGAACTAAGCGAGAGTAACGACAAAGAACAGGGAGCAGAAACTCAGCCATGGGAACTTTCAGTCGCACCGTCTCGGTCCACAGTCCAGGCACCGGACTCCCACACCCTACTCACCGATCTTCCCTCAAAGCTCCTACTCAGACACGGTGGCCTGTCAGTCTCAACCAGCTTGCAACATTCTCTCTAGACGACGATTCAGACCTGGACAGGTCTTTCACCGATGGTACTTTCATGACACTCTGGTGCTGATGCAACAGTCCACAAAAAAGAAGAAAAAAACGAGTGTGGCCTTTGCTCTTTGTTTTGTGGAGAACAGGATAAGGCTGCCCCATCCCCAACTGACGACTGTATCCCTTCTCAGACAAGGCCCCCAAGGGTGGTGTAGGTTCTGTCAAGCTGCTACGGATGCTCAAAGACAGCGATGACGAATCTAACTCTGGACTACCTACTCAATCCAAGCTGAAAAGGTGTGTGTCCTTGTCAGAGACCGGCTTGTTAAGCCCTTGTACAATTCCCCTGATAATTCTTGTCATCTGTCTCCACCGGTCAATCCATGATCTTGTTCGCTCCTCACTGTCCACTCTGCTATCCAAGCCCCTTGTGTTCTCCTGACATCTCATTCTTGTTTATATGGATCCTAGGCCCATGTCTGCCTATTCAGGGCTGCAAACCCCTCAACAGAGGTCCCAGCAACTGAAAGGCGTCTCCGTTACACGTTCATCTTCATTGCGTGTTGGAGGTGCTCAGGCCGGCGGTCCTTCCGCAGGGGGTCTAGCCATGTCACAACGGACCAACAAAGCTCCCACTGCTTCTTCTCAAGGTATAGCCCAGCCTGTGAATCTTCCGCACTTTCAATCAATGGGACCTAAGAAAAAACAGAACGATATTGACAATCCTGAAGACATGGAGCGTATCTTTAGTGAGGCAAATGCGATTGCAAAACGCCTGGGCAGCTCAGCATCTGGGCCTGGTGACTCAAGGAATACAGTTGTGCAAAACAAGGGAGTTCCGGGCATCCGAGGACCTGCTGTCAACAGTGGACCCAGACCAGGAGTTCCCAATCCTTCTTTGGTACCTTCTGCTGGGCCTGCTGCCGGCGTTCAAGTGCAGGCCAAGTCACGGCTCTCGGCTCCATCAAGAGCACCTCCACCCAACCCCGCACTTGGCCCTAAGCAACGTTTGTCGCACCCCGGTGCAACAACAGGAGGCCAGAAGCTAGATCCGCGCCAGGTCGTCCAAAAACGTGAGCAACCATCTCAAGGACCTTCAATACGACCCCAGGGCACCTTAAATGTCCTTCAAGCGCCCCCCGCAGTTAGAAAACTAGGAGGCTTACAGCCACCTTTGTCACGCCCACCTCAGCTCAACCAACCAATCGCCGACAACACAATAGCAACAACTATGCTCCCGTCACAACCAGGGATGGTCTTTCCCATGGGGGCTGCGGAAGAATTGGAAAGTAGTCGAATGATCCGTGAACTCAACGAGGAACTTGAACGTTGGAAGATTGAGGCGGAAGAGCACAGGAAAGAACGTGTTGCGGCAGAAGTCTGGCGAAAACAAATC
>Ga0247824_10001290_pt1 | contig 13549 bp, 21 predicted proteins | sample 13C_PalmiticAcid_FD_194412 | JGI IMG/M metagenome (GOLD analysis project Ga0247824, IMG submission 194412) | Soil microbial communities from agricultural site in Penn Yan, New York, United States - 13C_PalmiticAcid_Day48 | ecosystem: Environmental > Terrestrial > Soil > Agricultural land... | reverse complement strand
AACTAGAACAATCGTGGAGTAGAGGCTGCTTTCCGCCGATTTTCCTATGGTTGGCTTCGTCCGTAAACCATTTCGCTAGGAAGAGAGTTTCTTCGGATGTCCAACCCTCGACCTGCGACTGCCCGCTTGCAGCGTGGCATCATCCAGTTCATCATCAAATGCAGCAGCTGTGGTGGTGACAATGGTGGTATTGGCGGCGGCGACTGGATACATCCGAGTACGGTGATTGTTGCTGGATGATGCTGTTGCGCGGTTCAGGGCGGATCTCCACGACCTCTGGGAGGTGAAGGCGGAAAGAGCGGATCCAAGGTCTCAGGGCAGCCTTCATGAGATCTTCTTGTTCAAAGCTCGATTGATGTTCTTGGACGTCAAGCAGGACATGTTGCGACAATGGGATCCATAGTTGGTTGTCTTTTGCATGCGAGGCCTGGTGCACAGATATCCAATCGCTTTCAGTGTCATGATTCTGGCTGGCGTCGTTTCCTGCTGCATGGTCTTGGGGATCAAAGACATCGGCCTTTTTTTTTTTTTTATCTTTTTTTTTTTTTGTGTGTGTTGGTACTGGATTGACATCGTTGAGAAGGTCTCGGCGGCGGCGCACGAGACACATTGTTCCGACAGATGTTGTTACGAAGTCAGCTTTCTGAAGAGACACATTTTCCAATGATGGTCCAGCGTCCTATGCACAAGAAAAAGAAACGTATCGTTAGAACGGGTACCAGAGCTGACGTGAACATGCTGTGGATAGTTGTGTCTCGGTTCAATACCTTGCAGTTTGCTCGTAGTATTCCTTGTGTCAAAGATTGCAGGCACCTTGGGGGTGTGGTTCCTGGTTGTTTGCATTGTACTGAAAGTTGGCGACTGTCTCAATGGACTCCTTGCTCTTTGGCTTCTCATGATCAGGTCGATGATGATGATGCAAGTGGAGGTGGTGGATGTCTAATCATGCTAGAACATACTGTAAGTCTCAATGTCTCAATTGCAGCATTGAGAAACATAGCAAGGGAATTGCCAAGAAGAGAGGCCATACCACGATGTTGTATCCAAAAGTACGAACGATCCTTCTTCTGCGGACGGGGCCAGCGCAAACGTTGAGGTCATTGTCATGATACAAGTAGAGACGTTGGATGCCTAACCATGCTGGAACATGTACATGCATAAGTCTCAGTTGGCAGCATGGAGAACATGGCCAGAGAGTCATCAAAATAAAGACGAGCCGTACCATGATACTGCGACCAAAAGTGCAAGTAATCTTTCTCTCGTGGATGGAGCCAACGCAATGATTGATTTCACGCCATGATGGAGATGGTGGATGCCTAACCACACCAGCGTGTATTGTAAGTCTCAATGACCGAGAACACAGCCAGAAAGTCACTAAGAAAGGAACCATACCGTAGAGACATGTCCAAAAGTACAAATGATCCTTCTCTCGTGGACGTGGCCAGCGCGAACATTGAGGTCATTGTCTTGATGCAAGTAGAGGTGATGGACGCCTAACCATGCCGGAGCATAATACCACTGTATAAGTCTCAGTAGTTGCAGCATGGAGAACATGCAGAAAGTAACCAAAAAAAAAAGTCAAGCCATACCGTGATGCTGCGAACAAAAGTACAGATACTATTTCTCTTGGAGCCAACGCAATGATTGAGGTCACGCCATGATGCAATTGAAGATGGTGGATGCCTAACCATTACCAAAGTGTATTGTAAGTCTCAATGGCCACACAGAGAAATAGCCAGAGAGTCACCAAGAAAGGAGCCATACCGTAGAGACGTATCCAAAAGTACAAAATGATCCTTCTCTCGTAGGCGAGGCCAATGCAATCATTGAGGTCATTGAGGTCATGCCATGATGCGTCTGTACAGAACTCGTGGATGTTGAGATTGCCGCTCATTGAAATCAACCCCTGAGATGGACTTGAGGAATGGTCGAGCGACTCTGAGATATGACATTGAACACAAGTGGATACGGTGGATGGTATATACAGCATTGAACACAAGCGGATACGGTGGATGGCACAGCTGCATCAGGGGCATGTCTCTGCATCGGACTGTTGGACAACCGTGGGCACTGAGAGAATCCAAACCGATCAAAGGACTATTGTATGGTACCAATGGCACGTTAGATGAAGCGTCGTCTCCAAAGACATTCTGTCCATCTGTGCCTGTGATTACGCCCACTGAGTCGTCTCTATTTACGAGCTCCGAGGTTAGATCCAGTTGACTAAACCTACCAAATGTGGGACAAAGAACTCAGGGCTAGCACAAAAAAAAAAGGTCTAGGAGAATGATGATGGTGATCCTTGTCCACTTGATACAATGATCCAACTTGATGACTGTCCCTCAGTTTCATCCTGGGTGCGGGGCCACCAGTGCTGCTTGTCCAAGTCGATCCTCCATTTGGCGATGTCGTCCGTGTCCTGGCTGTATCTTCACAGACATGTCCTGCAATTGAGTATTGGCCCTTGGAGCTTTGAGCTTTCGCGCATGAAATACCACTACAGCTGACAACTTGAACGTCTAACATGCTTCCTGTCTGGGGCCAATGGCCAAGAGACGTATGCTCGAATGTAAGGAAATGCCAAAAGGATCAAGTATAGTTGACTGGAACAAGCCGCGATTCGTCGTGTCGACTCGGTTGCTGATGGATCAAGTTGTGAGGTTCTGGAACGACGACAAAAACATTGACTAACGCCGAAGGAATAAGAGACGAGTGGAGATGCGATGAGTTCAACGGCAACATTAGCAGAGAGGGGCGAAAAGATGGGGTCTGTGGCTCACTTGCAGCACATATGACACAGTACCTTGAGGCGCCCAAAGTGAAAACTGCGTGTCAGCGATCCAGATCCTTCAAGTCTCTTCAAATGCATGATGCTGCAATGGTCTGTGATGAGGCCCTGAGGTTCCCAGACATGGGGCATATCCTTTTCGTTCTCCTTTGCACACAACGACTCCGAGTTCACGAGATATCTATGTACTTGTATGAACGCGATGGTAGGTTATCTCGCTGATTGACCTTGTTGATGGTAGGGAGGGTCAGAATGTAATACAGTTTGAGGTAGTAGAGGAAGGGGGTTGGTTCTTACCATCACTTGGTCTGGTATGCTCCTTCCGTCGCGTAGAGGCGTGTGAAAGCGGTCTCGAAAGCTCCTGGTGATCAAGATAGTGGCCTGGTCTTGGTATCAGGGTCTGTAGCGTGTGCTCTGGCGGTACGGATATCGCTCATACCCTGGGGCTGCGATGATGAGAAGAGGTCATGCCTTGTTGGGGACTGAGGGGTCGCCATCGTTGTCAGTTCGCACGCGTTCGTTTTTAGGTTGGAGTTGGAAGAGCTGAGGACAAAAGCGCGGTGCTTTTGAGCTGAGGTGGTGCGCAAGGACAAAAAATTTCCAGTCACGGTTTGTTTACATTGAAAGTGCACTTTTTTTTCTCTCACCAACGAACACCTTTCTTTCCTCAGCAACTCATCCCCCCCTCCACACCTAACTATGGCCACCAACGACAAGAAATTCAAGCACAACGACTTGAACACCCTGCGCTCAAGGGTTATTGTCGAGCGGGATCGTGTCAGCAGCGTATGTCGTTAGAATCGCATGCCGTCAGAGGAAAAGCTGTGGTTTAGGACAAGGCATCAGACAACTAACACTTCCTCTATGCGGCGTACTGTTTATAGACTGCCTCCACCGACTTTCCTCACAACTATCCAGGAGTGGATCTCTCATGGGATATTGAAAAGTTCAAGGAGGTAAGAGGGACGCTCTAGGACCTGCAGCATTCTTGCCACTTTGCAGTTTTGGGATCGGATCGACGACCATTCATTAAAAGGACAAGCCCGGAAGGCTTCAGTAACACCAAGGCCACGCCTCTAACCTACCCTCGATACTCCTCTTTGCTGGCGATCCACATTATTCTACCTATAACAGAACTTCAAGTTGAAAATCAATCGGCTCTCAAAGACGGAGATGGAGTTTGACATGATCGGGATCGATGCAGCCATCGCCAATGCGTTCCGAAGAATCTTGATTGCCGAAGTCCCAACAATGGCGATTTCCAATGTCTTTGTGATGAACAACACCTCAGTGGTCGTGGATGAGGTTCTTGCACACCGTCTTGGACTTGTACCCATCTTGGCGGATCCCACCAAGTTTGATTTCAAGGAGAAGGATGAGACGTCCACGGATCTGAACACGATTGTCTTCCGGCTCAACGTCAAATGCAAGCGCAACCCTCAGGCTTCGCCCACAGAGACAGATCCTCAGAAGAAATATATCCATTCGACCGTCTACTCGGGCGATCTGATCTGGGACCCCAAAGGAGATCAAGCAGAACGCTTCAAGGATTGCCCAATCAAGCCTGTGCATGATGATATTGTGATCGCCAAACTGAGACCGGGACAGGAGATTGATGTTGAAGTACACTGTGAAAAGGGATTGGGACAAGATCATGCCAAGTGGTCACCTGTCGCCACAGCAACATACCGTCTTTTGCCAGAGATTCTGATCAATGGAGAAATCACAGGGGACGATGCTGTCAAGTTCCAATCATGCTTCCCAAAGGGTGTTGTTGACATTGTGGAAGAGCACGGTGTCAAAAAGGCTGTTGTTGTGAACCCAAGAAAAGATACCGTTTCTAGAGAGGTGCTTCGTCACCCAGAGTTTGAGGACAAGGTCAAGCTGACTCGAGTCCGCGATCACTTTATCTGTAAGTCAAGGGAACTGAAGAGGTCGGAAATTGGTATGGCCCCATCCGCCATGATTGATGCTCAAACTCATATGCTCCTTTGATGTTTCTCCCACTAGTCACCATCGAGTCTGTAGGATCCATTGAACCTCAGGATTTGTTAGTACAGGCTGTACAGGTACTCCTGGAAAAGTGTGAGCAGGTCAAGCTTGCCCTGCAAGAAACTCTCCAGTCAGAATGATCTCCCTTAAACCATATCCCGCATCGTATTCCACCACTTTTTTCTGCATGTTACAATAACACCTCTATCACCCACTATTACAGCGCTGATCTTTGTGTTGTCGAAGGGCGTGAAGGATGATGGCTGTGGTGGCGAAACAAAAAGAGAACATCAATCCGGTAGAAGTGGGAGACACCAAGGTTTATTGCTGATGCATGAGTGCCCGCAGTTCCTGACTACGCTCCCGTGCTCTATCCATACATTGTCTCAATAATGCCTGTGAGGTTGTCGCAGCGCCAACTTTGGTCACAGAGCATAATTGCCCGTCCTCATCGATGGTGACAGTGATTTGACCTTCACTGATGGACTCTTCCGCAAAGTTGGGGTCGGCAAGCAATGTGAGAGTTGTATCAAAGACCACGAAGGATGTGCTCAACGGTGTCCTTGCCAGCTTCAGTGTGAATGAACTTTCCTCGTCGTCATCGCCAGCGTCTCCTCCAGATACTTTGACAACGCCTTCTTCATATGTTGGTTTGCGAATACGAGCTAAATGAGAAAAAAAATGGAGGGGGGGGAAGGTCAGGTCACTCCATTCGTAGTATCATTTATGAACGTCAAGCAAACGAGAGAGAAACAGGGCTTACTGTTGGCAAGTGCAGCCATGACGGAGGTCAATGCTGCGTCGTAAATGTTGCCGTCGTAGCTCACGCAGACCACATCCAGCCATAATGACCACACTGCTTTGCCCTCTTCAATGCAGAGATCCTTGAGATCCAAGACCTTGCTCTCCCTTAGAACGCGATTGATTTGCTCTGATACAACTTGGGCTTGTTCACTAGGAGGTCCTGCTTTGAAGGCACTAGAGCAGATAGGTGACAAATCCACGTTCGGTACTAGAGTGAAAAAGACACACCAGTGTTAGAAAGGATCAGCCGGAAGGGAGACAGAAAGAGAGAATGAAAGGAGGGGAGTCGTGCAAGCCTACCGAGATATCCTTGGTCTGGAGTATCCATTTTTGGCTCTGCCACCTCGGCTTTGATTCCACAGACGACGGTGGTTCCACCGATTCGAACCATGGCAGATCCGTTGGCGGTGGTGATCACGCCTTGGTGGACGGTGGTTGGGCGAAAGCTGTTGAGCAGACGGCCATCGGGGCGCACTCCTTGTGAGACAAACTTGCGAAAGTACTCTGTGGGATGTAGCTTTTGGAAGGTGGAGGCGGAGAATGTGAAGGCAGGCGATGCTGCCAGGCTGGCGGTTGTTGATGAGGCCATGGGGTGGAGGTGGGTTTGCTAGTGAAGGGAAGGTGGAGAAGAGAGAGGAAGAGAGTCGCCTCAGGGTTGTTGTGATTTTTTGACGGTGGCTGGCGCCTCCCCTTGATCTGAGCGATTCACCTGGAGGGGGAGCACGGGCCAGGCGCGTGGAGAGTGAGCTTCCAATGCATACACCACTTTGCAGCGGATGTCATACATGTAGTTCCCCCTCCCCCCCTCTTCGACTTGACTCACGACCTGAGAGGAAGGGGAGAGGGAGAGAGAGAGAGAGAGAGAAGCATGATATGGGATATGGGATATGGGATATGGGATATGGGATATGGGATATGGAACTCTGCGAGGGTGTCCGCCCACTGGTTCGTATTCACCCTGAAGCCAAAGAAGAAGAAAAAGTGTGTCTTCAAGGCCGTTGACAAATAGCCTTCACCAATCCTCTGCTTCGGCTCACCTTGCTCCCTCTCAGCCACATCGACACACCTGTCCATCTACCTGTCCATTGCTAATCTGTCGCTTGTTCTGTCTGTCTCTCCAACCACGCTTCAACATCGCAGCCCGATACGCCTTGTCTTCAAATAAAGTCAGCCACCGTCCTCTCCCTTCCCCTCGCTTCCGTGCCTCTTTCCCTCTCCCCTCCCCTCGTCCCTTCTGCTGCCGGTCAGCGCATAGCCAGGCAATGTCAGGACCATCGGGCACCACAAGCACCACCCACAGTTCGAAGCCCCTATCATCCGTTCCGCTACCCTGGTCGAGAACGTCATCGAGAACGCCTTCTGGATCGATTTCCATGACCAGTTTGACCACCATGCCAAATTCTCGGACCTTGTCCGGTTTAACCCTGGTATCACTCTACGCCATGAGTTTTGGGACTCACTGAACACTGTATCCATCTCCGTGAGAGATGAAGGGGTCCTAAAAGAAATACTGGATCAAGTTCCAGGTATCAAGATAGTCGAGCCTGTGGTAAGAGACAGCAATCCTGAATGTTGAATCATGCTGGCAGACCTCTCCCCTAGTCTACCACCGTGTTTTTCATGACTAACAACCACATCTACGATGAAAAAGATCATGCATGAACATCCAGACTTTGTCGAGGAGCCAATTCAGATGGCCATGCAGGACGGCTCTAAACTGAAGCAAAACGCAGTGTAAGGGCCGCTATGTCATGGATATTCGAATCACTAAAAGTGCTATCGGTCGGGAGAGGCTGACAAACTTACACCTTCACTAGCGACATGGGTTTCGTTTTCCATAGCCATGGCATGACTGGAATCGATGAAGTGTACAAGACTCTTCAGCTTTTTGGAAATGGCATCAAGATTGGAGTTATTGACTCTGGAGTCGACTATCATGTAGGCTTTTCTCCTTCATCCTCTTGTCCTGTTTCTTCAAACAGAGCCGAGGAATCTAGCTCCTACCGATATGAATACAAACACGACCACTCTCTCATAACCTTTTTAGCATCCCAGCGCTCGGAGGTTGCTTTGGACCAGGATGCAAGGTCGCATACGGAACAGACTTTGTAGGAGACGATTGTAAACAGTCCAGACGATGACCCAATGACCGATTGCGATGGTCGTGGCGCCCATGTCGCCGGTATTATTGCAGCAAACAATACCGATGTCATTGAAGTGGCTCCACAAGGTGAGGCGACAACTTGGAAGCATGTTTGCTTGCATAAAAAAGTGGGGCTCTGTGTAGCGTTTGAACGGACTGATCGCTCACACCCGCTCGCTGTATGGTCTATAGCCACGCTTGGTGCTTACAGAGTGTTTGGATGCAGAGGCGGTACGAGCAACGGCATTATCATGAAAGCCCTTCTTCGAGCAGCAGGCGACGGGATGCAACTGATCAACCTTTCACTTGGAGGGCCTGGCGCCTGGCGCCAGGATAGAGAAGCCCCGATTGGCCGACTCGCTAACCAGGAATGGAACCATCATTCTCGCTGCAATGGGTAACGAGGGACACATGGAACTCTTTGAAGCTGAAAACGAGTTCAAGAGCAGCATGTACTTTACGCTCGATCAAGCCTCTGCCAAGCTCATCGACCCCTCGCAAGACCTGCCCCGTCCAATTCTGTAAACTGGTGACTTTGAAATGGACTTGACCAACACAACACTCGTTCAGATTGCACCAGATATATCGGGCCATATCAAAGACGACGCCTGTAAACCAATTGCCAAGGACTTGAAGGGAAAGATCGCGCTGATTCGTCGTGGCGACTGCACCTTCAAGATCAAAATTGCGAACGCAGCGATCATCGTGTGATCTTCATGGAAAAATGTACAGTCCAGCAGTTTCAGTGCAGACTCTGCGGGAGCTACCATTGGAGGGACTATTACGCTTGGCGGGTTCATGTCTGTTTTCCCCTCCATGGGACCGGACACAGAACTGAACTCGAAGCCAGACATTGCTGCACCAGGTGGCCAGATCTGGTCCACTTATCCTACTAAGGAGGTAAGGATGCAACCTCGTCGACAAGCATTGTTCTGGTGCTCTCTTGTATGTTGTATCTGATGGATTCCGTCATTCTCTTATTTGTTTCATAGCTTGGTTCCTACGCTTCATTGTCAGGGACGTCCATGGCCACACCCTATGTCTCGGGGTGCATTGCTCTCTACCTTGAGGGACTTCCTAACGCAGACCACTCTGCCAACAGCACCAAAACAGCCTTTCAAAACTCTGCGCACCCACGCTTGCAGCAAACGGGATACAATGATATGCGTCTGTTACAGTTCAAGGAGCAGGACTCTTGAACATGATGAATGTTCTCAAATCCCAGACGGTCGCCTCACCTTCCCATATCTCTCTCAACGACACCACACATATGAACTCGAATCAAAAGTCAAGGCAGTAGGTCATGTTCAAGATGGTCTCGAAGATTCTGACCAAGAACATGAGGCAGCTCTTGGTCCAGACGTGCTAGAACGTAGTAGTGCCTTCGCTGAACAAAATTGTAGAGCAACAGTTGGGCATCAGCTCTCCCAGACCATTGATAATACCGTCACCAAGGTAGGTCTTGGCAGAGTCACCTGGAGGATTTCCGAGGTATCCTTGAGCAAAATGATACTCACTCCACGTTCCATTTTTGGCCAACCATCATCAACAATTTAGGCATCACCATCGGTTATTGAGGGCACTATTAGTGGGAATGTGAAACGTGTTATGGATGACCCAGCATTCGTTAACGGCTCGACAACACATGTTGCAGCTGCTACCCGACCTCCAACTGAGGATTCGTTCGAAGCCAGCTCCACCAAGGTCTGATAGAGTGCATCAGACTATGGTGTCTGTGTTTTATGGATGAATTATTGGCCGGCTGGATGACCCATGTAACCAGACTCCTGTCCCTATAACCACGAACGAACATGAACGCGACTGTGGTGAAGAGCATGGCGGTGTAGAGCAATTATAGATGTTGCTTTCAGGCTCAATGCTTAACATTGCAAGAGTCCTTGTCCCTAGATCGGTCGTCAAGACAGGAAAGTTGTTGTTGTTTTTTCTCCTGCGCCTACTGAAAGGTGAACAAAGGTGGATGACAGTGGCACTTATGCCTTATCCAGAATACAAGATGATGATATTGCCGATCCGACTGGTGATGGCAAAGGCGTGGAACGTCTAGAGTGTCGCCACTCTTTCTCCATCCGTACCGGGTTCTCTAATCCTGTCTCCCTACCGAACCCTTCTCCCTTTTGTCCTGGCCAACCAACGAACAATAAAAGCTGGCTAGGACGATGAATGTGCTGGATGTGCTGGAGCAGAAACCTGACTCACCAACTCAACCAGTAACACCACCAGCCGGTGACATCCTGCCATATTATGCCTTCTTTTCGATAGCCCTTGCGAGAGTGCTTTCCTCCAAAGCTATGTCCGCCTTTCTCCATCTACCTCCATTGACCATATAGTATTGTAACGTGAAAAAAAGCTTGAGCGAAAAACCGTAAACACTCACACTTTGAGCAACGCGTAAATTGACGTTCAAATGTGCATGCAAATTTAATGAACCAGACCTAATCACTGAACTCATCTGCTCATTTTTTGACGTTTTGGCGAATTGTGGGGGGGGGGTGCTCAATGTTCTTGGAGCTTCATGGGAGAGAGTAGAGGAGCGAAGAGGACTTGATAGCTCGGTAAGGAATTGTTCTGTGTCCGGATGGAGCTTGTTATGGATCTGGTTTGCGGTTGCTTTGGTGCGCTGGCGGAATATCAGTACATCCTTTAAGAGAATGAGGAGAGACCCGAATGCTTGTCCCATCAAGGGTTGTAGGAATGGTCAAAGTCTGTTCTCTCGTTAGTCGATAGTAGCGGCCTTGTAGGTATTTCATGGAGAGAAATTCGACTCTCTGACCGGAAATCAAAAGCTCTTGAACTTGAATGGAGTGCTGCTTGATGTCTGAATTGGCGCACATGTTGCAGATTGCGTCTACCATATCCTTCATGACTGTCGCTATCTTGCGACCATCCTTGTGAATCTTCGTTTCCTGTCGAACCTTCTTCCACGTTGCCAGCTTCTATGAAACATAGTTCTGCCCTTGACCTGTTACATTGGACCAGGCTGTCGACCTTCTTTCCGTGGGCGTGCCGTTTTTCAAGGTCGATCCACTGCCTTATAGCCTTCTTCGTCGCTTTTCTTGTTCGCGAGGCCGCTGCTTGCCACTCCTTTTGTCCACATGACTTTAATGTGAGTAACCAATTGTTCCACTCCTCCTGGGTCGGCGACCTCACATGAAGCCTCATAATCCTCTGCAGACATCTCGGTCGGCTGCCCCAGGGATGCGAAGTAGGCGGCGCCTTCCCTGGTAGAGTCAATGACCTTGGAAACACTCTTGTGTCTTGGAATGATCTATGGAAAACAAAAAAAAAAGTAATGGTTAACAAGAGGCATATCACCAACACATGCGTCTCCCTCAGTCTACGGGGGGTCAGGTCAGGGCTGTTTTGCTTTTTGCAACGAGAACAGGAAGTCAAGCACCGCTCTTGAAGTGGAAAATATTGTGCAGCCATTCTCACACTCGTCAGCGTAGCGTGATTGGTACCGGGCATCCTCCTACTGTACACACAAATGGAGTCGGAGGAAGTGATTCCCTAGATAGCAAACACGCATTGCTTTCCTCGTATCCTCAAAAACAAAACCATGCTGGCAAGTGCATGTTGTTGTTGTTGTTGTTGTTGTTGTTGTTGTTGTTGAGAAACGACAGCAACTTCAACCAGAAACCGATGTTCCTCAAAACTAAAGGTTGGTCTGCAACTGCAGGTGAGAGTGACAGAATCGAGCACCGCTTTGAAAGCAAGGGGTAAAAACGTTTGTGCACCGTTCTCACACTGGTGATCGGCGTAGCGTGTATGGTACCCAGGCCGCCTCGCACACCTTAAACACAAGCTCAGTGGGAGAGGGTGAACCCTGGATCGTCAACACCGCCTTGCTCATTCTTATGCGAGGGAGAAAGAGACCACTCATCACCATTACCTTCATTGTGGACGTCGCGATCGGTGCGAGGACCCAGACGCGAGAACTGAAGGCGTCCTGCGATGAGGTGTTGTGGGGCGGTGTGAATCGAGGAGGTGAACGGAGTGCAGCACGTGCACCGTTTTCGGCGATGCTCCAACGTTCTGACTAGCAATTCAAGTGAGACAAAGACGAAAAGGAACCCCTAGACACATCCAGTGAATGTGGCCACATCAAAGCACCGCAGACTGGCAATTGTTGGATATGAAAAGTGTGGATCTCATCCACAGCCTTTTCTTTCGTCCGCATATAAAGGAGGGGGTCGCCGTGAGATGAACCCACGCAAACACACTTTACCTTTTTCACTCTCACACTGCTTTCCACCATACGCCTTCTGAACTACGACAGTCCTCCACACCATGGTCGCTAGGTGGTTTCCGTTCGTCAAGAGACAAACCTCAATCCTAAACACATGTGGAGCATCAACAAGATAATACTATAGTCGTGTTCCGAGTCCAGAAGAATTGTTTTTAGACATCGCTGTGCTGACGCTGTTTCTACCATTCTGCTATATAGGTCTCCACTCCATTAACAATCACATCAACCACCAAGAACAAAATGTACTGGCGGCTTTGAGCGCCGGCTACAGTAAGTGTTTGTATGCATGATCATTGGTCGTCTCTCTCCTTCTGCAGGCTTGCTGCTCACCAACTGTTATTGTTTTACCTTTTCAATTAGGGCCTGTTTGCGTTTCTGCAGTGAAGAAACCTCATGTCAGGAAGAGACGGAAGAAGGCGACAGATTTGAGTGTGCATAATGACACGTGACTTGATCTTTCCATTGCAGAGGATGGCCTCCAAGGAAGGCCTCAACTTCTTACGCCCTCCCTGTCCTTTTGAACGTTCCCACCGTAGACAACGAGACACACACACACCCCAGTGGCAACCGCGAATGTTATACAACGCTCTGCGACTCGCTTGGTAAGGGAGTAGCTGGAAAACAGGGGGGGGACTTGACTCTCATCGTCTGCAAAGTGATGCACGGCCGCGTTTATTTGGACTCTGACGCGATGAGCGCTTTGTACACACTTTATGATCGGTGGTTCCTAGTATAACCGTCTCCTCAGTCAAGACATGGAAGGCAGTGGTTGACTCGAGCGATAGAGGTCTGGCGCGGAGGTATATGCTCCTCTGGCTCCTGACCTTGACAGGAGTCTCGTTGGAGCCTGTGGTGGATTCCTTTCTCGACCATAGGTAAAAAGTGATCACTCTTGCTGTGTCTTCTTTCTTCACCTCGTTCTACTCAAGTCGTTTTATCTAACGTTTGGCATGCTTTCCCTTCCTCCGTCTACAACAAGGGTTCCGATGTACGAGGGCCTCAAGATTATTTTTGCAGGATGGTTGTTGCTGGCCCATTTTTATATGCCAACGTCGGCGGCCACTTTGACGAAACCAACCCGGAGGCAACAAACAAAGACAGAGATACATGTGGATGAGCGTCGTGTACCGAGACGTTCAGAGGGCGTTCAACGCCAAGGATTTCATACGCATCAAGAGTTCTCTGCTCCAGGCAGCGTTGAAGGATTCACACACGGTTACAAGCATGAGGCACGGCTGAGCGAGGGCACGGCAGCAACAGTAACCCCGGACAGCTTGGATTTCGGCAGGTTTAAAAGAAACTTGGAGAGAAAGCGAACATCCAACTCTGTCCAATCCAACACGGGGCATTCTCAACGGAGCAGTTTACTGGGCGATGATAGTGGTGATGGCCGTGTCAAGTCAAGACTCAGAGACGACTTGTACGTGGCCCGTACCGCTTCAACAAGTAATCCGTTTGATATCCCCACCACTCAGTCTTCTGCCGACAGTAGGAGCAGAGCTGCCGTCAAAGAAAGAACGTTGACTTCCGGGACAGCCACCCCAGAACGCAAACC
>Ga0247824_10001289_pt1 | contig 13552 bp, 11 predicted proteins | sample 13C_PalmiticAcid_FD_194412 | JGI IMG/M metagenome (GOLD analysis project Ga0247824, IMG submission 194412) | Soil microbial communities from agricultural site in Penn Yan, New York, United States - 13C_PalmiticAcid_Day48 | ecosystem: Environmental > Terrestrial > Soil > Agricultural land... | reverse complement strand
TCCCCACCCCGTGCGCCCGGCGCGCCCCACACCTCCTCAACAGCCTTCTTGCACCCCTCCACCACGCCCACCATCAACTCCTCGACCGCCCGGGCCCGCTCCGCCATCCCCCGCCTCGCCAGGCCAAACACGAGCCTCTCCACCTCGGGCTTGGTCCCCTCGACGCGCTCCACCAGCCGCCGCACTGAGTTGACGAGGTACTCCTCCTCGTAGACGGTGCCCTTGCGCCCGCGCGCGCGCTTCTTCTCCTCGCGCTTGCGGTTCTTGCTCGTCGCGCGCGACACGCCCGTCCCGACGGTCCCGACGCTGCCCGCCTTGCCCGTGTAGCGGGTGAACAGGCTCGCGCTGGTGCTCATGCGCGACGAGGCGGCGACGGAGACGTCGTCGGGGATGTCGTGACCCCCTGCGCGGGCGCCAAAGGGGTTCTCGCCCTCGTAGAAGGCGAGGGGGTCCTCCTGGGCCTTGCGGCGCAGCTCGGCGATGCGCGGGACCTGGGCCTTGAGCTGGGCCTTGCAGTCGGCGAGGAACTCGGTGGAGGAGGAGAAGGCGTCGGCGAGGCCCGTGTCGATGGCCGTGGGGAGGAGGTCGGGGCGGTTGTGCAGGGCGACGAGGCGGAGGGCGTCGGCGAAGAGGTAGCCCTTGCAGAGGTGGGCGATGGCGGTGTCGAGGGAGGAGAGGTAGTCAAGGTGGATGGTGGCGGCGGCCGCGTGGTCCTTGGCCTCGCGGAGGGCGTCGGCGAGGGAGGTGGCGATCTCGGCGAGGACGGCGGGGGAGAGGGGCGGGGAGTGTTGTTGCTGCGCGGTGTAGAGGCATTCGCGCCAGCAGGCGGCGCCGGCTTTGAGGTAGCAGTCTGTGGCGTCGGGGAAGTTGCCGAGGGATTCGTAGGCGAGACCTGCTTCTTTGAAGTGGGAGGTGGATTTGAGGTGCGCGGCGAAGAGGTCGGTGATGGCGCGGTGGTGCTGCTCTTCGTGCCGGTAGACGGCGAGGGCGTGCTGGTAGAGCTTGTGCTTGACGACGTAGTTCTTGACGTCGTCGAAGTTGTTGAGCGCCCGCAAGTGGTCCAGCGCCTTCTCCCAGTGCTCGAGCTTGTCGTCGATGGTGAACTGCCTCTTCAACGGCGGCATCTTGTGAAGTTCTTGCACGAACGGCAGGTACTCGCGCGGGTCCCGTTGAGATTGTTGGGCCACCAAAAGGGTAAGGTCCAGATCGTACAGCCCGAGGGCATGGTCGAACAGCTGGTTGACGTCCGCCAGGAAGCAGATGTGCTCGACGGCGCGCTCTGCCAACGCCTCATCCTCCTGCATCAGCTCGGCAACCACTAGCAGGCCATCGTCGAGCGCAGGCGGGTTCTTGCAAACATGAGCGGTGATGATGTTCTGAAGGTTAGCTTTCTTTTGGGTCCGGAGTCTCTCCAGGACGGCGTCGCAGATGGTGTTGACCTTGCCGGGCTTGACGACAGCGTTGGAATCAGGAGTCTGCTGCTGAACAGTGGCGGTCTTGGTATCCCTGTACATTGTCTGAGTAACATCTTCGTCCCTGAAATGAGTCAGTACAATGCTCTAAACTCTCGAATGGACATCAACCTACTTTAGCGTCGACAAGAACAGATCAATGTTGGCCGGATCCTTCACCTGCTCAAGGAACAGGGCGACATTGTCCAAGAACTGTTCGGGGCGGTGGTCGAACAGGATGTTCATATCTACGCGCTGGGTCCGACATGTCGCAAACGCAGATGCGTAGTCCTTTTGCTCAATGAGATTCCTGATTCCTGCCAGAACCATGGCTCGCGGGTAGATGGTCTCGAGGTTGCCCCGTGGCATTTGCAGCACCAGGCTCATCTTGCTAGGGATGGCGGTGACGAGCCGTCCACCTCGCTCGATGCTGCGGCACCGTTCATCCTTCTCGGGGTCGTCGGCGGGGACATCGAGGTCTGCGCGGGTCAGAACTGGTTTTCAGGCTCTAAGGAGCGACACATACCTTCTTCCGCCGCTAGATGGACGAACTTGACCAAGTGGTTGCTGGTGGTGAAGATGAGGTGTTGGTCCGTGACGACAAACGATGTGCAGTTCTTTGCAAGCTGGCGCGAGTTTGCATACAAGTGCCCATTCCTCGACATTCCAAACGCAAGGGACTCTGTTTTGAGCCTAAGGGAGCTGGTCCAGGGGAGGAAAGACGGGAATTGGACGGCAGCAGCTGCATGTTCTCCGCCGGAGATGATGCTAAGCCTGCCACTTAGGTGCTGGGCGACGACCCCGTCGATTGCTTCGGACCCCGGCGTGTTTATCGTGGCGATCGAGCTCGCATCCGTCTTGTGCCACTGCTTCGCCGTCTCATCAGAGCCAAAGTCGTACCGAAGCAGCTCGAGGTCGTCGGTCATGTGCAGAACCTGAACTTCGGTCCGCGAAGAAAAGCCGAGTTGGAGCACTGGCTCCTCATAGAGCTGAGATTCCGACTTTCCAAATCCCGCCAAGGACACGAGTTTCGGACCGGACAGGCGAGGCCCGTTGGCCTCCAAGGCAAACAAGCTAACACCAAGTCGGTGGAGGACGGCCATGGAGGAGCAGTCGGTCGGGAATGCCACATCGATCACGGGAGACTCGACTTCGAGTTCGGTCATAGCCATGGGAGGCGGGGCATTGCAGGTCCGGAAGGGCGTGAACTTGATGGTTTGGCCGTCAATGACTGCTACGGCCCCGTAGTCGCTTGGGGTCTTTGTCGACCCTCTGGCAACTGTAAGGGCATATTCATTCACAAGCACCTTGCCTAGGCAGCTTGTCAGACAGGCGGATCACACAAATGTACAGTAGGGCTTACCTAGTGTTGCTGCTGCGAGGAGAAGCGGTTTCTCGGCGTGCCATGAGAAACGCGGTCTCTGGCGGTGAGCCGCTGCCCCGGCAGGTTGTCCACAGAGAATCTCCTGCTTCAGATACCAGTGGTAGTTGCCCGTCGTCCAGAGCTGGACACGGTCCTTTAGAATGACTGCGAGCACCGTGGAGTCCGAGTTCCATTCCAATGCGGCGTCCTCAAGGACATCAGGGGCATCAAAGGGGGCGCGGAGGGTAAACTGCCCATGACGCAGGCCATTCCTCTCAAAGAAGACGACATCCACACGGTCGGGAAGGCGCTGAATACCGGCAATCAGGTTGCCCTCGGGCCGCCAGCTCAGACTGCCCTCGAGGCCATCAACGGGTTCGCTGACGCTGTCCAACTCACCGTCGCGGTTGTAGACGCGGATGACACGGCGCACCCCTTCCTGGAGATAGTTGACGGCGACATAGGCGCCATCGCCCCGCCAGCTGATACTGCAGCGGCGGTCATCAGTCGAGCTCAGCGTGCCCTCGTCCACCTTCTCGGGGATGGTAGGATCGCGGAGAGCCTTGGCCTTGGCGCCCCTCCCCTGAAACTGCGTCTCCTTCTTGCCCCATCCGACAGAGACGTGCTTGGAAAGCTTCAAGTCGTCGGGGCTCAGGCTGACCTCGGCGATAACGTCGAAGCTCCGGCTCATGAACACCAGCTTGGCGTCGCCGGTAGCAATGACCAGCAGCTCCTCGTCCGGCGACCAGCGTGCGGCGGCGATGGACGGTGAGAGAGTGCCTACAATCTCGACATGGGCCTCGCCAGGGACAGCCATGCCCTCCTCGTCCTCGGTGACGGTGACAATGTCACCGCCAGCCATGATGAGACATGTGGTCAGCGTGTCGCTGAAGTAGTGCATGCTCTGGATGGCGTCCGGCTCGCCATCGACACGAGTGCTGGGGGCGTCCCACGAGGCAATGCATTGGGACTGTCTGCTTTGGTCAGACCTGCACCTAAGGTCAAAAAGACGAGTGAGTCTTACAGCTGAGACGGCGACAGGTGATGGATGTGCTTCGCAAGGCGGCGGAGCTCGATGCGGGCGTCGGCGGGCGCAGGGCCGCATGCGGCAATCACCTCATCCCGGGCAGCATCCCAGCAGCAACCCGAGACGGGGACTGCCGAGACCGAGGATGCGTCGGGGGTCCGAAAGACGCCATGCCCGATGTTGCGCAGGTTCCGCATATCGGCCGGTCGAGAAGCTGGTGAGTCGATGGGGCTACTCGGGCTGTTGCACCATGATACAGTAAAAAGGCCTTCGTATCGGGAATTGTCGGCCCTGCGTCTGGTGGGGTGCTGCGTGTGTGTGGGATCCGAGCCACGAGCCTTGCAGAAACTTTGAATGCAATGCAAAAGTGGCAATCCAAGAAAATACTTCAGCTTCTTGTTTTGGTTGTGAATTTTAGGTTGAAACTTAGAAATAACGATATATGCCAACCCACCACATATGCCTAGATATTTTCAAATTGACAGACAACAAATGTAATCTTTTATTCGCTCAAAGGTATGGTTTTGTGCTCTCAGTTAGTTGCATGCAGTTGAAATATCTCAGTCCAAGCTCAGCATCATCGAGATGCACAAATGCCCATCCCAAAGACAGACAGGCAGATCAGCGGCACAGCATGTGGAGCCTGCCGCCACCAGGGGAGGTTCTGGCCCGGGTCCAAGCTTGTAGCTGAGACTCTGGGGTCAAGCCAGGCGCTGGGCGATGAAAACCTCGGCTGATCGTACCGGGTACTTTCAGCCACGGCAGTCACCCGACCGCCAGCCAATCAAATCACACATTGGATGCTCGGCGCGCCTGAGTGGTGCAAGGGTGAGCTCAACGTGCAGCTCGCGACTGCCAGAACGCTGCAGAGCTGTTCAAGGATGAATCACAATCGTCCAATTCGGGATCCAACACGCCCCAAGTCCCCGGGAACAGGTATTTAGACGATTTCCTGGGCCCGTCTTCTCAGAGTCAACCCTGTCCCAAGCTCTTTGTCTTACCACTGAGCCACTCCAGCTTCAATTAACCCCCTGCCATGTCAATTACAGAGAGACACACAACATTCACCATGATGGACTCGGAAATGAAGAAGCAGGCTCAGAAGCCCACCCGCGCGGCCCCGGCCCCTCTCGATCTCTCGACGGTACCCAAACCGATTGATAACGCCTCGGCCACGGACTCCCTCCCTCTCACTCCCCACACCCGCCAGGCTCCAGCCAAATCTGCCCCCACAACTCCCGGAGGCGGCCCCGGCTACGCGCCATTGCGTCCGTTCGCTCCATTCCGCGCGGATTCGGTCCCCAAACGCAACGAGTCCGACCTCCCCAAGAGCAAGTCCACGAGCCAACTCCTCAAGTCCAACCGCCCCCGCCGCGCTCGCAAGTACAAGCCGCCCGCCGACGATGGCTTTTCGGTCGAATCCATCACCCACATCGGCGAGGCCATCCTAAAGGCCTGCAAGGAGCAGGGGAAGTGGGCCACCGAAAACACCTTCGTCAGCATCCCCGCGACCCCCTCGTTCGAGCCCGAGTACACGTACGAGGAGGCGCACATGGCCTTCTACGCCCACGTGGCGCGGGAGCGCGAGGACAACGAGAAGCGGTGGGCCAGCCACGCGACCAGCCGCGCCGCCAGCCGCCGCGCCAGCGGGCAGCACTCGCCGTCCCTGCAGAGCCGCTCGCAGAGCTGGGTCAGCGGCCGCTCCGCCCCGCGGACGCCCTTTGAGAAGCGCGCCGAGGCCCGGGTCGCGCTCAAGTTTGACGATTACTTTGGCGTGACCCAGCTGGGGCCGAACGGGGAGGAGGACGAGAGGCTCAACTCGCCGGATTTTATTGAGAAGGTTGAGGAGCAGTTGGAAATGATGGAGGCGGAACAGGCCGCAGAGGATGAGGAGACTCCCGAGGAGACTTTGGAGCGCATCACTCGAAACGATCCCCTGCTCAAGCTCGGGAGGCGGATTGGGAGGATGTTCGGGTATGAGCCGGATACAGTTGAAGAAGAAGAGGACGACGACGACGACGACGACGAAGAGGAGGAGCAGGACTCGGAAGCTGAGTTCGCCCGTATTTGTGAGGCGCAACGTCGACAGGAGCGGCATGAGGTTCGGAAGAGCATCATCGCGCCAATTCCACCCGAGCTCCTCCGGGAGCCGGCTGAGCACGGTGGCGGATTGACCGATTTTGTCTGGTTCACCACTCTGGCATGGAGGGCCATTTTGACATGAGTTGGCTTGCTGGCTGAGCAAAGAGCCGGGCCTGCGTATCAGTCTGGCCTGGCTACGCCTCCTCACTGCAGCATCTAATCAGCGATCTACATCGAGTTAGAACTCTTGACAGCGCAAGGCTCCCCCGCCCACACCAACGACTTGGGAGCCTTCCTTAGTAATACATAGACTTGTTCATTCCGTACCCCGTAGAGGTGGTCTCATCGGACCGAACCCACGCCGCAAGTTTTCCGTTCGAATTCCGTCTATCCCACGTTTGATGATTGCATATTTCTTGGGATTTACAATCAGATTTGTTAAGTCACCAGTTACTATACCAGCCAGTCACCAGTTACCACCCCATCAAGTCACCAGTTTACCTATCCATTGGGACATCAGTCTGTCAGACATCAATACATCACTTGGTCAAGTCATGGACCCATCGATCCGGCATTTGGCCAGTCCGGCCGTACGTCTCCAAAAGTCCAATTCTCCGTGCGGATGAAGGGGAATTAAGGGAACGGTACACGGAATAGCCAGCCTCCAGCCGCCCTGCCTTCCTCACCCTTGCTCCTCACCCCTGGTTGATTGGTGCTGGGATATTATGTAGTCGGCACCAGCCATAGACCTCTGCTCTGACGGACTGACTCATGGGTAGACTCCCAAGAGAACAGCTCTATTTTTTGCCAACCCGCCGCTTACCTCATGCGCACCCTTACCGCGCGTCCCGAGCCTCCCGCTCAGCATCTACACCGTCACCGTAATAAGCAACCAGCCAGTCATCCACAGTAAAGAGGATTCAACTCGGCACCAAGAAGCCAAGGCTCCGCCCGCCCCGGGACAGGAACCAAGCCTCAGGACTCAGCTCAGCAACACCAAGGCCTACACCACCCTATCCCACGACACACAACATAACACAACACTTTACCTACCCACCCACCTCACATCCCTTCACCTCATCTTTGCAGGACCGTTGAAGCCCCCTCCTCTCCTGACTCACCACAATACAATACAAAACATAGTCACAGCCAGTCAGCATACCACAGCACGGCACAGCACACTACAATCGTCCCACAAACCACAACCCGCCTCCTCGGCTGCCCCTACCACAAATAGATTAGGCCCACGCGTCCACATCCACCCTCCCCTCCTCCCTACCCTTTACCTCCCCCCTCTTGACCGCATATTCCCAACGGCCAGTCAGTCGGCCGGTGATAGGCACGGCTCCGGGCTTACCACACGTAGTACATAAAACACGGGTAAGTACATACATACATAGGGGTCCTTGAATACCAAGCAGGGAGGGGAGAGCCCAAACCGGTGTGGGGGTGGGAGGGAACAACAGGCTGGGCAGGGCAGGCAGTCAGACAGGGCAGGCAGGCAAGACAGGCAGGCAGAGCGGGGAGACGGAACAGGATCAAAAAAAAGGGGACCTGGCTTGGGTCTGGGCCTGGGCCTGGCCTGGCCTGGCGTGGTTGGCGGCGGCTGCGGGCTTGCGCCCGCGAACAGCAAAAAAAGAACCAGAAAAAAAAACAGGTTTTTGAGAGTGTCACTATGCAAGTCGGGCATGCAGGTCGGCGGGATTTTGGGTTTTCGGGCACGGTACGGGGTAGGGGTACGGGGTACGGAGGGCACAGGTTTCTGTTGCCTTGGTTGCTCCGTCCGCGGGACGGCGCGGGTGTCGGGTCGTCGTTCGGTTCTATGGTGGGTGGTGGTGGTGGACGGTGGTGGTGCTCCGTCTGGTTGTTGCTCGTGTAGGCTGAGGATTGTTGCAGAGGAGTGGAGGTGGGAGGATGGATGGGTTGGGCTCTCTCGGGGAGACGGGGGTTCACGGGCCACGGTAGTCGGTCAGTTTGGAGAATGGAACGATGTTGGTGGGTTTTGGGTATCGCGTCGCGAAGACGAGCTTTCGTTTCGTTCTGAGTTCGAGGGTCCGTAGTTTGTTATGGTTGAGATGGTAAGGTCTGAGCATGAGCTTGACATCCAAGGAGGTAGTCTTGCCTGACACAGTATGGGTCGGGGAGTGTTTGGCAGACTTTAAGGGGCTACTGTGTACACAAAGGAAGGTCGATGGAAGGGTCGGTATCTCCGCGAGGCCTATCCCAGGCTAGTTCAGGGCGCCCATGCTCGACGGGGAGACGGGTTTGGGTGCCTTCCTCGGTTTCGTTGCCCAGCATCAGCAACGGCAGTTGATTCCAACTCCGTGTTCTGGGTGAGCCGCCCTGAAGCGGACGGCCAACACCCGTTTAGGGATAACAATGGATCAATGGCCCTCGTGATGCCGGCCCGGAACCAACGCTCCATGGACTGGAGCAGCGACGGGCAGATGACCGCTTTTCAAAGTGTTCGGACGGCGACTGGAGATGGAGCAAGGATCTGTCCGCGTGGTGTTTTCTAGCCGAGTGGGCCTCTTTCCGGGGGGAGTGTCCGGCTCCGACGATTGGGCGTTGCCCAGGTGCCGGGCCGGCGGTAATAAGCAGCCCTTGGGGGCCAGGGGCCTCAGGGACTGGATGTGGTCCACCATAAAATCTGACGGAGGCGGACTGCGCAACGGCAGACCTCTCCGTTTCGCCAGGGGGCGAACCGTTGGTGAGTCGACCAAACCAAGAAAGAAAAGAAGAAAATGCGGAAAGCCGCAACCCCCGCCTCGTCAAGGCTGCCGCGGGTGTCTCTGGTGTCTGTCTGACTTGCATGCCGGCGACTGTGCCGATATCCGGTCAGTTGGAGCCCCCAGCAACCAGCGCACGCGCCGTCTGCAGCCATCAGTGGCAGAACCAGCCTTCTTCCTTGGAACCGCTCCGCTGTGTGCCCCCACCAAAAGATTGCCAGCATGATCAGATCCCTTGCAGTGGCCAATGAGCAGGTGCATGGCTCGAGGACCCTGACTCTCGTCACTCCATGAGGGCCGAAAGGAGCAAGGTTTCCAGCCAGTATTTTCCTCATTTTTCATCGTTCATTTCTTCTCGGTTTTGTTGTTCCTTATTTTTTTTTTGTTTGAGCGCTGCTGTTCTTGCCCCTTCGTCGTTCGGGGCTCCCCCTGGTGGTTGGTCGGGGATCCATGCATGACGGCCGTGCTCCCAATGACGACACGTTTGCGGAATGACGTCGGGGAAGAGATGAACTCGTGCTAGCCCTGTCGGGACTGGATTCTGAGCGATGATGCGCCAGGCGGAATGGGGAAGAAAAGGGTCCAGGCGTGGTGGGGTCTCTCTTGGCGGTGGGACCCTGCCTCTTGCTCCCGCACCCCTCTAACTCGATAGGTATGAGACGGGGATAAGGATGCATCTCCTGGTGCCTCTGCGGCCGCGTCTCTTCTGACGCACCAAAGCAGACGAGGGTTTGGGCAAAGAGACCTGGTTTTCGTGGGGGCTTTCCAATGGGTTCGTGTTGACTTGGTTTGTTCTGCAACCCCTGTGTTGCGGCGAGTTGCCGGCACCGGATCCGTTGTCGTGGCCTGTCAGCTCGAGTCTGCCTGAGCCTGGACCCCGCGGGGATAGAAGAAGTTGGGTGCTGGCTGAAGATTTTGCTCGAGTTTCGTACAATGGGTCTCTGGAACGGCCCAACCGAGACTTCTGAATCCCCTGACACTGGTGTTGTGTGCAGCTAGCCGCATTTGCCGTCTTGAATGCAGGTCGGTGTCAGGTATCGACGATCTGCAATCAATCGAAGCAAAACGTTAAACGTTACCGGGGCTCTGGGGGCTAGTCGTCGGTCCCTGCATTTGAGTAGCATTCAGCTGCCCCTCCTTTTCCATGGGGACCACAGCATTGGTTCTGTGAAATCTGGACACAGCGCTGGGTCGAGTGCACTCCGAGGCCATGAGGTCAGATGATTTTACGTCCCCTCCCAAAATGGGTTTGGACCGAGTTGGACTCGCTAGTCGCCGTTGGGATCAGATGCCGGGAGCCATGGGTGGTTTCGTCAAATGTGCAAGCCATACAGTGTATGGTATCTTGTGACGGTCACACTGTCTTGTCAAGTGGAAAAGCCGGTGCAGAAAGTATGGGGCGGGGGGATTTGCGGACGTGCCGAGCGTGGGGCCCGAAGTTGAAGAAAATCTCCCGAATATTGTCGATCGTTGGGGTGCGGCCCGTCTGACCCTTGTTTCAACCGCAGAAACCAATCCTGGGAGGGGGAGACCAAGGGAAAAATCAGCTAACCGATGAAGGCGAGAGTTCTGTGTCTTTCATCAAGTTCCGTGAACCGCAAAAGCTGGGAGCAGTTGAGAACATTGTCAGACGGGACGGGTGACGGCTGCGGGGTTGGACACGCAGTGCGGGGCTGCAGCGGGTGGAATGCCTGCTTTGAACGATACTGTCTCCATCCCTGCAAAGAGTGTTGGTGCCGACTGGGTGGTGGGTTGCGCACCAAACCTGGCAAACATCTTGGCTGAGAAGACGAGGATGAGGAAGTTGTGTTCTCATTATCGCAGTGTCAAACTGCTTTGTGTTGGACCTTCAGTGGAAGAGAAGATTTGCCTGGTCGTCGGGTGAAGCTGGGGATTTATCCATCTACACAGATATGCAGTTAGGGAGACGCGCGTTCCTTGCAGGGGTTCTCTGATCGGCGCACATTGCGTCACACTCCAAAACGGAAGCGACGTCTCTTTGCCCGGGCAGCCCCAGCTTCGGCACCTGACCGAGTTCTCACACGAGCAGAGACTCGGAAAACTGGCAGAAAAATCCAGAACAAAACTTCAGAGAACGCCTCGCAGGTGATGCCAGGCAGCCGTATAACAGCAGAGAACAAAGAGCACGAGCTGGCGTGAGAGGTTAGTTATAAGAGAGGCCGGCTTGAGGCACGAGTACCCGTTTTGGGCGACCCTTTCGTTCATACCCCGTTGCTTTTCTCCACCATCCGCGTTGGTGCATTCCACGTTCTCACCAACAAGGGGCCAGGCGAGTGACAATCCGGATCATCCATTGACCTCCCCACTACGAACCAACCCTCCACCCCCAACCTCTGGCATCCCCTGGTGTCCCTTTGGTGCTGGTGTCCTCTTGTGGTGTGGTGAGTGTGCCCCCTCTCGGGTGGTGGTGCCTGGCCAGGACCGGCAGCGTCTGCCCCTTCCCCTCCACCCCGCCATAAAATTAAAATTTCGCACTCCATCGTCACCTCACTGCTGACATTGACGATCTGAGAGCCGGCTCTGTTCTCGTGTGTCTTCCCCATCACCGCGCGCGCCACACACCTCCTTTTCCGCGCCTCTTTCCACACCCTTTCCAGGTCGGGCCCCACTCCACTCCGCTTCGAGTCGCTGCTGGCATTGATGATCGATTGACACGCGAAATCGGCTCCCAGACTCCCGAAAACCTCACCCCTGCCCACGGTCCCTCCCGGAAGCCGAACGCTGCCAACGCTGCCAACGCTGCTCTGCTGCTGGCCGTCTCCGTTTGGCACTGCTGTTGGCAAATCGTCCCTGTGTCTGTGCTTTTCCATATCGATAGACGCGGTATCCTGTAAGCCCATTCCCATAATATCGGTTTCGCGTTTTGCCCATCCTGCCTTACCCCGCGGTGCCCTGTTCTCTCCCATCCTCATCGGCTGCCGGATGGTTCGCGTGCACCTCTTTCCTCCCCTCCTACCCACCGCACACACACAAAGCCCCAAAACGGCCCAGCCATCGTACGTGCCTTTGCTCCCAACGTAGCACGCGACGCCTTCTTTCGCGTGCACACAGGGTTCCGGGTACTTGGCAAAGACAAACGTACAGGGTCTCGACAACCCCATCACGGCTGGAGCCGTGGGCACCCAATCTCGTTCTTGTCTCTCCCTTAACCTATCTCGGGCACTCTCTCCTCTACCCGGTTTGGGTTCCCTGCCTCATCGGTTAAGCTCCCCTGTCTCCCCTCACCTTCCAAGGGTCGCCACATCGTGCGCCGCTTCGCAGCCATGTTGGGAATCGATGATAGGGTTCGTTGCTGTCGTTGTTGTGGCTTCGGGATGAGATGAGGTACTGCATGGGACCGGTTGCTGACCCGCTTCGTGTGCTCGCAGGACGACCAGGACGTCGAGGACATGTTGGACTTTGGAGACCACGTCGACGATGCGATCTTCTCGCAGATCCTCGAGATGGACGAGAGCGAGGAGGAGCGCGACTTCAGCGCACCTCTGGTCCTCAACTTCTTCGAGCAAGCATCCGAGACTTTTGACAAAATGCAGTCCGCTCTGTAAGTTCTTGGTTGTCGGCATGGAACTGGCTATCCCGTGTTTGGTGCTGTGCGAAAATCGTTCGCGAGAATGTTTTACGCAACCCGGGCCCGGTTTTTGTTGGATTTACTTCCTCGCTCATCAGGTCCGGGGCGGGCCTTTTTTCCGGAAGCACATTAGAAGAATGGGTTTTGACTGACGGCGGCCCGCTACAACAAACAGGAACGAAGGCAGTCTGGGTACACTTTCAAGCCTTGGTCACTTTCTTAAGGGTTCTTCCGCTACTCTCGGGTTCAACAAGATTAGGGACAGCTGCCAGGTCATCCAGCAATACGGGCACGGACTGACTGTGGACGGAGCCCCCGAGACCGACGCGCAGGTGTGCCTCAAGAAGATTGCCGAGGCTCTCACAACGGCGAAAGCCGACACGGCGGACCTGGAGAAGATCATGAGGCAGTTTTTCGGCCAGCCCGAGTGATGAAGCGAACAGTGACGCAGTGCTGCACCGGTCCCGACGACTGCCGAAGGCCCCTTCGACACCCTCTCGACACCCGATCAGCACGGGCGGCCGTGAGTTTCTGGGTGGAATTAGGCGGGGATGCGCAATCGTTGCGGGCGAGCAGCAGCAAAGGGTTGCTTGATTGCTTCACGGACTGGAGGGTAATGCACGGCCAACTTGGGCCATTTCACAACCAAGATACCGGCAGGCACAGGGAGGCACTGCCTACGAGATATGCGACATGTGCGTAATGGGCATGGGGTATCAAAAACACAGCATCGCAATCAGCTTTGTGCCTTGCAGGAGGACAGCCCGGCGACCCGGGTTGGCCGTGTGCGCGTCCCCCTGGCCTGCTGGGATTTCGGGGTCTGTCTTGGTGCAGGGTAGTCTGAGTTCTGGCTGTGGCCTCGCCCACATTGATGACGTTTCTATCATTCAAGCTTCTCCGCCTCGCCCCGTGAGAAATGAGAGTTGAAGGTATTCCCAAGTCCAAACCCCAGCAAGGGAGCGAATTGGCAGGAGCACGGACCATGTCCAATGAATCAGAACTGAATTCGGATGGGCTGCAATTCTTGCCTCATCAACATCTCAGCGCTGACGTCGATAAACTCGTTCCGAGATTGAGCACAACCCATCGAGCAGCATACACTTCGGGAGCCTTCCAGGACACACTACCGGTCCCTTTTTCTGAACGCCAGATTACAGAGAACAAACTGCCCCGTCCCATCTCCAGCGCTTCACCCAACACACTCGCTGAACATTATTCACTACCACGATATCTAACCCACCCAACCCAATCCCAGTTAAACAAACACAGCTGAATAAACACACCAAACCAAACTACTCCAACTTGAGAACC
>Ga0247824_10001287_pt1 | contig 13559 bp, 21 predicted proteins | sample 13C_PalmiticAcid_FD_194412 | JGI IMG/M metagenome (GOLD analysis project Ga0247824, IMG submission 194412) | Soil microbial communities from agricultural site in Penn Yan, New York, United States - 13C_PalmiticAcid_Day48 | ecosystem: Environmental > Terrestrial > Soil > Agricultural land... | reverse complement strand
TTGTAATCAAGTGATGGACTGTCTATTGTTCTGCCTGATCTCGTTTCTAACGACGCAACCCCCCCCCCCCTTCCCCCACTCTCTCGGTCCCCAGCTGCTCGACAGTTCTACTGCTGTTTGTCATCTCGGAGCGCCCCAAGGTGCGATGTTTGAAAGCAACCTCAAGTCTCATGGGACATCTCATCTTGGAGCGACACCCACCACCACAGCCCACCACCACAGCCCAAAGTGAGGGCACGCACTTGTCGTCTGGACGAACTGATCATGACCTTGGCAAAAGGAGTCAGACTCACACGATGAATGCGATCCATCTGGTTCTCCTGGAATGAGGGTATGGTTGTTCACGAACCTCGAGGCGATTTCAGGGATGGAGGAGCTGGAAGGCGGTGCTACACTCACTGCCAGGGATATTCACAAAGATTCTTTTTGCTGACTCTGGTCGGTACTCCTCTCATTATAGATCCTCTTTTTGCTTCGGCTTGCTTTGGTCCATATGTTTCCGGCTATGTCTCCAAACGGTCGACTTGGAGACACCCATAGCATTGGCAATCGTCTGAAACGACGCCGGCTCATCTCCTTCACGGCGCGATACGATATCGCGCGATTGTTCGTGGGTAAGCCGCCACTGTGGTCTTTTAGCTTCGGTTCTATGGCTGGCATCGGCTCGATCTTGGCGGTCTGCTTCTTGATTGTGGCAAGCGGTTGTCACCAGGACGACATCATGGGGTGTAGGCGGGCCATTGACTAGCCAAGGCTGCATCGAGGTCTGGGCATCCGATGGAGGGTGTTGTTGAATGGGAGATGTGGGCTGATTGTGCACAAGCTGCCACTGCAGGTGTCGGATATGACGAATCAGCCATTCAACTTGGAGTTGGAGGTGTTCTTTTTGTTGTTGGCTCTGCGCAAGCCGTAATTGCAGTTGATGAGTTAGCTGCTTTTGCTGGTTTTGATGCTCCAATCCCAGGTGTTGGATCTGTAGCTGTTGTTCTACCGTTGCCGATGAGTGTCGAGGCCAAGGTTCAAGGGGGCATTGCCCAACCCGCAATACAGCATTGTTTGGTATAGCTGTACCTTGCAGGTCTACAAACAATGCATGGCAGGATGCACGATCAGGACAAGAGTAGGAATCAGCCTGCGTCGGTACACTGACCCCAGAGTCTATGATCTCGGCCTTCTCATGGACTGGGCACCGAAAGGTATGGGGCATGACGGTCTTGAGGATAAACAGCAACAAGGAAAGAATCGATGGGGCTTCAACGAATGAGGGGAGACGATAAGGTATAGACTAGGAAGGTGTTGGGAGAGAGAGGGAAAGAGAGAGAGGGAAAGAGAGAGAGGGAGAAAAGACAATGTGGGCATTCATCATCTAACCTTGGGGGTTTATATGTCTTTCTAGGTCCCGAGCTTAGGCCACTACAACTATTAACTTCTTTGCATGGGGCCGGATGGAGACATTGACCAGACCACTGGAACGGAGTTTCCGTGACACAAAGACGCACGCACATACGCAAATGCGGAATGAGTGGAGAAGAGCGCGCTCTTACAAAAAAACCACACACATTGGGGTCATGCAGGTCCGCGCCCCCACATTTTTCGCCATCCTTAGTGCGATTTTTGGCTCGACTCATCAAGCAAACGATCATCGACCAACTTTTATCGGCGGAAGGACGCCGCCTAGGCCTGATCAATGAGTCGTGTTTGGTTTTTTTTTGGATTTTGGAGATCGGTACGACATGCATAAAACCACCTTCCAGGAAACCTTGCCAAGTCGCCCGTTTCGTTTTACATCGCCATCGAGCTTGCAGACTGGTGGGCGTTTGGATATGAACACAAGTCTCGGTCCTTGGATGAAAGTCGCGGGTCCCTGGAAAAGACGTGATACGACTGCGTCGACTGGACACTTGCTCGCTCGCACTTCTCCTGCACAGTGCTCGTGGGTGCAAGACTGTCGGCTGTGCTCTCTTGCATCCTGTGACCTTTTTGGCTTCGCCAACATGCATATTCTCCTTTTCCCCAGATCTCCGACACTCTCGCACACCTCCGGCTCAACAACCTTTCTGTCTTCTTCCTTTCCAACGTACCCTCCCTCTCCAACACCTCCTCAGTGCCACGGTGCATCCTCGCCTTCATCCTCAAGCACAGTGGATCATGTGTCTATCAGCTCCTTCCAACGCGGCTCCCTCTCTCGTCTGCCCTAACACTCCCTTCGGGTCACCATCATGACATGAAACGATCGACAGCCTATGATCCAATATCGTTTTGAGAACGCAACACATCCTCCCTTGGAAGATAACGCTTCAATGACTGAACAGTTCTATTGTCGTCTTGTATTTCGCCGGCGGTCAAGGTACGTTGTTCGAGTGCAGTATCAGAAGGTGCCGTGAAGCTTAGCACATATAACATCGCTTTCCAAAAGAATCATGGCGCGAAAGGCCACTACATACTGGAGCTCCTCCTCTGGAAGAACGGACTCGAACGTGAAGCCTGTACGGTAAGTACAATCCTTCTAGCCCACAACCCTCTCTTGATCTCGGATTCACTTGTCTTCCTACATCAACCCATCGCGAGCAAAAGATGCTCTAGACTCGACGCGCAAAACGACTAGGCAGTTCAATCTCAACTCGTGGTACCGATCCTACTTGCAAACGCTCCTCTAAAGGATCAGAAAGGTACGGCGCTATATTGAGAGGGTCGTCTCTATTAAAAAAAGACTTGTCAACTACAGTAGCTTTGCATTGACGATTCTGTGGGCCGTGGATTTGGAACAATGAAAGACCTTGCCGATAGTGCTGTACGGCTTGTGTGGATGGTTTTTATGGTACTCTCTTATCTTGGCCTTTTCCTCATCGGTCAATCGCCTCTGAATTCCTTTGGCGTTGCCTTTGCTGCTCATCTCGACTCGACTATTGGGCCCCGCTTCATCTTCGTTACAATCAGCAGTCGCAGAGATGAGGTTCTGGAGAGGTGGCGGCCAGTGGAGTTGCCAACTCTGTCCTTGGTTGCGCTCGGAATGGACAATCGGGTGTGGGTGCTAGTGAAAGTACGATTCCAGAGAACAACAACACGAACTATTAGACCAATCGCCCTGTTTCGGTTTCTTCATCGGGATCATGGTGGACTTACCCCATGGAGTGGGCTTGGTGCAAGTTCAGAGGTCAATTGTTGGTGAGTATTTCCCTTCCCTTGGTGTGGTGGTGGACACAAGGGGACCTGGGTTTCTACTGGTTGTGGAGGCTGCTTTGACGGTTGAAGTCAGAGAAATAGAACACGAGGCGATGTTCACAGACTCTTTGAAAAGACCGTTCGCACATTACCCCTGACCACCAATGTGGCATTGAGGCCCAAAGACCACTATCACTCGGGACAGGTTCTTGAAAGAGAAGGAGATCTTGAGGGGCGATGACTTGTTGCAGGTGTTGCAGGTGTTGTTGTTGTTGTTGAAGGCACGCGAGTTGCTGATGTTGGCTCTGCGCAAGCCGCAACCGGAACTGGGCCGCATGTTGCGACTGGGTTGAATAATGGAACTCTAGTGGTTGTGGTTCCATCGTGAGTACTGGAGGAGGGGATGGGAGTGTTGGATGTGTGAAGAGTCGTTCGAATGAAGCTTGGTGTATCGAGTGGGAAAAGTGAGAGCCGGGCCTCTCACCAAATGTTTGCGCAGGTCCCACAGCATTATTTGGCATTGCTCTGACTTGCTGTGACGAATCGCCCCACACGGAGGGATGACCAAACCAGAATGTAGAACCAGGGCAAGAGTGGATAGTAACCGAGGCACAAAAATCAGAGCCTGTGGTCCCGGCTCTATCTCGAGGTGGGCAGTCAGGAGCATTGTTCATATTCAATGGTAGACACGGCCGAGAGCTTGATGGCGATGCTGAACGTCAGAGGGTGAAGAGAGAGGGAGAAGGAGAGAGAGAGAGAGAACGACAGAGAAAAAGTGACAGTGTGATGAAGATGTATCGCACACGTTTTTATTGATACCGAGTCGAGGGAGGAGAGGGTTGGGATAGGGACCCGAGGCATGAATGAAGGAGAAGACTGAGGATGGGGGATGGGGTTGCGAAGACGAGGGCATAGAAAGAGTCCGAGCGAAAGGATCTAGGAGAGGGCAGCGGAGAAGGATAAAACTCAGCAGCCCGCTTTCCTCGCTTTCTCTTTTTCGCCCTCTCACCCCTTCATGCTCCGACACGCCTGCTTATTAAATGTGTTCCATCGTTGTCGATCAGTGCGTGCATGGTCGAACGGTCTTGTGGCATACAACATTTTCATGTTTGCTCTCCCTCCCGTTCCTGCGCAAGCCTCGCTCTAGTTGTTGTCTTTTGTTTGTCCGATGGCCCGCACGGCGCTCAAATCGTGCAGTGGGGGGGTGAGGACCCGGGCAAAAAGAAAGCCACTCTCCCTTTCAATCCTCCTCTTCTTCTCACGGCCCTCTTTGTCAGTACATATGTTTCCCTTGATCTGGACCCTGTTCTGTTTTTTGCCTTCTGCCGCCTCAACGCGATCCATCTCATGCCGCGATACACTCTCTCCCTTTCTCGAAAAGAACGGGCTCTCTCCTTTTTCCTCCCCCTCTCAGGCTCTCATTCCTCACTGTTGACCCTCAGTTGACACGTATGAATGATCGACGGTCTATTGCCAATCTGACAAAAAAAGATTCCCATGTATTAAACAGTTCCCAAAGTGTTCAAGGGTGCATACGGCCTCAGAAAGGTCTCGTGTAACTTTGGTACGGTCGAACACCATGGTCTAGACTGATGTATCGAACGCCACCATTCACAGGAGCTCCTTGCCAGAGCAGGGAGCATTTTCCAAGGATTTTTGGCTGATCAAGTATTCAATGACAATTGACAATAGTGAAGCGACGCCATGACGACCAGGAAATGCTCACACCATCTTCCTATCTTCATGGACTTGTTGCCATACACCGGATCCCTCGGGATTGTTTAAGCCCATCGCCACTTCAACTGATTGCGACTTAATCCAGGGAGACTGGCAGTCTACGGGCTTGAGAGCCCTGCCCAGGATTGCGCTCGGGATGAAAGGTGGAGGGTGGATTCCAGTGCAAGTCCAAAGAACATGACACCAACTGATACGCAACAATGTGGACAAGTACCTTGTTCCGAATTCCTTATTCTGACCATGTGGAAGTGTGTCACTATCTTTCGGCTTCCTAAGAAGTATACTGATCCCGCAACAGCAAAAAAAAAAAAAAGAACCTCTAGGTTCGACGCGCATAAACGACGAAGCCTACTCGAAAACGTTATCTACAGGATCAGAAAGGTACAGGAGGATGTGCTATGTCACGCATTATTTGCTACGGATGCTCTTTGCTGATCATGGTCGCACCCCAATACTCTTTTTTGTTGCGGATCCTCTTTCTGCAATCATTCGGTTCAGGCCGTCGAAATCGTTGTCACTATTATTGAGACGCATCGGCTACGACGTTGACGATCCTATGGGCTGTTGATTTGGAGCAACGAAACAGCTTGGCAATCTCACTATACGGCTTGTATGGATGGTTCTTGCGGTACTCTCGAATCTTCGCCTTTTCCTTTTCGGTGAACCGCCTCTGAGTTCCTTTGGCGTCATTTCTGCTGTCGATTTCGACTCGACCGTGACGCCCTGCTTCATCTCTGTTTCGATCAACACTCGTAGTGTGGAAGTTCTGGAAGGCTGGTGACCAATGCGCTGGATAACTTTGCCCTTGGTTGCACTCGGAATGGATGGCGGAAGGTGTGTTCTAATAGAAGAATGATTCCAAGGGAATATACAACACCAACTGTTAGCGAAAACTGTTTTGAAGATAAAGTCAGAGAGAGAGAGAGGGTACTGTCAATCGACATGATGTCCACGGACTCTTTAAGAACTCATTGACTACATTACCATTGACAACCAAGGTTGGATCAATCCCCAACGACCATTGTCCAGCAGAGCTGGCTGTTGAAATGGCAGGATGTCTTGAGGAGCGAGTATGTGTTGTTGTTGCTGCTGATAATACGTAAGCAGTTGTCGCTGTTGTTCCATTTGCAACAAAAGTCGCAATTCCAGTTCTTTCCGTTGCTGACTCTGCACGAGCTGCAATTGCAGTTGGGTTAGCTGCTCTTGCTGCTTCTGATGATGTACATTTTGCAACATCAGTTGTTCGAAGTGTGGTTGCGGCTCCGTTATCGTAGGCACAATTGGGAAGGATTGGGTTGATGGATGTGTAATGGGTCGAATGAGGCTTGGTAGTGGTAGTGGTTCTGAAGAGGAAGGTGAGTCGTGGAGTTTCTGGTCTGGTACCACAGCATTGTTTGGCATCGCTATACCATGAAAGGATGGATCGTGTGGAGGGATAGAAACAAGCCAGGAGACAGCATCAGGACGACAGAGGATATCAGCTTGCGATGGTGAAGCACAAACATCAGCGCCAAAGGTCGCGGCTCTGTCTCGAAGAGGGCAGTCAGGAGTGTTCATAACCTCCATGGTAGACAGGGTTGAGGTCGGCGATGGATTGAATGGATTAAAGGAAACGCACATGTGAGGGAGTGAGAGAGACGGGGGGGATAAGAGAGAAAGAGTGAGAGTGCGAGCGATAGAGTGAGATGATGATGAGAACGACGGCGATGATTAGAGGGAAGGGACATGCCTACTTTTTTAAAGGGAAGCCGAGCACATATAACCGTTCCATCAGATTTTTGGAACGAAAGAAAAGATGGCTTTTTGAAGAATTGAGAGGCACTGCACCCTCAGATAGCCGTTTTGGAGTTCTTCTCCAAATAGCCACGTGGGTGAAGCCTGCGGTGAGAGCCTGGCCACATGGGCGGGCGAAGCCTGCGGTGATGCGGTGAGGTGAGCAGTACCTGGCGGTGAGAGCCAGATCTCTCAAAAGACTGCGGCTGACCCAAAAATCTTCATGCACTCCTTACCAGACATTCTCCCTTTCATTCGCACCCTCTCAATACGGCCCTTTCTCTTTCTCTCTTCTCTGGTACTCTTTTCTCTATTGCATCCAGTCATCGCCCTATCTGAATGACCCATACTTACTTTTCTCCTCTTTGGCCAGGAACTGATACCACACTAGTGAGATCTGGTTCGATCGGGGGCGGCTGCTAGAGCATTCCTTGTTCTTAGCAGCCTTTTTGTCCTTCAAGAATCCAAACCAACATGTGAGATAACTTGAGACCTGCTCATATTTCAGAGCTCCGATGTCATGGAGGCGTCTCATGGTGGTCGTCTTGCGGCCATACATTGTCTGCTTGCAGTCCGGTCGCTCTTTGATCGTCGCTGGTTCCCCAATGAACAACACTCGGAAGAGCTCACCATAGTCCTTGCTGGCGAGCTGTGTTGCTTCAGCTTTTGGCAAGAACCTCTCCATGATTTGTCGTGTCGGGTGGGACTTGTCCTTTGGTCCGAGAACAGAATGAATGCGTCACCTTGTTTGGGTCTAGGGAAAAAAACTGGGCGGTTGCTTTCTGCGAGCTTTTGGGCCCAATCCCAGCATTTCTTGATGTGACCCTTGGCGAAGGTATTCTTCTCGGTGTTCAGGGTTTGACCTCCATTGCCGGTTTCATCAGCAATCCCTTCATCTTTATCCTCGTCTTTGATCCCAAATTCTTTTCGAAAGTCTTGAATGTCGGAATCTGAGATGTAAGGCCCGTTCAGGAACATGCTTGAGGTATTGTTAAGGACTACCCGGAGCTTGTCTTTGACAAGCATGAGATCAAGACAGTCCCCGGTGTCTTCTCGTTGAACGGCATCGTTGACAAAGTCCTCGGTGCTGCGGTACGTGAATTGGGGGTCCTGGGCTTGCTGATCTCCATTATTTCAATCCGCTTTGTCTCGACCTTCTCCACTTTTGTGATGTCAATAATATGTGGCGAGAATCGAGGGTTCGCATGTTGAATACTTTTTATCTATACGAATGAGCCTCGATAGGTGGTGAAAGTAGGGCTGTGGTTTCTTGGGGGAGAGGGGCTGCGGGCGCTGCTGTTGAGTCGGTGTCACGTCTCAGTATATTGTGCTCCATTTTCTTGATCAACTCTCCAATTTGGACGTCCGGTGTTGGGCGACAGAGAGAGGACGTGGTTTCCGTATAACGGGTGAAGACCTGAATGGCGTGAGCGAACAATCCCTTGCTGCCGTTGTCACTGCTGGTGCCTGCCTCTGAATAGCTTGGGTCTGTTTCCAAGATAGTCCCAATTCCATGACCCTCTATGCCCTTGGTATAGTCATTAGTTGTGAGGACTCCAAGTTGAAGAAGCTGCCACGGGTGTACTAACTCGGGCTGTGCAAGTACGTTCTGCTTCCGATACAACATCCACTCTTGGTCTCTGCCTCCAGGAATGATGATTTGTGTCACCGAGTCAAATATGATCATATCAGTCCTTGGAAAGACGACTGCTCCAGGGCTTCTTCGAACATAGCGGCGATGCAACTGTCAACCTGATGTTTACAGGGGTGTACAGTCCATCCAAGGTCCCTCAAGCACTGCACACTTGTGCGATGATCTGGTGGGGGGTCCGGTAGAGGGTTTTTACACCTTTTGAAGATGTCGACTGGGTGAGCCCTTCTTCCGGTCGATAAAGCGATCAACCTCGGTACAGAGTTGGGCAAGCTTTTTGGCACTCTATGTCCACCTCTCATTGTGTTCGCCGTCCTTTTCTTTCGAGAGACTTCCATCGACATGGATCGTTGTCAGGGTCTTGTCCAGTTTGTTTGCAGTCAATATTTTGTGTATCCCATCTGCTACATGGCGATAGTTCTATGCAGAAAATGAACGTGGTGGACATGATCAGAAATTCTGCTTGAAGGGTACTCGAACAGGAGAGAATGAGTGGCATAATACTTACCGTCTCTCCAACGTCGGGTTTCTCGTCCGACAATGTACATTCGTTGGTTGGTCAGATAGAAGTTGCATGCTCTCCATCAACTTCTTCGACAAAATGTTTACGACGGGTCCACGTCTGCGCCACCAATCGGTTTTCTTCCCTCTTTACACTCTCGTCCCCATTCGCTCTGATCAACCGCTTCCACTCCTTCCTTCTCATTCCCTCCTTCGCTTCGAGGTCGTTCTCTCTCTCTCTCCTACACACGCCTTCATTCAACCACTCTCACCTTCACTCCCACCCACACACCACACTCACTCACTCTCTCTCCAAATGGGTTGCTGTGGAAGCAGACCGGCCGTACTCGAGCAGGTAACCAACCCCTTCACTCTCTCTCTCTCTCTCTCGCCTGCATACCTTTTACGCCGTACCCCGCTCGTTTTCCCCTCCCTCGACCTCCTGTAGGTGCGACATGGAGAAAGAAAGAGATTACGTATGAGGGAAAGAGTGGACTGGTGGGTGAGAGTGAGAGTCAACGCGTTGTCGGCTGCAGCTTCCAGCTTAATGATCCTTACCGATCATACTATACGACTCGTCTGGATGGTTCTTATGGTACTCTCGTATCCTAGCCTTCTCCTCCTCGGTGAACCGCCTCGGGGGTCCTTTAGCGTTATCTCTGGCACTGATCTCGACTCGGTCGCCTACTTCACTTCTGTCTAGGACATCAGTCGAGATGACAAAGTCATGGGAGGCCGGCGATCCATGGGCTGGATAGCTCTGTCCTGGATTGCGCTCTGACTGGATGGTGGAAGGTGGGCGCTAGATGAGGCACAAGTCCAAGGAAAACAACGTCAACTCTTTAGCAGTGATGTGGACAATCACGCTGATTTCGACTTCATTCTGACCACGATGGACTCACCCCATGGGGCGAGCTTGGTACAATGTCAAGAGTCGATGGTATGTTTGTTTTCTGCCTTTTTTCGTGTGTTAATGGATACAATGGGATCTGGCTCGCAGCTGGGTATGGAGGCTGTTTTAACCAAGTTGGATTGAGAACGCGTTCATTGACAATGAGAGACAGTGGTGATAGCGTAGCCCTAACCTTGGATTTTAACTTTCTAGGAAACGCCAAAACGAAGATAAGAACGTCAAAAAGACTGCATATGCAATGCAACCACGAGATCATGGAGTCGAGAGCACATTCAAAAATTGCTCACAGGCGATGCTCCCACCACACCCAAAGTGAATCATGAAGAACTCTTGCTCCTCCAAACAGTCGAGAACGTTTTCTCCACAAAAGAAGGGGGCACTTTATCCACAAGAGGCCACGAACGAGGCGGCTACTTTCTGACGCAGGAATCCAAGCTACCGCAACCCTGGGCTGGATCAACATGCACAAAGTCAATCATTACCCCCTGGGCTGACTACGTTTCCGTCCAGTCCCTCATCACAGGGCAACCTCAATGGCAGTGCAAAACGTTCCAAGGCTACTATGTGGTTTTCCTCTTTTTGAACGCAGCGCCAGAAGGTCTCATGGACTTTGGTACAGCCGAGCATTACGCTCTTGGACATAACACATTCACAGGGACTCCTTGCGAACGAGAACTTGACCACGCCAAAAAGAGCCAAATCCTGTACCGACATTGCAGTCCTCGAGTCCGAGTCCACGACCAAGGACGATGTCTAACCAACGGAGCCGCCCTAGAGCGCCGCCGACATTGCTAAGCTGGTCACATCGTGACTCCGAGACCCTAAATGCTCGGACTCTTGGCTCATCTGTTCATTGACAATGGTGAAGCGAACGAAACTGGTACCATGACTATCAGGATATTTTTTGCCATTCATCGGATTCCTCAGGATTGTTTGGGCCCATCACCACTTGACTGATTACGACAGACCAAAAAACCAACCGTGCTGGTCAACTTTAACTCTGGATATCAATCCCACTCCATCACACAGCACCCTCCACTGCGAATCATTGATCTGCATCGTCTAATTCTGATGGTCGAACTCATCTATAACATGGAGCCTTGTCGACTGCGGTCTCCGGACTTGGGTTGATCGTCCTGTGGGCCGTCGACTTTGAGCAACCAAAGAGCTGTCCGAGCATGCTATACGGCGTGTTTGGATGGTTCTTATGGTACTCTCTTATCTGGTCTTTTTCTTCCTCGGTTAACCGCCTCTGGGGTCCTTTGGAACTCTTGTCTCTGATGCTGATCTCAATACGATCGAGATACCCTGCTTCAATTCTGTTGCAATCAACAGTCGTAAAGACGAAGTCTTGAGAGGCCGGCGACCAATGGACCCGATAACCCTGTTCAGGATTACTCTCGGAATGGACGGTGGGGGGTGGATTCTAGTTGGAAGCACGATTCCAAGGGGAAAACAACACCAACTGTTAGCAATAACGTTGGACAACCGCCCTTTTTTTCGGCTTCTTCACTCTTATCATGATGGACTTACCCAAGGCTGCGTCAACATCCAAAGGCTATTCACACTTGGAACAGGCTCTTGAAAGGCAGGGCGTTGTTGCTGCTGAAGGTACGCAATTTGCTGTTGTTGATTCTGCGCAAACTGCAACTGAGTTGTATACTGGAAACTTGGTTGTTCGATTTGTGGTTGGGACTCTGGCGTGGACACTTGTGAAGGGCATTGGGATGATAGGCGTTCGAATGAGATTTGGTGCTGTTGAGGTAGAAGAGAGCCAAGCTGCATGGGATGCATTGGATGCATTGGATGGGAAAAATGAGAGCCACTTGCATGGACACACAAACAAGGTTCAAGAGATTTCACACCAGGTGGGACTGAGCCTTGCGGAAATGAATCACTGTGCACAGGGGTCAAACCATGATGAATGGGAGGACCATGACAAGAGGGGACATTGGCGTGCAATACCGAGGAACAAAGCGTATTGTCCATTGCTTCAATTGTGGAGAGAGTTGAGGTCTTAATGTGGATCAGGGACCGAAGGGTGGTGCACGTAGAGAAAGGTGCGAGATGGAGAAAGAAAGAGAGTACGTATGAGGGAAAGAGTGTGTTGGTGGTGAGAGTGAGAGTGAGTGAAGGAGTGTGTTGGTGGTGGTGAGTGAGTGAGTGAGAGAATGTGTGTGTGTGTGTGAAAGAGTGTGTTGATGGGTGAGAGAGTGAGAGTGAGCGAAATGGACGTCGACAATGATCTGGACATCTATCGCCAACGTTTAAATACGGGGCTTGTGTGGGTGTTTGGAGAGACTGCGGAACGATCTGAGAAAAGAGGAAAAGAGGGCACGCCGCTAACCACATCACGTTCGTTCTTGAAAGAAGAGACCAAGGGCGTGGAACATGGAGGCTCATCTCCTTTGGACCCGGAGCCGATCTGCCCTCACCAGTCACCTTTTCTCCGACCCCTTTTCTCCTCGCCTTGCTCATCCAGGTAAAGTCGCATTTCTCCACATCTTTGATCGGTCGGTCCCAAAGAGTCGAACCGAAATGAAAGGGTCGGGAGGGAGAGGCGAGGTTGTTGTCGTCATGTTGTTCTGAGCAGAACACTGCCTTTTCATTTCTTCATTAACAAAACGTCTAAGGTGACCGCTGGCTGTTTCCACCCCTGCATTCTGCTTTGCCTACATACATATCATCTGCTTTGCCCTCATTCATACAGCATGGGCTCTATTCCTTCTCCACAGCTCTTTCACAGTACTCCTTCATGTACAACGAACTAAATCTGAATTGTATCGACGGCGCATGTACTTGCATAAAGTATAAACAGTACCTCTTATCATTGTGGACTAGTGTATCTTCGTCAAGTTGGCAAGGTGACCGTTCGAATACAACCTTACTCGTGGAGGGGAGGACATCTCATGGAACTTGGCGCTAGCCAACATCATGGACCAATGTGTGATGGCATTGAGCGCTACATGTTGCTTGGAACACTTCGCCAGGGCGAACAAAACTTGACCGTAACAAAGTATCCAAGCTTGTAACGGTAGCGTAATCCCCTCGAGTCCACATTGGAATAATTCATGCATGATCCAGTGGTGAGAATTGGTGCCTAGATGAGCAGGACATTATTTTTTCGCCACTCCATCGACTTGTGCTACCATCCTTCGGAATTGTGTTTGGACCCTGACCCGCAACTCGATACACAAAGAAAAAGCGAACTGCAGCCCGCCGGTCGACCCTCAACTCTTGCTACCCAACCCCGACTACTTTCACCCCTCCTCTTCACTGCGTATCTTCTTTCTGCTATCATTCGACTATAGCGGCCGGGCTCAACACGTGCTCATCGCTATCTGCCTTGTCGGCTGCAGCTTCCAGCTTAATGATCCTGTGGACTGTTGTTTTTGAGCAGCCAAAGATCTTGCATATTCGACTGTACGACTTGTCTGGATTGGCCTGATGGTACGCTCTTATTTTGGTCTTTTCTTCTTCAGTGAGCCGCTTCCGAGGTCCTCTGGTTTTGTCCCTGATACAGACTTCGACTCGATCGTGTTGTCCAGGCTCATCTCTGTTACATTCAACAGTCGCCGAGTTGAAGTGCGGGAAAGACCAATGGGTTTGATAGCTCTGCCCTGGATTACGCCCAGAATAGGCGGTTGATGAGAGGTGCTAATTGAAGCACGAGTTCAAGAAACAACACCAAGACTGACTGTTAGCAAATGGAGCAGGCAATCCCTCCCCCCTCCCCTCTGTTTCGGCTTCTTAGTTCTGATCGCAATGGACTTACCCAAGGCTGCATCGACACCCAAAGACCATGACCGCTCGGAACAGGCC
>Ga0247824_10001285_pt1 | contig 13563 bp, 18 predicted proteins | sample 13C_PalmiticAcid_FD_194412 | JGI IMG/M metagenome (GOLD analysis project Ga0247824, IMG submission 194412) | Soil microbial communities from agricultural site in Penn Yan, New York, United States - 13C_PalmiticAcid_Day48 | ecosystem: Environmental > Terrestrial > Soil > Agricultural land... | reverse complement strand
ATAGTGAAGGGGTGGGGATCTGGAGGCGGGAGAAGGGCGGAGAGACCCCTACCATTCTTTTGAGGCTTTGCAACCTTGGCCTTTGGATCCTTGGGCATGGTGGTCTGTTTGTGTGCGGTGTATGTGTAAGCCTGTGTGCGTGGTTATTGTGCTGTATTGGTCTGGTGCAGAGTTAGGAGGGGGAGAGTGGAGGTGCAGAAGAAAAGAGAGCTGAATCCTGCGGACCCGGTCTCTGATAAAGTGGGGGAAAAAATTTCTTCGCTGGCCCACCTACCCCACGCTGAAGGCACTATACTCGTGTGAGCCTGTCTTTCGTCTTGCGCCGTGATGTGATGGCGGATGATATCAATGGCACTTTGATCAGCCCCCATGCCACGTAGCCCTCCGCCGTGCCCGCCGGATCATCCTTGTCATCACCCAAAGGGCAGCTGCCATCATCATCATCATTATGACCATCCCCAAGTCCTGGCTCTGGTTCTTGTGGTGCCCCAAGGACACGTGATGCCACACGCGTTGAGAAGCTCTCTTGGTGGCAACAAGATATCCTCCACCCACCAACTCCACACCGCTACGACTGTTCAACACGATCACCTGTGGAAATGTTCCTCTTCGTTGTATTGATGCACCGCCACCGACACTCTTCAGCCTTGTCGGCATGCTTTCTGTCCTCTCCTGACCGTCGATGTGGACTCGGTGATCTCCATGTGCTGGCGAGGCGTCATGCGCCCGCAAGCAAGGGCTCAACAGTCAGTGGGAATGGTGGACTTGATCAAGATACCCGAGGAGCGTAAGGAACTGCTGCTACAGACTCTGTTCGATGATTCTCTTCCCTCAAATTATGCACCGGGGCCCCCCTTTTCCTAATCCATTCTATCCTGTTGCGGCATCTATCCTTGTAGAACGCATGCAAAAGCAAAATGCATTGCACCACGATGGTAGAGGAGTCGATGTGGACCTGTTTCTCGACCGACATGTGCTCGCTGGACTCAACGATGGCCTTCCACCGAGCCTCTGTAGAAGAATCACTGTCCAGGTATGTAATTTTGCATAGAGAGTCTGGCCTTTCATTCCGCTAATTCCGATCCAAATCTGCCAGCACTCTACTTTCCTTCTTTGCTTCTACTCCTTCCGATCCTCCTTCTTCATCGACACTATTTCAGGCCGCATTGTGCCACTACCATTTCACCACTTTACCACTTCAACCACACCGTGCACCGCGAGTCTGTCACTTCTACCCTGCTTCGCTCGTCATACGGATTTTCAAGCGCGTTTGATGCCTCTTTCGTTTCGATCATCCTGTATGTGGTCGTGACAACATTCAGTTCGGCGTTTTTCGAACCACTTGTTCTCACAGTCTCTTGGACACTGCTGCAAGTCCTCGTGCCTCAGTCAGCACCTTGGGCTTGCGTGCTAGAACGCATCCTGTCATTTCGGCCATTCGTTACTATCTTGCCTGGTGATCACACAGGAGGAAGGAACGGAAAGACAATAACATCAGCAATATCAGCAACGCCAGTAGTCATCTCGCTTCGTCTTCTGCAGCTGCAGCCATTCTTGACACTGTCGACCTCCGGTCCCACCATCCGAACAGGAACAGTCAGAGCCATGTTTCTACGGGTACCCGCTCCTGCATCGAATCCGGTGTCATCTAATGGGGTTGTTGGTCGCCGCGCAAGCGATGGTGGCTCAATTCTCTCAAGCGCAGCAGCGATGGTCTCCATTCAGGCTGCTACCACTGCTAAAAGACCCCAACATCAACATCATACTATCAGTAACAATGGCCGTCGTCGTTATCCTGCACATCATCACGCACATCACTTGCGGCCACTCCTAACCCTGTTGGAGGAATTGATGGTACTGGTGCTTATCCTTCACATTCATGTCCGTCCAACCTACCTCGAAGGACCGTCAAGGTGACACTACATCGACAAAAAGGAGCGAATTCGACGTTGAAGATGATCTTTGAGCAACTACAGGCGGAATGGGAGCGACAGGCACGGGTATTTGACAAGCACCCTCAGGGAGCGACCTTTAACAATGCCAGCGATGGAGGCAGTGACGGACGTAGTATCAGTTCAGAGTTCAGCTTGATAGCAAAGCCCATGCCGATGGTCTAGAAAGCATAGCGCGGTGCAGCCATTCGAGTCAAAGCTTCATTCCTTTTCGGTCTTCGACACTGCTAGCTTTTATCGAGATGGAATTGCATATGTATACCGGGAGATTATATGGAGATATTACCGTGGAGGATAGGATTAGAAAAGGAGGGAGATCACAACTCGGACACTGTCTTCTGGAGGCATCTTGAAACTAGATCGGATTCCGACCTGACCTTCGCCTCTTTTTGTCTCCTCCGCGAGGAAGATCGCCATGCGGAGCATCAGGCTTTGTCGCGTCCGTCTTTATGCTTTCTCCTCCAATTCCTGCTCCAGCAAGACTATTTCTCTCGGAGATGACATTTCCTCCTGGAACGCTCGGTGGCTCCTATCACATCACCTATCAACCCTGTTGTCGTGAAACGGAAACGAAAATGGTGAGATCGCGATGAAAGAGGTCCCAACATGACTAGGTAGGATGGCTTGCGACCAATGACATCCGAAAGCGAGGAGAACATGAGGCGACCCACAAAGATGAATCCACCATTGATAGCGACCACGGTCGAGGCGGTGTCCAGGCTCTTTTCAAAGACGTTGATCACCATGTCCGCCAGACCAAAATGGTTGTGTGAGGGGGTTACATGGCGTGCATGCAGGGTTCACACAGCCGAATGATGGCAACCCAAACCAATAGACGCGCATGAGTCGTGAGGGCAGCAGGGAGCAGTGGAGGAATGGAAAAGTGGAGGGAGGGGCCGACTTACCTTGACGTGTATACCCAGAACAGCAACCCAATGGCCATAACAAAACAACGAGCCTCCGATCGTTCCAGCTTTCCTAGGTCCATTTCTCTCAAGCCACGGCCCTAGCAGCGAAGCGGCGACTCCTAGACAGCCGATGTTGATGTAGAACGTACGTAATAGGCGCCACTTTCTGAGAAAGCACAGCGGTTGCGTCCCAACATGCCAGCCGGTAGAATAGTAGAAGGATTGAAAAGACGAGGAGGGTAGAATGAGGATAGATGGGTGGATGGACGATTTGGTAGAGGAGAGGTGTGAACGGGACAAAGAGAGACAGGGATGGTTTAATAACAGATGCATACATCCATGGATCCCCGTTTGTGTAGTGCGGGAGGGGGACTCCTTTCTTGAACCTGAAGCTTCCTTGGACATTCCTCTCACGTCCCGCAACAGTAAAAGCAGTGGTGCGCTCGCTGGTACGCTGCCTGATCCGATCCATAGATAGATACGTCGATAGGGCGATTGAACACCGATCAGGCGTAGACAGAACCACAGATGGCCTGAAAGACCATGGCTGCCAGGGCGATATACCATCTCTTGAATGGTTTATTGAATATCGCCCTGTCGCGCTGGATAGACTGAGGTGTACTATAGTCAAAGTGTTGAGTCGTCAGGACGGTGCCAATGATCGTATCGTACGCGACCGACGTTGACAATAGGGACTCGACTAAGAGACACATAGGGATTGGATACCGGATGTGGTGGGAGATGTGCCCATTGAATGGTGTTGCGAGCACATCACTCGTGTATGACAGAACGTGTAGTCCGGTTTAACTGGTCATCGCAAAAGGACACTAGTCATGGCAACCGGAAGCGTTAGCCCATCTTGGTCGACCAAGGCGGTATAGAGGACGGAGCGGGGAGACTTTGTTGACGGAGCGAAAGGGGGATTGCTAATCGCAGGAAGAGAGTCTGGGTCCAATCTCAGGAAGCCACCAAGAAGGTTGCCACAAAGAATCATTGCTTCGGAAGATAGTGCATCTCGTGGAGGATCGAAGTGCGTATCAGGAGATTGTTTCTGCCAGTAGAAAGATCCAGCAGGTACCACACCGGTACCTGTTATCCTTAGTCGAAAAGAGCTGTTGTGTGAAAACATCGGTGCATTGAGCAACGTCTTGATTGTGGGCAATTAGACGCATGGTGCCTCAGTCGACTAAGGAACGCAAGCAAGTGATTGTAAACGGGACGACAACACTATCTGTACAAGGAACAATTCAGTCAAGAACCTGGTTCCAAATAGCATAAATGGGGTGATCCAGTGGCTAGCTCCTCGGATCAAGTCAGGAGCGAGTTCCGAGCAAGGTGACTCGAATGCAAGCAACCCTACAACGCTTAATGGCTATGTGTGATGCCGAGGCTTCAGTAATTTGTACGTTGCGAGTGGTGCCAAGCGGTGTTCCGGAGTATCTGGCGGCCATCAATCTGGTTGCTTCGTACCTCGACAAGGAGGGGGGGGGGGGCATTGATTGACATTGTCTCAGGACATCAGGACAGGCCCATCATCCATTGAAGTTGCAGGGAGGAACCAGGTAACAAAATCCTTGATGCTCGGTCTTTCGAGTTCACTATTTCAGCCAATCCTGCAGCTCAACATGCATCCTACCCGATACTTGTCAGGCACTCGCGCATGTGTAGACTACTATGGAACGAGAGTACAAAAAAAAAGCACTTCCCTTGACTCCCCTTGCTCATGACTAGACCTCTTCAGGCCCCCTTCAGATTCTTCCTGTACTTTTTTCCTGATCAAAGCAACACCTCCTTACGAGATGGTTGAATCGCCATTCAAGGCCAAGCCCACGCTAGACGAGACGCAGATGCAAGGGATTCACAGAGTCAAGCTATCATGTTGTTTGGCGACAGAAAGAGCTCCCTTCAATAGCACAATCCCTTGATCACCCTGCACTTACAGTGAGTGTGCTGCAAACACGGAAACAAAGTTGCTGTCATGCGCGGGTTGTAGCGCATGGGCATGTTGCTAGATAGAAATGACTCCATCTGTGTTACTTTGAAAACGCAAGAGGACGGACAGCTGATATTCATACCTTCTATCCTCCTCATTGGCGTCTGCATATGTGTTCAGCTCTTCTGCCATGGCCATTGCGGCGATGAAATGAGTCCATTATCGTTCCAAGGTGGGATGAAGTGTCATTTCACGATGAAGCTGGGAACAGGTAATCCAAGGTTCATCCGCAGGCTCTTTCATGTCGAGAGCGCCGCCGAAACCGAGCCTTTTTCTTTATTCCTACGGCAGGCTGCTACTGGGTGATGGGAAGGCGTAGGCCTCACTGGCCTGGGAATGGCCAAAAGTCATAAAGCCAACATAAGGGACCACGTTCCAATGAAGAGACACATTGGCATGAATGTTTCTATTCCAAGTCGGATCAGAATGATCAAGAGTTAATGGTCTTGGCTATAGATCATAATCGACCGTTTAGCTGCATGAAGTGTCCCTCCGTTTCTGTGATTGGGGTATCGCGACTTACTGCCACTTTTTGTTGACATCGATCACACTGTACTTGTTAGGGATGTTCTTCTTACGAAGCACAGCATCAGACTTCTTCTTAATGATCGCGTCCCAAAGGACAATCTGATTCTTGGGCTATGAGGTGTCCATGCATGAGAACAAGTAAGCGCGTCGTTCTACAATGACTGAACTGCTTGCTCCTCAAATTCCAAATCCTTCCTGTTCCGACCCATATTGCTATGCCTTACGTGTGTTGGAGACGAGTATTCGGCAACTACATAGACGAACAGTTGCTTGGTATTCCAATGAAACAGCGACGAAAGGTCTAAAGAGTTCCAGTTGCGATGTCGAACTAGTCAATATCCAATGCAACTGTATCATCCGAGATCATTGATGAGAAGAGTAACAGTGCTGTGATCCATACCGGCGTCAATCCGAATCAGCGCATCTGCGAACTCATTGTCCCGAGTCTTGTAGTCATACCAGAACTTGTCGTATCGTCCTGTCAAGCTGAGGTATAAAGAGCTATTAATGATAAATCTTGATAGTGGTAGGCTGTCACCTGCGAGCAAAAAAAGACAGGTACTCTACACGACAAGCGAATCCAGACTGACGGTGCCAGACGGGCTGGCAGGGATAAGTAGCGAACTAAAGGCAATAGCCTAGTTGCGATCACCAAGTTAGTTCGAGACGCCATCATCGAGCAACTGACTTGATCCCAAGCTATATGATACTTCTTTACAACATACCCCGAGAAGACAAAACAGAGCCGAGATGGAGAATGCCATCACGGCGTTGGCCCTGCTCTGAAGGTTGTTCATGGCTATTAGCGGTCGTTGTCAAGGAGGGTCAAGGAACAGAGGAGCAGGGGAATAGATGATCAGCCTCAGTTGCGCGACACGTTGGAGAGTTCTTCCCAGCAGTCACACTCACAGCTTGGCCTTTTGAACAAACAGTGGGCAGGAGCCCAAAGTTTTACTTTCTTGCTTCTCAACTATCTACTGTTCGCCGACAAGTACCAGCGCTCTTTCGTGCCCCTCAGTCATGGTACGCTCTATATCTCTATGGGATTTTGAACCCCGTTGCTGGGGGCCCCATGTCGGTGTGGATATCTGCATCGAAAGCATCGATAATAAGCTCGCACGCTTGTTCACCAGGTCACTGCTGGAGTCTGTGTTGGAAGGGATCCAAATGCGACTCTCACGACCTATCGTACGCCCGCCAAGTCCGAAGGTAGAATCCTTATCCCCTCCTCCACTCAGCCAGTTGCGGAATGTAGTCATCCGTGGTGTCTCAACAAAACCGTGGGGTGACCGAATATCATGTCTGTCATATTCCTCTTGATCGTTGATACCGCACTCTTTGAACAACTTGGATCGTGAAAGCTGAAGCCTTTTAGCGTTCAGTTGCCGACGACGCTTGGCTCCCACCTCCAGAATGCGTCGTTCCTGATCCTGTTCCGTGTTTGCTACAGTATGTGTTTGATGAGCATGCTTGGCGAATGTTGAGTGCTCCAGGGGCTTGATTCGTCGATCAATAACGTACAGTCGCTGACCAGCCGCCTTGGATATTGAGTGTGGACGCTCTGATGTGTATTCTTGGGGTGTTGCACCGTGTGTGGTATCTTGAACCACTGGGGCCACACGTGTGGAGAAGAATTTGGGAAGCGAAGGAGCCAAAAAGATGGAGCGCGTGCTGGAAGGAGTGGGTGACGATGATACAACAACAGGATAAGAGGTCTTGCAACACAGGGCGGGGGCAGGAGAGTCGCAGAGAGTCTCATCTGAAGGATTAGGAAGTATTATAGAGAGTCTTTGCTTGTCTTTGTGCGTCTCCTGGACAGTGCTTCGTTCATTCTCGCTACCGAGTTCTTGGGCTGATTGCTCTGCAGGGAGTTTTGCGGACTCGGTCTCATTGCACATTAAGCTCTTGTACTCATCGAACATGTTCTCGATGTTCTCGACCAAAGGTCCATAATGCAAGCGATACTTGAAGCTTGGGCGGCAGTGGTTGAAAGAATCCGCGCCATCCTCCTCATCTTCACAATACGTATCGGTAAGGCTGTCGTTGTCGCTGTCATTGTCGCTTTCGTGGACATTTGTTGGGATTTCGAATGCTGACCTGCCGTAGTTGTATCCCATTCCAGACAATTGATACGTCCAATTGCTTGTCTTAAGAGCACGACATTCATCGACAATCGATGAGATACTGCTGGCATCCTGTGTATTTGCCCGCGAGTGATTCGTTGCCTGCAACGGGCACTCGATACGCTGAATGTGGGCATTAGATGATGGTACGGTCTCCTCTGCTTTTGTTCGCTTCTTCCAAGGCAACTTGTTGAGAGCCTTCTTCGTCTTTGTCTTCCATGAAGTTGGTTTGGTTGTGGTCTTTTCTGTTGAGATTGCTCTTTGTCGTTGTTCTCCTTTAGGTGCGTGGATGGTTGTGAACACGGACTTTACGCGCTCACTCCAGGTCGATAGAGTTCTTGAAGGCATGGCAAGGGTATATTACGTGTTAGATGGCTGTGGAAGATAGGTTTGTAGTGGTCTGGAAAGCTCGAGATGCCTAGGATCTATTCAAGCAAAATGCATCGGTGGGAACAACAGTAATTGAAAACGGAAGACTTGGGGTGGGGATGCTCTTTTTTTATAGGACATCTCAGAGGAACAAAGAGCCTTCGCAGCATCATAGCATCATAGCAGGCCAAGCAGTTCACGCGATGGGGCTGTATATTGGGTCGATATCCACAGTTGGTTCATGACCAGTCTGCAAACCCAGCCTTCTGGACGTTCGCTGATTTACACTGTGGCACCTCGATCTGCAAGAACACAATGAGTGTGTTTCAGCTTCGAACCCTATTGTGAGGACGTCCACCGATGAAAGAACAGTAATGGCGTACCAGCCTTGTCCGAGTCCCGACCCTGACACTGCAATGCCATTTGGTATACACTCCAGTGACCGAAGGCGAGGCTTATCTATGTCAAAGGATGGACACCAGTGGAACGACCAGTCTGCATTCAGGAAAGGGGCTGGTATCGATTCATTCTTCGGGCTGAACTGGAATGTGAGGTCCACTGCTGCATGGAAAATTGAGAGCACCGCTTTTGGCCCAGCATCCATTTATCAATACGGACAGCCTCCCCTCCCCACTTATTGCTCGCAGCTTCCTTATTATTACCCCCGCCAGACCGATATCCCCACTCACCACTCGCACTAAGCCCACAGTAGCCCCTCAAGCACCGCAACGAGGTCCTTTCTAAGCATGGCGAGTCAGAGTGCGAGTAGGCATCAGATTGAACATGGTCGTCACGCCTCTCTGCCTTCGAGGTCGCCTTCGCACCGTTTAGAGACTGTGCTAGTATTCACAATGGAAGCAAGGAAACCACCACCACCACCATCACCACCACAGTCTCCAGAAAAACCACACCCTTGGACTGTTGAAAGTGCCCATGGCGTGCTCTACTCGTCTGGTCATGCAGGCTGCGCTGATCCAGAGTCCGCAATCCGACTCTCAGTTACTTCTGATACAGCACAGCCCACTGCACACGAGGTGCATATACATATACCGTCAAGACTGTACACAAACTCAGCCCTCACTACAGCAATACTGCCTTCTACTCTGCCGCTTAACTCCACTCTGGGTCCTATCGTTTCAGCTACTCTCACTGCTGCATCAGCCGCTCCCGCCTCCTTGTTGCCCCCTGGTCAATAGTCCTCTGAGAACACGAGAACATGATCCGCCCAGAAGCCGCTACCTGTGCTGAGATGTTGTACGTTTGTACTGGTTCGCTGCTTGCTGTTCTTGAAGGCTTGCTTGGCAAAAACCGCCTCACTCGGAAGAAGATGCCTTCATAGGATGGGTGTTATCAAGCAGCCCTCTTACCACAGTTGGCACCACAGCTATCAACGCCACCACTTCAGTTCATTTCATCAGTATCCACAGGACGCTGTTGCCCAAGAGGTAATTCATGTTCCTCTCATCGAGATATCCGCCCAAAAGAAGGTCAGAACTGCCGTCACCCTGCACACTGTACCAAGAGGCAGGAGCCATGTTCTATCACTACAGATTCACCGTCTGAGCCGCTCCATGACCAACCGCAAGTTTACTGGACCAGGTCCTTGAACGGCTACCACGTCCAGACAGCCGTAATTTGTATGTCCCTAGCGAGCGAATCTTTGCACAGTCTGTTATCCATCCGGTCCTAGACGACATGGTCCGGGACTATCATGTTGAGCCAGCTGACTGGACTATGCGTTATCTGGGATTGCTCTGGACAGGATACAGCCACGACAAGAACAGCAGCTGAAATAAGACTTTCTACACGCAGCCTTGAAGATATACAAAGTATTCGCGGACAAGATAACTGGAAGCTTAATTGATGATCGGACAAAAGTCCGACACGAGCGTTTTAGACGTTCATACATCATGTTCGGATCTTGATTGCTTGAAATCCGGTACTACGGGATGTGCGGTCATCTGTGGCCAAAGAATCCCCGCTTAAAAAAAAGACTTTGCAGCTCACGGCAACTCGGCTCTCGTTATCGCTCTGGCGGCATGTAGGTGTTCAAATTTCCATGTCAGTGCGCAACTTCTTTTGCTCCGACAGGTCTTTACCCACGTCCAGACTAATACCGTCATCTTTTTGGTAATGGGGCCATTGGTAGGAGGTAACCTTGCGAAGGCAAAGGTCCCTGGGATTAAAACATACCCATATTTTGCATCATGTCTAGTCTCAGTACTTGTCGGCCTCTCGTTCTAGTTCTAGATGAGACTCACCCGGAACTGGCAAAGCCATCAAAACCTGAACGCCGATGCAGAACCGATGGTCTAGAGGATGGTCATGTTCCAACACGAGATTGCAAGAGAGCAGGATTCGAATATGGCTGATGGCTGCGAATATGCACGAGCCCCGAAACCAGAGTTTGAGCGGTTGTTGTAACAAGAAACAGTTAATTGTCCGCCATCTTATCATGGTGGAAGATCGGCAAAGGGTAAAACACTCCAGCAACTCGAGCTCGAACAACACAACATCAACAACAACAACAACAACAACAACTTTACAGCGTGTACATGCCGTCTTGCCTCAACAATGGCCAAACAAGACCTCCCTGTCTACTCTTCTACCCTGACGCCCACAACGGAGTTTTGCCTTACACTGGCTGTTTATACTCTGCTTGTCCTCACTTTGATTTTGGGCGGTGAGTCCATCATGCTGTACACCCAGAGTCCGGTCATCCAAGGCGGTCTAGAGTTTTCCGCGCAGACATTTGGCCTTGTTTTGACTGTGCGTGGGATCTTGAAGCTGAGCTTCAATCGCTTTGGATTCTCTTGGATGGCGAACCGGTTTGGGCTGCTAAACTGCTTGAAGATGGGAGTCATTGCGACCGGAATAACGTCAGTCTTTGGCCTGGGCTGGTTCGTGCCATGGGATGCGAGTTATCAATGCTATTATTCAAAGTATTTCACTCTCAAGTGTCGAGCAGAAGTTGCCTTGGAGTATGCGGAATATTGTTGTGTTTGGGTTTCCTCTCTGTCGGGTATGTTCTTGGATACGATTCTGTATTGGTTTGGTAAGTTTGCTGATCATTGTTCTCCACGTTTGAATGACACAGTGTTCGCTATATTCATGTTTATTTTTCTTTTCACTTGGATACAGTAACGACGGTTTGACTAGAGCACACATCGGTTGATGAGAGCATGGAAGGCGAGGGTCTCCGGAGAAACTGAGTCCCTTAGTAGCCTCTCAAGGGGGAAGCGGGATCATCTGGAGCGTGGCTCACGGCTAATGTTGTGAGGTTAACGGGACCAGTTTTGCTGGGTAAGTGCGCTGATTACGTGACTAGGAGACCGTACCCAGAGCCGAGACTTGACTGATAAGGAAAAATACGCATGATATTCATTAATAGGCTACTCTGATCGCTGGCAACAAGATCTGAAATGGCACCATCATCATGGATACAGACTCCCACTTGATGTCTTCAATATCCGATTCCAACGACCTTCTGCCAGAGCAAAGGAGGACAAATATCCAACCAACTTTGCAGTTTTCATTACCTGTTGCAATGGGCGAACCGCATGGCACAAGATCTTTCTGGACAGTGATAGGACGCATTATCAATGGGTCGACCCGTGTATTTTACCTCCTTGGGGTAATCTGTGTCCTGAATTTGGTTGCTTGCCAGCTCTTGTCGGGTTCATCATCTCCAGCGCCCACCACTGAGACACAGGAATCCTGTCGGGATCGCACAGAGAAGAACATGGATGATCGCAATTGATTGATTTACAAGACACTGAGCACCATGAAGTACATGGCGCTCCATCATCTCGCCACCAGAGCGTCTAAGGATGAAGTCTACGGATAGGGGCTTCGGAAGCCGACATGATCTTTCTACTTCTATGTAGTATATCACGACGACTATGCCGGACGTATTGAGATGTGGCAAAATTGCATGGACAGGATGTGATCCCTTGGAGGAAACCACATTCATTGGTTCTCTCGTAAAGCCCTGTGTCCATGGAGAGGCGAAAAACAACAAGCAAACAACTCATGGTCTGCAGGATGTGGCAAACAAGGAAATCATACGGTAGCTACCCGACGGTTACACGCCGCCCATCGTGCAGACAATGCGCAACAGAAACAGGACTTGCAGTCCTGCATTGTTATACTACTACCACTACTAGGCACCACTGGACCTCAAGGTACGAAACGCGATTGGTGTTTCCTACTTCTTTTTCCCTTGTCTCCTTCCAGCCCACTGTCTAGTCTACCAAGTGTTTGCGTCGATCAGGATGTGCTTGTACCATATTGAACATGCATCGGATAAGCAAAGGATGAGCAGGACCGGGGACCTGGACGATCGCAACTGTTTTTGGTATCATTGAACTGCATTGTTAACAGCAGATCTCATTATTGGATGCTTCAGCCCACCAACCGCACGACCACGTTCAGTTTTGTGTATCGCTCGAGTATATTCAAACGATTCGAACAAGTCATGGCCACGAGCCAACGTGTTTCTCAAGGCCACATCGGCCCTGCAATTGAATGGTTCAAGGGACAATATGAGGGGATCCAGAACCGTTAAAACCAGAGCATTGTCCAAAAGCAAATGGAGGAAAGTTAACCTTCGTCTACGACGGGAAGGAAAGGGGGTATGTGTTCGTGCGAATTGCTTGTGATCATCGGGGGGAGAAGAGTGAATAGAACACGCTTCTTGTGCTGCGGAGCAAAATATAACCTCGGGCTTACAGTATGGGAGAATAGAATAAGAACAGTGACAGTGGAGAACGGGAAACCGCGGCAGGAGGCGATTGCTGAGTAGGGAATAGACCATGGTTTGCACCTGTACGGGAATAAAGAAGTTGATCTCAAATGTGAGGCCCCACCTAAACCTTATTAAAGCTTGTACGGCTTTAACGCCCATCAAATGGACGTCAAGATGGGGAGATGTGTTTGGTCGTTCCAATTCTATCCCCATTTACTTCTGATCTCCTCCTGAACAAAATTTCTTGCCGGGAGAGGGGGAGGGGGGACGCGTTCCATTCCAGACAAGAAGGAGACACTGTTGTTGAAGAGCCCTCGAGTTCACCCTCACTTTGCGATCGTGCGTCGTGCGCGCTGGATAGAAACCTATATATATTTGGGTATGTGCGACACAATGAAGGAGAACGCTAGGATAGTATATCCCAAAGAGCCATGAGGTCCATGAACAATTGTTGCTGTTGCTGATGACCACCCCCGCATGATGATCATCGTACAATTGCTCGCAATGCACTATCATTGAAAAACGCGATGGGTTGCCCGCACAATAGCAACGACATGGAATATAAACACCTGTCAGTCGACATTGAATAGAGAGTTGTGTACTATACACTCGACTGGTCTGTGTTTCGGAGGGATGCTTTTAGGGACAAAGAGACCAAGACCAAGGAGTGTCATCCACCAGTCAAGGGGTGCACCACAGCAGACTTGGCTCAACGAACAGAATATAGTGAACATTGCACAGTTTCCATCCGCACTTAGTTTTTGATATCCCAAAAAATGACGAGATCTGCATACTCTTTGGGAGGGAGATGGACGGCATGAGTGGGGAAAGAAGGGACGATAAGGAGATCCCGAGCAAGAACCACATGCTGGTGTAAGCATGAGCAAATAAAAAAAAATAAAAAAAAACGGATCTGCGGAGAGAAGGCTGGCAACAATGCATG
>Ga0247824_10001284_pt1 | contig 13563 bp, 10 predicted proteins | sample 13C_PalmiticAcid_FD_194412 | JGI IMG/M metagenome (GOLD analysis project Ga0247824, IMG submission 194412) | Soil microbial communities from agricultural site in Penn Yan, New York, United States - 13C_PalmiticAcid_Day48 | ecosystem: Environmental > Terrestrial > Soil > Agricultural land... | reverse complement strand
CACTGGCAAAGAGGAGAACCGGGCTCGCGACCTCTTTTTTGCGCTCTGGATCCCGGATCTGTTCATGAAGCGTATCGAGGAGAACGGAGACTGGAGTCTCTTCTGCCCCGCCGAGGCTCCCGGTCTTCAAGATGTCTGGGGTGAAAAGTTTGAGGAGCTGTACACATCCTACGAGCGAGAGGGTCGAGCACGCAAGACGATCAAGGCCCAAAAGTTGTGGTTCGCGATTCTAGAGTCGCAGACCGAGACGGGCACACCCTACATGCTTTACAAAGATGCTTGCAACCGCAAATCGAACCAGCAAAACCTTGGAACAATCAAGTGCAGCAACCTGTGCACAGAGATCGTCGAGTACAGCAGCCCTGAGGAGGTTGCAGTGTGTAACCTGGCCAGCATTGCGCTTCCCGCCTTTGTGACCAATGCGACAACCTTTGACTTTAAGATGTTGCACAAGATTACCAAGGTCCTTACCCGCAACTTGAACAAGATCATCGACAGAAATTATTACCCTGTTCCGGAGGCTGAGAGGTCAAACAGGCGTCACCGCCCCGTGGGCCTTGGAGTTCAAGGTCTGGCCGATGCATTCTTCAAGATGCGTATGCCATTCGACTCTCAAGAGGCGCGCAAATTGAACGTTCTCATCTTTGAGACCATCTACCACGCGGCTCTGGAGACATCGTGTGAACTCGCTCAAGAGGATGGGGCCTACGAGACTTATGAGGGCTCACCTGTCTCCAAAGGAATCCTACAGCCTGACATGTGGGGCGTTACGCCAAGTGATCTCTGGGATTGGAAGACGCTGCGCGAGAGCATTGCCAAGCATGGTGTCCGAAACTCTTTGCTTGTCGCACCCATGCCCACCGCCTCAACCTCGCAGATCCTAGGAAACAACGAGTGTTTCGAGCCATACACGTCCAACATCTACACGCGTCGTGTTCTGGCAGGAGAGTTCCAAGTGGTGAACCCGTGGATGCTCAAGGACCTGGTTGACCGCGGCTTGTGGAATGACTCTCTCAAGAACCGGATCATTGCCGATAATGGATCGATTCAAAACATCTCTGGAATTCCGGATGATTTGAAGGTGCTCTACCGAACCACATGGGAGATCTCTCAAAAGGCCATCATCGACATGGCAGCGGACCGTGGGGCATTCATCGATCAGTCCCAATCGCTGAACATTCATATGGCGGATGTGAACTTTGGCAAGCTGACCAGTATGGCGTTCTATGGATGGAAGAAGGGACTCAAGACAGGCATGTACTACCTTCGCACACGAGCAGCAGTGGACGCGATCAAGTTCACCGTCGACCAGCTGGCGATTGCAAAGAACAAGGAGGCTGAGAAGGAGGCGAATGAGGCAGCGATGATGTGTTCCATCGACAACCGTGAGGCCTGTATCAGTTGTAGCGGATGAGGAAGTGAGTGCTGTCGAGGGACGACCCATAGAAGTTACTCTAGCCGATAATCAAAATGAATGGATATTCGCTTTCAGTGATTGTAACGTGGCATTGTCAGGTTTGCAGGGGCACGCGCATGGTGGTGTGCAGCGTGGCGGCGCAGCACTTGTTCTGTTCTCGTACAACGATTTGCGTCGTCTGCTTTTGCAACTCGACCTTGACCCCCTCCCTCATCGCACACTTGCCTCACAACCCTCTCTCTCTCTCGCCCCTTCATCGCAACAATGTTCGACCTTCCTGAGCTCGATGAGCCGATCATTCGCCAACTGAATCGACACGACTTGGCCCAGTGTGCACGAGTCAGCAGAACGTGGCACCGTATCGTTGTCCCATTCCTTTGGGCTGTATTCGGCAAGGAGGAGCCGGACGTTGTGTCACCGTCCAGGGTATTTAGTACGTACTGTTTTGCGGACGCAGAGTACAGAGCACATGGCAAGCCCGCCCATCTCTCGCTTCGCAGATGGTTTGTTTAATGGATAGCCGTGCAACTCCATCCACAACCCCATCCACAACCCCATCCTTCCTCACATCCTCTTGATCGCAGCTAAGGCAGCCATATGCAGCGGGATACCATTGCTGATGGTTCCCCCCACTCACACACTCACCACTCAGCCAGCACCCCACAGCCCTCACCTTGGGCTCAATTTTTGTAAATCACGCACACACTGCCAATCGCCACACAATTCGAAATCTTCGCCCAACAAAGGGGGAAGCCCAAGGAGAATCATATTTTCCGGGGGAAACACGTTCTGAAAGTGAGTCGCGTTTCTTACGTCCTTACCCTTCCATATTCTTTAGACCGTACACGGGTATTCCGCAGGCTGGTCCGGGAGAGCTATCTTCTTGAACGACAATCTCAGGGCCCACATGCACAGGGGCATGACACGGAGCAACACACCCAAGCGTCAACCCTTCCACTGCCGCTTCTGGCAAAGTATGGTCATTGGATTCGACAGTTGCCTTCTCCTGACACCCTTTGCACACGTTTGAAGAACCCTGACGGCTTGACCCAACAGCAGCAAGGCAATGGAGTGGATATTGAGCAACCAACGAATTACGATTTGATGCGCCATCTGTACAAACACTGTCCCGCCTTGGAAGTACACCAGTTGTCTCAAGCATCAAATGAACTCATATCGGACGACTTCTTGAAGATCATCGCTGAATATGTCATCCCACGCACACGCCATCTCTATCTCTATGGTGGTAGCCTGGAATTCTGGCGGCTCATGTATCTATTAGATCATGGTTCAAACATACTGGAGTCATTCACTACCGACGTCATCACCATATACTGCGTGGATGAAAGAGGGCAGGAGGAGTCGCAAAAGGACGCAAAGCCATGGAAACTCAAGCGATTGGGTGTTTTGCGTGGCATGAACATGTTGAACGCCGGGTGGTGCTGGTCATGGCTGTGGAAGCGGTGTGGTCAAGTGGAGCAATTGGAGGTGATGCAGTTTCGCGACTTCTTTCAGAGCCTTGTGGAAGGGATACGCACGCACATGCCCAAGCTCAACAAGTTGATATTGCGGGAATGTGATTTGGATGATAACGACGTCGCAGCGCTTCTCTCGAGCTCTCATCATGGATGGAAAGAGATCGTTCTGGAGGGTTCACCGACTACCATCAAGGGACCTGCTACGGAGGCATTGATGCAACAGTGCTCTGTGCTCGAGAAGTTTGTAGCGGATCGATGCGAACACTTTTCAGGTCATGACACGGTGCGGGTGCTCGCTTCGAGTCCAAACCTACACACCTCCATGACCACCCGTGTTGATGCCAATGTCTTCGTTGATCGATATCCTCACACTGGATCACTCAGGGCATGGGCCTGCGAGGCTTCTCTCACATCACTCCGAGTCGGGATCACAGGTGTACCGAGACCGGATCTACCGGAATGTCGTGTCCAAGAATTGTATCCGGGTCAAGGTCGAGAGATTCAGAGCCAAGCGTATGACCGTCTTGCGCGCCTGACCAAATTGGAGTCATTGTGGTTAGGGCAAACAGTCTCCTCATGGCGGCTTGCTTGTTTGGAACTGTCACTGGAGAGCGGATTGCATAAGCTCTCTGGATTGAGGTCGCTCAAGGAGTTGGGAGTGATGTCTTTGGCACTGAAGATTGGTGTGGAGGAGGTTCAATGGATGGCTGAAAGCTGGCCAGAACTGCGGACCATACACGGCATGGATCTATCGAACGAGAGCCCCTGCAAAGAGGCAGTGGAATGGCTGCAGCGCAATCGTCCCGAGATCAGACTGAGGTGAGCCCCGTTCATAAAAACTTTATTTTTTCGACCTCGTGAGAGTTGTGCACACGTGGTGTGTACGTTCGTACGTTCTGGTGATCGAACTTTTTCCTTCCAACAATAAAACAACTCTTCAACTTCTTCCGATTCACCTCGCCTCTTTCAACCACTCGAGTATGTTCAGGATCACGGAGCCGGCTAAGTTGGTCCGTCGCCAGCTGGGGCGAAGCGACCTTGCCCGGTGTGCATGACTCTGCAAGAGGGGGACACAGCATCGTTGATCCCCATCGTTGGCGCGCTGGGCACTTCCGGTGCTCAAAAGGAAAGCCTTCAGAAGACTGGTTCGAGAGGGTTATCTCTACCGACAGCAACACTACGAGCAACAGGAGGAAGAGTACGGTATATGGCAACTACCTCAAGCGCCATCGTCCAAGCCCTTATCGGATCAAGTCAAGCTACAGTTTTGAGTCTCTTCCCTCTGGCCTTCGATCATTCCCCCGCCGACCATGAAAAGGCGTCCATGGAGCCAGACTCGGAACAGGCAGGATATAACCGTCGCCACTATGCGTGCTGCTCGCAAACATGCAACTGCCCTTCCTTTCGCACCTGAGGGAGCTTGATCTGGATGACAAGAAGGTGCTGGCTGAATTTGCGCCGTCGCGTACTCGCCACCAGCATTTTTTCTTTTTATTGGCTATCCTGCCGTTGTGGTCTGGGAAACTCAAGTTTCTGTGCGAGTCCGCGAGCACACAGGGATGCTCGATGCCATGGTTATCGACAGCGAAAATGACAGGCAGGGCACAGGAGCAGGGCCTAGATGCGTCGGAACACATGCCACAAGAAGTCAGGTCCAGGGATTCGCCTGAAGGGTCGAAAATTGGTAAGGGCCCAGTTCCCAACAACACACTGTCCAGGGCAGCCGTATTTTTTTTTTTTTTTTTTTTTTTCCCTCCTTTTTCTGGATCGTACCATGGACGGCAAAAGGATTATGCGCCTCTCTTCTAACACGATTCTCACACTCTCTTCTAGACCATACTATCGCCTACGGTGTCTAGTCTCGTCCACGGGTACACAAGCACGGATAAGAGTACAAGAATGTGGCACAAAGGTAACAAACATTCCATGCTTTATTGGCGAGATAAGAAGGAATGAAAGAGAGTTCACTTCAGGCAACTAACGCGGCTACAATCCTCTGCTACCTGCTATGCTAATGCATATAGATTTTGAACGAGTGGCTCGAGAGAGTGGAGTCAGGAATCCGTGGGATGACGCTGGATACAGTCAGGAGACGCATCACTGCCATTGCAGTTGCCTTGAACCGATCCCACCCATCCACCCGCTATGACCACTGAAGAGGCGGCTCGCAAGGCAACTCTATTCAAAGAACTTGACGGCGATGAAGAAATTCGAATCTGAACGAAAGGAAAGATCGGAGGAAGATACAGGCGTGGATGGAGTTCAACAAGGGATACTTTAAGAAGCAAGAAGACAAGGACATGCGTATTGAGATGGAGAAGAGAATGGGGTGTCCATCACAACATGAAAGAGTAAGCATATCAGCCGGCTCCACTCATCGTAGCCTTAGCTTGACTGTATACATGCGAATCCCAACCCGACTTGCTTGATCTATTCTCTGTCTTCCACTGTACAAGAAGACCAAGCAAACTCGCCACGGCAGAGGAAGTGGGAAAAAACATTGTATTATTGGAGAGTATGCAGTTAGGTCTGTTAGAAAGATGTGGTGCAAGCAACATGGGATGGACCTGAGCATTAACATGGTAGACAGCATTCAACCTACCGTAGGTGTGTGCATCATCCCATAGGACGCTTATCCTTACAGGATGTCGCCGGGGGTGGTGCCTTGGGGGGCAGAGCACCCCCGGTGCCTTCCCTCCCCGACCCTTCGATGACCTATCAGTGAGACCTACACAGCCAGGAAAAAGGAGGGGACATCATGAGTACCAGGGTAAAAGAGCGATGGGTTATTTTTTGTCGGCATGGGGATGGCAGCCGGGGGGGGGGGGAGGTTGAACGTACGTGAACTGCATCTAGCCATAGTCGGGGAGAAGGGGAGGAGAAGACAAAGAAGAAAGGCTTTCGCAGGCATCTCATTTTTATTGCAGAGGAGTTCATAAGGATGACGAGATCACAACTGCAGACTTGAGCAGATCAAATATTAATGTGCCTGTTGACATACTTGTAACTGCATACCCATAGGAATCTTATCCATGGACGCCAAAGATAGTGAGTGTTAGGGAGTTCAACTAGGGCGAATTGTCCCGTCCAACCACTGAACAGACGGCGCTGTGACTGTGGTCATCCTTCTTTTATGCTTTTCTTCACTTTTCATTTGTCCAAGGCTCTTCTCACACCTTTTATTTTCTTCTTTACCTCACTCACTCACCTTCAACTCGTTCCACTTTTGCACCTCCCCTCATCACCGCCATGGACATCACAGAGTTGGACGAGATGATCGTCCGCCAGCTGGACCTGACGGACTTGCCGAGGTGCGCACGGGTCAGCAAAAAGTGGCACCGCGCCTTTGTCCCCTTTCTTTGGCGGGACCTGTCCCGCCTTCCCTATACCAACGGAAAAGGTTTCGCCAAACTCGCCAGCATGGTCCTCGAAGATTATATCCTTGAACAGCAACACCAAATGTCATTGAAAGCGACAGATGAAAAACAACAACAACAACAACAAGCATTGTCCACCATTCCTCCTCCGCCGTCGCCGTCGCCGCCGCCAAGACGTCTTGCGAAGTATTGTCAATGGATCCGATTGCTGCCCAGTGCAGAAAGTCTTTACACACGCTTGGAGACATTGTGGTGCTCCCATCCGCTACAAGAAGGAAATACAAGTGATCTCGTCCTGGCACCCACGAATGGGACATTGCTGCATCAACTGTACAAACAGTGTCCGAATCTTCAAGTCGATTACTGGAATTTCCATACCAACTTCATTCTCAGGGAGATCATTTTCAAGACCGTCGCCGAGTACATTGTCCCCCACACACGGCACCTTCATATCGGACAACTCCTCTTCAGCAATGAGTTGCCCGCTTGGAAGATCAAGTATCTACTGAGCCGTTGCTCCGGTACACTCGAAGAACTCACGCTCGAAGCCAAAGTCGAACACAGCGAAATGGACACAGAGTACCACCAAGCAGAATCAGGACCTTGGACACGACTCAAACGACTCAATCTGGTGGCCCATCATGGGAACCCTTACCCCAAGGCGTTTTGGGAATGGCTTTGGAGTCGGTGCGGTGAGGTCGAGCAACTGAAAGTCAGGGACGGCACTTATATCCGACAATGTCTTGTGGAGGGTATCCTCACACACATGCCTAAACTCACCACGCTTCATCTCGAAGCATGCTCCTCTCAGGAGGACGCTGAGGCACTTCTTTACACGAGCCGTCAAGGATGGAAAGAAGTGGTCATGGAACGTAACGGCCATCAATCGCATTGTACTATACGTCCGTTGATGAACAGTGTCACACTTGAGCGATTGGTCCTGGATGGCGTCTATGGGATAACGGACAAGGAGAAAGTAGAGCTGCTCGCTTGTTGTCCAAATCTCCGAGAGTTTACCGACATTAATGCAGCCCGTGTCCATGGTGAAACGATGCAAGGGTTTGATGCGCAGTGCCTCATTGATTATGACTACGACGCAGAAGCACTCCACCCTTGGGGGTGCGAGACATCCCTCAGGGTCCTGAAAATCCGGATCCATGGGATCCCAAGACCGGATTTGAAAGGCGAAATCGACTACCTTGGCTATGGACGCGAGATACAGTACAAAGTCTACGATCGGCTGGCACGGTTTACAAAGTTGGAGACGTTATGGCTAGGCGGCAGCTATGATTATCGGGCAATGTGCTGCCTTGAGATGTCATTGGAGAGTGGGCTGAACAGGATCGCGGGATTGAAAGAGTTGAAGGAGTTGAATGTGTCCTATATGAGAACAAGGATCGGGAAACAGGAAATCATGTGGATGCTAAAGCAGTGGCCAAAACTGAGTGTTATTTATGGCTTGATAGAGAGGGGTCGTGATGTGAAGGCGGCGAAACAAATACGGTACAATCATCCCGAGATTATCTTGAAGTAGCTTTGTGTGAGACGTTCTAGGCTAGCGTATGCAACGTCTCATCCTACCAACAAAGCTAGATATCCGCCCTCCAACTCCCCTCCATTTTCTAATGACCGATGAGCTATTACTGCTGTTCATTGTGTAGTACTCATGTTGTGGCAATGAACACGCCTTCTGAGTGGAGTGATAAATCGGTAGGTTGATAAACATCCGAGAACTAATAGATCGCGTGATGTTTGCCTTGCAGCATTCCATGGTTGAAATAAAAACTTGCAGAAATCTAACAAAAGATATTCATATCTCTCAAGCGCTGCATTCGAGGGCTGACACCAATCACCCTGAACGCATTCGAGGCTACTTGATGCAGAGCCGGATCGGCATCATTCATGTAAGAGAACTAGCCAAGGCGAGACGCGCCGCCTCAATCTTGCACGCCAATGCACCATTTCATTTCCGCATCAAGAAGTGTCACAACTTGCCAATCAGCCTATCATCGTTTTGACGCCTACGGTACGGATCGGTTAACACTCCTCTCAGTGAGACTTTATGAGCAGGATGCTGTTGAAAGGTAAGCGATTGCACAGGCCGATCAAACATGAACCCATAAGAACTGAATCGGGCTCGAGATATGCTTGCTCCGTGGCAAAGGATGATAACAACATAGGCGGCATTTGTCTTTATTCGCACCCTGGCATGTTTTTCTCAACAACTGCCATTACATTCTGGAAAAGTGATTCTTTAGCTTGCTGGAACTTCTGGTCAAACGTCTTTTCAAGCTCCTTGGCCAAGGCACTGCTCGTAAAAGAGGGGCTCTCCACATCCTTTTCTGGTAACGACTTGAGTCTGGATACTACTGATGCCATGGCGGTCACTTTCTTGCTTACTTCGCGTAGGCAATGGGCTGGCTCACCCACGGCTCCCCGTTGCTTTAGAAGCTTCCTGTTAAGTGGGCTTAGTCCTTGCACATCCTCAATGGTTGCATCCGTGGTGTCAAGTTCGACCCTCGTTGCTATCCACTTCAGCGATACATCGTAACGATCTCTATCTATCAATACTTGCCACATTCCCACTACTCCATCTTCACAACCAGCGGCTAGGTAGTTGAGATCACGAGAGTCGTTCCAGGAGATATCATTGACGCTAGCTTGGAAGTCTTGAATCACTACTCGACATTGACCCGACTCGGCGTCCCAAATTCGCACCGACTTGTCATTGCTGGCAGAAGCAAGGAGATCTCCTGCATTTGAATAGACAATCCTGTTAACTCTGCCACTGTGACCAACAAGAGTCCAAAGACAAGTCCTTGCTTGTGTATCCCATATTCTCACTACTCCATCCTTTCCACCAGAAGCAACTTGATCGCCCTTTGGGGAATACGCGACGGACGACACGTCAACATTGTGGCCAATGAAGATATGACGATACTCTCCGGTTCCGATATCCCAAACTCGAACCACGGAATCATCGCTCGTGACTGCAACCTGGTTGTCCTGAGGTGAATACGCCAATTTGTTGAAACTATAGCCATGACCAGTCAGAGAATATTTGCATTCACCCGTCTCGACATCCCATATCCGTAATGAATCGCGCCAGCCGTATGAGACTAATTGTTGGCCACTGAGTGAGTACACAACGCCAATGACAATAATGTGGCCGATAAGCGTATGATGACATTCTCCGCTTGTCATATCCCACAACTTCACTTGTCCATCAAGGCTGGCAGAGGCAAGTTGGTCCCCTTGAGGTGAATACGCGACATCACTGATCCAACCCCCAAAACCAAGAAATGTATGAGCGCACATTCCTGTTTCAACATTCCATAGTCGTATTGTTTCATCATCACTGCCAGTGGCAATCTGATCTCCTTGAGGGGAAAATTCAACGCATCTCACAGCCTGTGTGTGTCCACGTAATATTTGACGACAAACTCCTGTCTGAACATCCCAAAGCCGTACAGTCATATCTGAGCTGCAGGTTGCGATACGACCTCCTCTTGGCGAGTATTTGACTTGATGAACGGGACGACTGTGGAAATTTGAGGTATGTCGAGTTGATGTTCCGGCACGCACATCCCATACTCGAACCGTCTCGCCCTCACTACCAGATGCGATCTTATCCCCTGTCGGCGAGAAATCGACACTTGAGACCTCCTTGGAATGAGCGATTAGCGTCTGAGTACGAACACCTGTTGCTGTATCCCACAATTGAACGGTGTTGTCGGAGCTGGCAGAGGCAGCCAGGTCGCCTTGTGGTGAATACACGACTTTTCTAACGACATCAGTGTGACCTTGTAAGACGTGAAGGCACCGTCCCGTGGCGACGTCCCAGAGTCTAGCCGAATTATCAGCACTGGCAGAAGCCACTTGATTGCCGATTGGTGAATACATGACATAGTTGACATATTGGGTGTGGCCAGCGGAGGCATTCTCCGGATGCCACATCCCATAATCGCACGGTCTTGTCAAAACCAGCAGATGCAAGCTGATCTCCTTGAGGCGAATAAGCGACACTCTCGACAAAAGAAGTGTGTCCACGTAGGACATGGAGGCACTCTTTGCTCCCAATACTCCATAGCCTCAACGTAAAGTCGTAACTGCACGAGACGATCTGACTGCCTTTCGGTGAATATCTGACTCTCCGGACCCAATAAGTATGGCCAACCAAGGTATGACGGCGTTCACCGGACTCCACATCCCACAGCTTCACTGTCTTGTCGTCACAGGCCGAGGCAAGCTGATCGCCTTCAGGTGAGTAGGCCACGTCACGAACATCGCCGTCGTGCCCCCGCAAGACATGGAGGCAGACCCCTGTGAGGACATTCCACACCCGTACAGTGCGGTCCATGCTGCTTGAGGCGATTCCATTACCGTCAGGAGAATATACAATTCTCGTTAATCTGTCACGGTGGCCTTCCAGCGTCCATAGGGGCTCCCAGTACGATGTCGAGTACACGCAGATGTTATAGTTACCAAGTCCTATGACGACTGTCTTCCCATCTGGTGAGTACACACACTCTTTCACCCTGTGGTCTTGATTCAGTGGTAGTTCTCCAAACTGTGCGCTTGCCATCTGGGCATCATTTAGGTTGACTCTCTTCAGCCATGTGCCACGGAAATCGACATGCCTCAGATCTGCTCCTTGAAACTGCACCGAATCGAACACGCCATAGCTGAGATTAGCGTGGGGTATTCGAATACCTCGCAGGTCTGTGCTGTTGAACTGTGTACCTGCTCGGACAAGGATTGTCATCGCGTTGGCTGCTGCTTTACGCCATCTCTTATCCTTCTTCGATTCTTCAATGTAGTCCAGTAGCTGCTGCTTGAATAATGGCTCATGATGGACTCTCTCTTCCAAGAACTGCAGTACTGACGGCGCATTCATGAAGCGTCTCCACGCGATAGGAGAGTTGAAATCTGGCCCCTTTTCAATAACAGCTGGTTCTTCATCCGCAGTTCCTTCGTCATCAGAGCTCACAACAGAACTGATGCTTCTCCGGCGACCTGATACCACCTCTGACTTTGGTCTCTCCTTCCATTCTTCTGGATCGAATATTGCGAGTGACACCCCGTACTCAAGTAAAGATCGATGGATGAATCGGTGTTGGTTGCCATTGCGGATCAGAGGACATGATTCGCGCAGGATCTGCTTCTCTTCTTCTCGGCTGAAGAACGGTGCTTTCCATGAGCTCTCATCCTTGTATCGCGAATATGTCACAATCGGTTGACCGTCTTGCTCTTTGTAGATTGCCACTGACAGCTTCTTCAATTAGTCAACGCCACTTCATATAAATCCTTCATCGATCAGGCTCTCGAATGCTGCCCTTGCTTGAGGACTCAATTTCTTCTCTCCAAGTCGCTTTTTGCCTCGTTCCAGCCAGTGTTCGATGAACTGGTCATAGAGTGCCACTCGAGCGATACGAGTGCCTGAAAGGTCCTGGCCTGGATCAACCATACGCGGTAATACTTCCAACGACAATGACATCAGAAACGGGTTCTTGACCAATTCCTTCAAACTCGGAATGAGATCGAGAGCGTTCTTGTACTCAATTGCTTCCCACAATGGTCGATGCACCGCAACATACTGTGTGATGTAGTCTTGAACCTGTTTCGTTGAGAATGGAGTGATCACAGCCTCTTGAAATAATGGTGATTGCGAGCGGTCGTTACGGTCTCCTGGCTGGAAGCGATCTCGATAATCGATGCCGAGGTACTCGCTGCGACAGCTGATGACCACCTTGGCATTCCATTCCCCTTCTTGATTCAGTCGGTTACTTGTGTACAAGTTATGCCCCTGACGGCTCTCGTCGTATCCGTCGCAGATCAATATGAAGTTGTGGTGGAGCCTCAATTCTCTGATCTGTGGTTCTGTGAACCCACACCTTCTGAGCTGTTTGGAGATCATGTCTTGTTCAGGTTTGTCGATGGCAGGCAAGTTGATATGGAGTGGGATTGTATCGGCCTTCTTGTGCATTCGCCACAAGTGACACTCGAGCTCTCTGTTGAATGTCGACTTGCCTGCTCCAGAATCTCCAAGCAGGAGGAACACTTGCTGATCACTGCGCAAGAACATGTCCACCTCCTTCATCAATGGGAAGCAAGCCCCATCGCTAGCGTACAATCCTGCTTTTGCTTGAGGAGGGATGTATACCACCTTCTCCCGTTCCTTTAAGCGTTGTCTTCGCAGCTGACGCAGGCTTCCTTCAACATCTGGTCGGTCCTGGACACGATCGAGCAACGAAGGAGAACCGACTCCAGGTAATCCAATCTTCAATGGATGAGATCCAGATCCATTCTCACAACACATTCGATATAGTTCCTGTTTTTTTGTGTCTCCATTTTCTCTCAGTCCTTGAAGCAATGATGAGGCAACTGTGTAGAATGAGACGATTGCGTCAGTCAGAGTGGAGCATCTAGTTTTCACTTAAAGATGCCAGTCGTCTTCCAGGGGAACGATGATACAGATTGTCAATCATTAACGTACATTGAATATCACTGCCAGGTACCGAGGTCAACTGAATGAATATGTTCAAGATCCATTGCTTGACATTCGCGTGGTCGCCCCAAGCCAGGTCGTTCTGATAGATCTCTCCAAGAAACGTGATGGCGCTTTGTCGAGTCTCTTGATTCCACTTTGAATTGGCTGCAACCTCTCCCAGTCGTTGACACACTCCCCATTGGAATGCTACATCGCGTCGGCATGGTGCTTCACATACAAGCTGTTTGAACGCCACAAACTCTCCATCTCGAATCAATGTATCAGCTCCCCGAAGTGCTGTGTACCATGAACATTTGCGATTGAAACTGAGTCCTTCCTGAAGACACTTGAGGAATCCTTGTCCACTCTCACCAAGCGACACTACTCCATCACACGTCGCCCTGACGATGTGGACAATCTCAGCCGCTCCTGCCATTCCTTTCTGGATGTTCCTCAATCCCTCAATGAATCCATTCAGGTCCAATCCTTTCACTGCACTCACAAGTCCTGACACTCCTTTAATCACTTTTCCTGTACGACGAAGTGTAGCCTGCCACAGCGACTCGTCATCAGGAATACACAATAGAGCTTGATAGGCATACAGTGAACTTCACAGCGTTTCGACTCGGTCAACTTTGATCCTATGCCCTCCACTCAAAAACAATGATACAGACGTATCATGCTATGGATTTGCTCCCCTGCCAATTCCCTTTCGATTGAGGTACTTTTCATCCCAATACGACCACCCAATGGTGAGAAAAACGTGTTTTTCTGACGACAGTTCGAAAATGAAAATAAGGT
>Ga0247824_10001283_pt1 | contig 13569 bp, 10 predicted proteins | sample 13C_PalmiticAcid_FD_194412 | JGI IMG/M metagenome (GOLD analysis project Ga0247824, IMG submission 194412) | Soil microbial communities from agricultural site in Penn Yan, New York, United States - 13C_PalmiticAcid_Day48 | ecosystem: Environmental > Terrestrial > Soil > Agricultural land... | reverse complement strand
CCCCTCCCTCCCTTGATCCACCGATTCCATGATGTCTCATCCATGCAAGGTGACCAGCGACATCTCGATATTCGATCTCCCTCATGTTGTGGAAAGGATCGGATCGTATCTCGACCGCAGTGATCGATTGTCGTGTTCACTCGTCAGTAAAGCCTTCCACCAGGAATTCAAGCGCTACATTTGGCTCAACCTTCGCTTTCGACACCGCCGCCTGGACATCGAGGATACCATCAATCCAGCTCGAATCACGGCGGTACGTCGCAACATCCGATGGGCACAGAAGGTAATCATCGATACACAGTGCCATCAGGAGATGCTTGACATACTCTCGACATCTTGCCTTTCCTTGAAAGATCTTATTGTTTCTGTCACCGAGGATCGAGAAGATGACACTGAGGGGGAGATGTTCTCACCAATCACCGACCTCATCGCTAAGAATGCACGACTCCGGACCTGTACAATCGTGCGTTATGACCATCTCTCCAGAGCCTCGCTTGGAAGACTTGCAGGAGCACTGTCATACAGTCAAAGTCTAACAGAGCTTGTGTTAGAGTTTCATATCGTTCCTATACCATATGGCTGGCTCCAGTGCATGCTTCAGAACTTACCGAACACCTTGAAAAGTCTTTCATTGGAATGGAGGAGATGGAGAAGTGGATATGATCATGAATCAGAACCGTTCCCGGCACGGAACTGGCCAGAGTCTTACCCAAACTTAAAGGTTGCCAAGCTACGAGTAGAGCTAACAGAACCTGAAGAGGACCCATTCATCCAATTCCTGAAAAGATGTCCTTCCTTGAAAGAGTGCCATGTCCCAGAGATGTCATCCAACCAATCACTCAGCCACTTTGTGGAACTCCTCGGAACAAGATGGTTCCCTTTCTCTTTGGAAACACTCAATTGTTGCATGTGGAACGATATCAACGAGCGCCAGTGGATGATTCTGATGTCGGCCTTAAGAAACCACATCCGATCTTTTGTGATCGACCGCGACTTCACTATTGCACCAATGCAGCACCTCGTATATGAGATGACAAGGCACTGGTCACAGACATTGGAGTCACTGAAAATCCACAACGCAGAACTCGTCTCTAGTTCAGATATCCAATTGGTATTAACAACATGTCCAAAGCTCAGGAGACTTGACTGCTTTTGCTACTGGCCGCCATGGACCTCCCATCCGCTTCAAGACGGATTGAACACATTTCCTGGATTGAAGGTAAAGACTTACGGTGAGAGCAGTACCAGTGGCGACGGGATGATGGACTGGGTATGCTTGGAGCTCGAGAAGCTCAAACTGGCATTTACAGACGGTCGAAGTGTTTTTACGATCGAACCAATGAGATCTGAACAGGAGCAGCAGGTCGCCGAAGGAATCAAACGAGTATACCAGCAAATTGGACGCCTGGAGAGACTGAAGAAACTCACACTTGGGTGGTACTCGTCAACCAAATTCTCTGAAAAGGCCAACCTTGACATGTCTATGCAGAGTGGGATGGGATACATGGAGAAACTAAAGGTGCTGAGTATGGTTGATGTCAACTACATCGCCAAAGTCAACATCGGTATGGAAGAAGTACAATGGATCTTAGACAAATGGCCGATGCTAAAGACAATCAGAGGATTGAAATACCGATATTGCGAACAGATAGATGGTGGAGAAGAGCCGAATTACGCTGAAGTGCTGAAATCCAAAAGACCATGGCTAGACATTCACTAGGGATTAGATAAAACTCAAAGTAAAGAACAAGACAATGATCGTCCTGTCGTACCTGACTCCTGAAGCAAAGGGATCGCTGCGCCCGCTGCCATAGGAAGGTTTCTTCTGACTCTTTGAGCCCAACAGAAATCGAGCTCAAGCAATCGTGTAGGCCACAGTCGCAGGGGCAAGGTCAAACGGTATGGCTCCAATGCTGTGGTATTCATGTGCCACACTCACGTCTCTTCGCATTCGGCACATACTTTTGGCGCCAACCCCTCTTTCCATCTTTATCCCCCTCCTTTTCTCGAGTCCATGTCTCATCCATGCAAGATGGCCAACGACGTCTCGATATTCGATCTTCCCCATGTTATGGAAAGGGTTGCATCGTATCTCGACCCCCAAGATCGACTGTCGTGTTCATTCGTCAGTAGAGGCTTCCATCACGAATTCATGCGTCATATTTGGTCCAACCTTCGGTTCCGGCACCACAGAATGTATCCAGAGAAAGTCAATACTGATCAAATCATGGCGATACGTCGCAACCTTCGATGGACTCAGAAGGTAAACATTGATACACATTGCCATCAGGAGATACTTGCACTACTCTCGACATCCTGCTATTCCTTGAAAGATCTCATTATCATTGCCACTGGGGAAGATGACCCGGAAGGGGTGACGTTCCTACCAGTAATCGATGTCATCGTCAAGAATACAACCCTCAGGACCTGCTCTCTCATCCGCTATAATACCCTCTCTAGAAACTCACTCGGCAGACTTGCAGGAGCACTCTCACTCAGTCGTAGTCTAACAGAACTTGCACTGGAGTTTCATGTCGTTCCCATACCACATGATTGGTTCCAGTACGCGCTTCAAAACTTACCAAATACCTTGAAAAGACTTTCGTTGGAGTGGAGGAAATGGAGAAGTTGGGATGGATCAGAATCGTTTCCGGCGCGAAACTGGCCAGGGTCTTACCCGAACCTGAAGGTCGCCAAACTACGTGTAGAGTTGACAGAACCTGAAGAGGAGACATTCATCCAGTTCCTGAAAAGATGTCCTTCCTTGAACGAGTGTCATGTCCCAGAAATGTCATCTAACCAATCGCTCAGTCACTTCATCGAAGCCCTCGGAGCAAGACAGTTCCCTTTCACTTTGGAAACACTCGATGGCCACATGTGGGAAGAGATAAGCGAGCGCCAATGGATGACTCTCCTGTCTGCTTTGAAAACCCATATCCGATCTTTCATAACCGAACTTGATTTTACTGTTGCACCTACGCGACACTATATCTATGAGATGACAAGACACTGGTCACAGACACTGGAGTCATTGAAGATCAATAACGCAGAATTCATCACCAGTTCAGATATCCAATTGGTAATGACAACATGTCCAAAGCTCAGGAAACTTAGCTGCTTTTGCTACTGGCCACCATGGGCCTCTCATCCGAATCAAGGTGGATTGGACGAACTTCCTGGATTGCGGGTTAAAGATTATGGCGAGAGCAGTATTGATGGCGACAGGACAATGGACTGGGTGTGCTTAGGGCTTGAGATCCTCAAACTGACAATTACAGACGGCCGAAGTGTTTTTGTTGAAGAGCCGATGTTGTCGCAGCAGGAGCAGCAGGTCGCCCAGGGAATCAGACGCATATACGAGCAAATTGGGTGCCTAAAGAAACTGACAAAACTCACCATTGGTTGGTGTTCATCAGACAGGTCTTTGAAGAGTGCCAGTCTTGACATGTCTTTGCACAGTGGAATGGTGCACATGGAGAAGCTAAAGAAGCTGAGTATGGTTGATATCAACTACATCCCCAAAGTCAACATCGGTATGGATGAGGCGCAATGGATGTTGGACAATTGGCCAATGCTGAAGACAATCAATGGATTGAAATACCGACATCGCGAGTCGAGGGAAGACGGAGAAGAGCCAGATTACGTTGTGCTACTGAGATCCAGACGGCCATGGCTCGACCTTTGCTAGGACAAGATAGAATTGATCGGCCTGTGCGACCATCCTGATCCAACGCCGTGGGAAGAAATTTTTTGTTCCTGGACAATGAATGAGCCCATCCGAGGGACGCAGCGGGCAGCCACCTCACTGAGGAGACATCACTTGCCGTGAGACCACAGGAGCACATGTTGACGAAGAATTGGTGGTGCGATCCCGATGTTGTGGTACTCAAAAGCTTCCGTCCCCAAATCCTCCCGTATTGTATCCACGTCCCCTTCTCGTGAGCCACACACTCCAGCGTACTGTCAAACTCCCTTTTTTTTTACTTACATCTCTTAATACACTCGAACAACCCCTCCTCTCCCTTTCTCACTCCCTCTTTCCTTTCCTCTTTCCCTCGAGTTCATGATATCCCACCCATACAAGATGAGTAATGACATTTCTGTAGCGAACATACCTCATGTTATGGAAAGGATTGCATCGTATCTCGAGCGCAGAGATCGATTGGCGTGTGCACTTGTCAGTAAGGCCTTCCACAAAGAATTCAGTCGTCTTCTATGGCGTGTACTCGTCTTCCAGCGCCGCTCGTTTCCTTCGGAATCTATAACTGAGCCTGATCGATTGGAGGTGCTGCGTATCAACTCTCCATGGACACGAAAGCTCGTCATCGACACACATTGCCGTGCTGGAGTAATGTCCTTACTTTCAGAGTCTTGTTTTCTCCTTAGGGACCTCAAAGTCTTTGTCAGTAGGAGCAACCAAGCTAATTCTGAAGTGGAGAAGTTCTTGCCAGTTATCGAGCTAATTGCAAAGAACACCCACCTCAGATCCTGCTCCATTATTCGTTATGCTGATCTCTCGTCCAGTGCCCTTGGAAAACTGGCTGGAGCACTCTCGAATAGTCCCTGTTTAACAGAGCTTGTGTTGGAGCTTCGTGTGGCTCCTCCGCCGCGTGGTTGGTTCCAGTACGTTCTCCAGAACCTCCCCAAGACCTTGAAAACCCTTTCATTGCTATGGAGAAGGTCAAGAGGGGGCGATGATGGATCAGAATCTTTTCCAGCCAAAGATTGGCCAGAGTCTTATCCGAACTTGGAGGTCGCCAAACTGCTGATAGAACTGACTGAGCAAGAGTGTTCAACGCTCGCCCATTTCTTAAGACGATGTCCCGCTCTGGAAGATTGTACCGTCCCACAGATGGCGAGCGCGCAGGATATCAGTAACCTCATCAGGCTTCTAGGAACCAGCCATATTCCTTTCTCCATGGCGAGGCTCGATTGTCGTATGTGGAAAGAACTGGATAACCATCAGTGGGATCGACTCCTCTTTGCGATGCAACGCCATATTCGCTCATTTGTGATTGGCATAGACTTTGATACGCCGCCTACGATGCACTATGTCCGTGAGATGACTAGGAGCTGGTCCCAGACGCTGGAGGCTGTCCACATTTATAATTCGCACCTTATTACCAGTCAGGATATCCATTTGATCTTAACCACCTGTCCAAAGCTCAAGAAGCTCGATTGCATCTGCTACTGGCTTTTGATGATCCATCAACCACAAGATGCTGATTCCAAACCACTTCCTGGGTTGATAGTGAATGAAGAATTCAGTGCTGAAAATGGTAGTATGGCCGATTGGGCGTGCACGGAGCTGGAAGAGCTTAGGCTGACGTTCGCTGATGGACGGAGGGTAAATGTGACAGAAGCTGTGTCGGAACAACAGGAACAACGGACCGCTCGAGGAATCAAAAGAGTATATCAACAGCTTGGACGCCTCAAAAAGCTGAGAGAACTGACCATTGGTTGGTGCTCAGGAAGCATGTTCTCGAAGGGCGCCAACCTTGACATATCCCTGGGCAGCGGACTAGGGCACATGGAAGGGATGATGTCGTTAACATATTTTGACATTTACTTCATCTCCAGGATCAACATTGGGGTGGCGGAAGCAGAGTGGATGTTGAAGAACTGGCCATCACTGACAAGGATCGGCGGACTGAGGTGTCGGTATCCCCTTGCAGGAGCGGATGCGGATGAACCAGACTACATTACCACGTTGCGGAGGCGCCCTTTCATGGCTATCGAGTGAACAATCGTGTTAGCTTGTCCTAATGAGTGCTTGAGCCCAAACATAAAACGGCTATCTTTGCCAATTGTTCCTGACACCTGCTCATTGAATCCTCACAGAGAACATTTGCTCATCCGCGTCGCAAGACCCCAGACATGGTCTTCGTGGTCTCTAATGTTCTTGCGCAACTCCCTTCGTCATATGAAGAACGGCGAGGTGCCAATGTAGGATGTATGGCACATGATAAGAGAACACTCTCGACACTTTTCTGTTCCCCGCAATGGTCCCAAGCATATCATCTGTTATCCACAGTGGAAGGGCGTGCTGCACACGGTACCGTGGGATCGACGCCTCTACATGGTCGGAAATTTAAGCACGACGCGTCGATAGTGTGGCTCCCAACGGACAAGTCGCTCTTTTGAACCGGTCGATACAGACCAACAACACAGCTGGAAAGTCTGGGATCCTGACCAATTCTTCAGTCAGTCTTGTTTCATCAACATCACTCTTGTCAGTTATCTTCAAACAATGACCCATAGAATATCCATCTTTGACATTCCACATATCACAGACCTGATTGCTTATTACCTTGACCCTCCCGATATTGCTTCCTGTACGCTCGTCAGCAAAGACTTCAACGCACGATTCCAACCATCTCTATGGCGTACAATCCTCATCGACAACAAGAAAATCGATGCACTTGTCCCGAAATTGGGCTTCAAGTCAGGACTTGAAATGATGATGAACTTTCGTTGGACAAGACGCATGGCCCTTAGTGCAGACTGTCGGAAAGCCATGCTTCCATTGCTGATATGGCAGTGCAATAACCTAAGGGAAGTAGCGACGATTGTGAATGACTATCAAACCTTCCAGGTAGTATTAGCTCTCGTTACAACCAATCAACGCCAGCTGAGGAGCTGGACACTATGTTACCGAGACACTCTTGACGTCCCAGCACTTCAACAACTGAGTCGAGTCATTTCACACAGTTTTCGTTTGACAACACTGGAGATGTCGTTACAATTCTCTCCACCACTTGGCTGGTTTGGGCATTTGCTCAAGAATCTGCCTCAGAGCCTTTCAGAACTTCATGTGGTGTGGGCTGAGAATATAGATGATGAACCTCAGAGCGAGCGTCGGGTTGCGTTCCCTTTCCGAGACTGGTCTTCAGATACAAAGTTTCCCCAGTTGAAGGCTGTTGAATTCGGGATGGGGCTTGAACCCGGTGAGGAAGACGTTCTCGTCCAGTTCCTCGAAAGGTGTCCTGTGTTGCAAGAGCTTGATCTTCCAACAATGGAGACTTTGCAGTTCAACCCACTTCTCACTGTGCTTGGACCAACAGCACGGACTCTAACAAAGCTGTCAAATCTATACCTTGGCTGGATGAATGTCATGACCGACAATCAGTGGAGAGATCTTATCCTGGCCATGCGTGGTCGTATCGAGGAGTTCTCAGCAGATACAGACTTTAGGACGCCTTCAACGTTCTTTGTGCCAAACATGGTCAGGTACTGGTCCAACACTTTGCGGTCACTCCGGTTCCTTTACCTGGCCCCTATTTACAATAGCGACGTCCAACTCATCCTTACTACTTGTGTAGGACTCAAGGCATTCGAGTGCACGAGCGTTGCAAATCTTGACACAACAGTTACTACGCAAGACAATAGCGATACCAACATAGCTGGATTGGACATGGGAGACTGGGTCTGCTTGGGGCTCGAGGAACTCCAGATGTCATTCCTTAACGTCCTGCCTCATGGCACGCCGCAGCCTGTCGAAAGGGTTGAGTATCTGTATCAGCAGATAGGCCGACTCACGAATCTCAAGGAGCTCTCAATTGGGTGGAGTACCACAGAAGGGCTTACCGCCAATGCGCACCTTGATATGTCCTTACAAAGCGGCCTTTCGCTAATGCAAAATTTGGAAGCCTTGGAGAGTCTTGACATCTCACGGATAAAGAAGATTAAAGTCGGACTCGATGAGGCGACATGGATTCTGAGGCATTGGCCAAAGTTGACTCATATCCGAGGATTAAGATACCGAGCCGACGGACCGGAGCAAGAATGCTTCCACAAGCTGTCAGAACGACAAGACTTGACCGTCGACTAAACAGATGAATGCACTTCTTTAACTGTGTACAATACATCCATATCCATAATAAAAATATAACCAGCATACCAGTTAGTTTATTCATACCAGCTCTCAGTTCACATCCTCGCGTTCCTGCAAGAATCTGTCCTCATCCTTTGACACTTGTACAATGCATAGCTCAATATCAATCCCGAGAGATGACATTAGATCGATCCAGACCTGTTGTTTTGAGGAAAGGCGATCACCAGGACCCTTGACTGCATGAAAGAATAAGCGTTAGAAAGATTGGCATCACAGCCCACGTTGAACTATAGTCACATCACTGTAAAATTCCCTGTTACCTTCCACAAACTTGACAAGTTTCTTCCCGTAGTCCCAGCAGCTACAATTGTGTAGAGAGAATGAATCAATCGAATCATTTCCAAGAGGAAGAGCAAGACCAGCAGCACAGAGAGTGGGCGATTGGACCTTACCAGAGATCAGGCATGCCTGAACAGCGTTTGTTGTATTCTTGTGCTAATATTTTGCATATCCCTGATAAAGCGTCGCTACCAATACACTGTCGGGGAATAGAGCCACTTGTTAATGATGAACAAGACCCATCAATCCACCAATGCGAGTAGGAGACGAACAAGCCTTACCTCCGCGATCTGCAAAAGATCCTCCTTGCTAAAAACCCATTTGACGCCGACACAAAACACGTTCTTTGTCCGATACAAATCGTCGTGCTTTTGTAGAAGATCCAGATAAAAACATTCTTTTCGCTTCTTGTTCACAAACTCGTCATGCTTTTGCTCGGATGTGGTAATTCCGGGATCCTCTGCTGGGTCCTGTTTGAGCCCATTCTCAACCAACGCATCGTTCGTCGGCCCCTGATCTTCTCGAACTGAAGCACGCCTCGGTCGCCGTCCCCGACGTAGTAGCTCCTCTTCTTCAGAGTCGTCTTCCTCCGCCTGCTCTCGTCCACCTTGTTCAAGGGTGGTTGCCTCATTCTTGGCCATATTTCTTAATCCCGTGGTATGAGGAGACAATGGTTCCGGATCCTCTATGATCCTCGATTTCGCAATGTTCTCAATTCTCTCCGTGATCATATCCTGCCTCTGCAGGAAGAACGCATCTGTCCTCAAGTCTAGAGGTTCAGTCTGGTAAGATGTCTCAAAGACGCCAGGTTGCGGCGAAAACAGAATGTCCCAAAAGAGCAATCCAAAAAGGGTCAATAAGATGCTGTTTTCAGAATGATGACCCTTGTACCCTAATGTCCCGTAGTAACTCAATGCAAGCTCCTCAACTGAGCAATCGGAGCCGTCAATGTTCCTCCAGAGTGGCCGTTGTTGAAATGTAGGAGGGGAAGAGCCCATAGAGTTCGGGATATAGGAGTACGAGTGTGATGAGGCGTAGGACGGGGCCGCTGTCCCTGGAGTGTTGAGTCGTTCGCCCGTGAGGATACGTTTCTGTGCCTTGCGGAGCGTCAGATACGAAAAGTCGTGCCGATCCCGAAATGGTACCTTGAGTTCGGACTCCAGTCGTAGAATCCTGGACTGAATAAGCGTGGCATCCACTAAAACAATGAACGCGTGAATACTTGAGAATCTCAGACAATAAACAAAGGCAAGGGTAGCGAAGCTGTGCTTACCTGCATGGACATGCCTATCACGAAGGGCCATCATACACACGTGGAGTCCCTCCTGTTTGCCCAGTCGCTTGTCATAGGCATAGTTGGATTTGATGAGCGCCAAGCGCTCATACCATCCCCCTCGTTGACCAAGAGAATAGACGTGCTGATCTAGCAGTTCGTGTAAAAGTATCGATTCTTCTTCGAATCGTTTCAAGAATGCAAAGGCACGCATCTCCAGCCTTAGTATCTGAGTGTAGACCCATCCTATTATGATAGCAATCAAATGGATATAGTTCATATAAGTCGTCTTACAGTTATCAACTCATCTTGCATAGTGATGGCGATATAGGTTGAACTTGTTCCACACCTGGCGAGAACCGGAGTAGAAAGTAGTTCGGGTTCTTTTTGCACAGCTCAGTCTCAGTTGAAACGTAGTGCCTCCACGCGTCCCTGATTCCTTCTACTTCCTTGATAACATTCTCGTAGATCTCAATGACTTCGAGTCGCCGTCGTTCTTGTTCCGTATCCTCATCTTCGTGGCTTCCGGGTTTGCTTGATGATCGAGAGCCATTGGGTCTTCGAGAAGCGTTCAATCCATCGTTCCCCGAGGTCCTACCTCCATCCCGTACGTAGACGGTAGCAGATCGACCTGGACCCATAGCTGAATCGATCATCTCTGAAATATCATGATGAAGTTTGATGGCTGCCTCATACTTCAAAAGCTCGTCCCTGTTTCGGAAAACGGTGTTTGTGCGAGTGATCTCGTAGGTGGGGAAAACTCGTCGACCAATTTTTGCAAGAATGGCTTCCTGGAGCGCTGGTCGGTCGGAGTACTCTCGAGAGCGATGGAATACAAGGTGAAGGCGTTCAAACACCTTCATAACATCTGGGTAGATTTTTATGCATGGACCTGGAAAAGATTGATGAACGATTAATATCTATGAGTGTGAAATTCAACATTGGCATCACTGTGAGGCAGAATCCGTCAAATACCTGATATGTCGACGACCTTATCAATGAGAGCTTTGTCTCTCTTTGTAGTGTCACCTGAGAATACATGGGTTGTCAATCCTGCTCGCTCCTGTCCCTGCGACACTCCTCTAGGTGTGGCCAACATTCTCTTGGAAATGAAAGACTGCTGGCGAAAGTGTCCCAAGATCATTGAAACCATCGCGTCTCTCTACAGATATCAAGGGTGATTCATGTCTGAGTATCTTTCCATCCCGCGCCATTACCTGTTTTTACTGATCCGTCAAAACCCTTACCTGTTTGCCTGACATCTTGTCCAGGAGCCCGATCTTACGAGCCAGGATCTTGAGTTCATCAATAGTAAGCAATGCAATGGCTTCCTTTGGCTCGTTCATTGCACCTTGATCCATCAGTAACCCCGCCGTAGACAGTTGCTGAATGGCCGATCCCAAGTCTTCAATCTCTCGGTACCGGCCATCTAGCTTGGATTGCCGCTGCCAATACTTTTGATTCCTCAGGAAGAGTCGAACGAACAGGTGCTTTGGGTCATCTGAATTGAGTAAAACGCTCTGTTATTATTCGCTCACACACAACAAGGTGAATAGGAGCTGGTGCTATCTGTCATTGGATCACGACAGTGTCGGTACCTGGAAGTTCTCGGTAAGTTTCAAAGAGCGCGAGCTCTTCATCAGCAAACAGGAATGCCTCGTCCGGGACCACCGTGTCAAGCGCAAGTTCAAAGGCGGCCACGTAGACAGTCTTCCAACGAATCTTGGGAGGTAGAATAACATCGAGCCTCTTGTTGTCGTCCAGCATTGACGAATCTCCTGACGGATCGACCCCGCCTTCATCCGTTAGAGACGCGGGTGACTTGCCCCGTGCTCTAGGTCTCAGCAACCCGTCGTCGTCGTCGTCGTCGTCGTCTTCACCGGAGAGTTCGCGATAGGTTGAGTCCTGCTGTCCTGCTGTCGAAGAACTGCTGGCTGAAGTAACAGTCTCAACCTCAGCCGTGCAACGACTCGCCCCATCCACCGACTGCGTGCATGTATGAATCCTAGAAGCGACTAGGTTCACGTGGATGACTGGTGGGTCCAACACGGAGGGGTGTGTTGGAGAGTCCGAGAGGGTTCCTGTGAGCTGAGAACCCATTTTGGTGGCGTTTTCGTTCAAGTGGTTTGACGCGGTCCTCTTGGAACGCAATGCATGCCCACTGAAGTCCAATGGCAACTGTCGCTTGCCGCTACTGCCTGCCGTTCCCGAGACCTTGTCTGGGTCCACCACTTTTTTCGTGCCTTTCCTTTTCATTGCATGAGGGGAGAGGAGTGAGGAGAAGGAAGGAACGAGGAGAACAAGCGAGGGGCTGTGTCCAAACGAGATGATTCGATGTGCACATGACCGTCGTACAGCTGCGGGGGGGGGCGCCATTGATTCAACGATTGCAAGAAGTCTTCACACCCGTCTTGCTTGACGACTCCTACTGCTCCCTGCAAACACGCTGCCTAGGAGGTCCTGTGCAAGGTCCAGGGCCTACGAGTCAACTTTGCTTAAGATAGGGCCACGGTCCTGGAAGCGAGAGGTCGCCAGCACACCTCGATCAAGTCCGATATCGAATATTGACACAGCCCGGTTCGACTTGAGTATTCAACCCTCTTGAACAGTGCTAAAGCCGAAGAAAAGACGTAATAACGGTGGATATCCTTCTCGTGCTTACTTCCGTTTGACACTTTCCTTGCTCCTATGGACCTGATCCAGATCGGCTGGGAACCTCCTGTCTAATTCCTAGTCAGAATGAGTCTTGTTCGCATACAACGTAATGCGCAACCTCTCATGCACTACGCGTCTCAATTGCCTTCGCCCAGATGAGAGCTCGGTGGTCCATGTATACATCGCGCAGCCATGCAAAAGGTCCTTTCTGAAGCTGTGACGCGACAAACAATGCATCCCTCTTCCTCAAATGGTAGAATGTGGGGGGGTGGGAGAATGGTGTACAAAACGTCAAAGTAAAAAAAAGTCATCATATTACAGGAGTCAAACGTACGCTATGAGCCATTGTGAAGCGGGTTGGTGAGTAACCGCAAAGTAACAAAAAACAAAGGGCTGAAGACACCAACTAGCACTGAGAGGAGAAGGAGAGAAAGGTGTCGTGTGTGTGTAAACGTGTGTATGGCGAAGGGAGCCGGCACGGTGTATTGGCGATGTGTCATAGGCGTTTTTGTTGTGTTTACTACATTCTATCTTGGGCATTCCGCGTCCGTGCCATTGTGCCATGGATCTGTCTGATGGTTGAGTGTCCCCTCTGGTTCTTCTCCTTGTACTTTTCTGAGCCGTGAATGGAATGATTCCTTCTAGTCAATTGAAGTGACTACTACATGTATATACAATGGGTGAGAGGGTCAGTGAGAGAGGGGTGAGAGTGTCGTCCTGTAAGGACAGCAAAGAGGGAGAACTGACAGTGAGGGTGGATTGAATGTATCCGTGTCCGTGGATTCCCGAGTGGCCAATGAGTGCGCAAAGCGACCCAGGGGAGAGAAGAAACATCTTCACATGCTTGCGGATCTCCCAAGGACTGTTACTCAGAAAGCAAGTCTGAGCAATGACCCCGCACTCGCACTGCAATTAGACTACCCCGCAATTCAAACCCTTGCTTCACGTACTGGACCAGTACAAACCATCTTACTCACCCTCCCTCTCTTTGATCTCAACTTTGAACGAAGGAAGGAGGGAGAGGGGGGTCGGTAAGGGAAGGACAGTACACGCGATCACCATCCACTGAGGGGGATATAAAAGGCGTATCCTCCGCTGTTTTCTCTTCTCTTCTCTCCTCTTCTTTGATCCTCAATCTTCTCTCTCCAATCCTCCCTCGCCATCGACCCCTGATCTGTCCTTGATCTCGTGGCTATCTCTCCCCACTCTACTCCTTCATCTTCCAGCATCTCTTTTTAGCTCAACTCAAATAGCGTCATCATGGTCGTCCATACCAACACCACCACTGCTGCCTATGTCAACGAGGAGGAGGCCCGCTTCCAGGAGGAAGTCGCCAAGGTCAAGGCTTGGTGGGCTACCGACCGCTTCCGCCTCATCACCCGCCCTTATAGCGCAGAGACGGTCGTCACGAAGCGTGGTACCATCCATCACGATTACGCCTCCAACACTCAGGCCAAGAAGCTCTGGA
>Ga0247824_10001281_pt1 | contig 13573 bp, 11 predicted proteins | sample 13C_PalmiticAcid_FD_194412 | JGI IMG/M metagenome (GOLD analysis project Ga0247824, IMG submission 194412) | Soil microbial communities from agricultural site in Penn Yan, New York, United States - 13C_PalmiticAcid_Day48 | ecosystem: Environmental > Terrestrial > Soil > Agricultural land... | reverse complement strand
CCCTCAATCATGCAGCATTCTCGCTGGGGCATCCATCATCACCTGCCGAATGTGGAATCTGCGATATGGTTGCTTGGCAATTTATCACGAATGCCGGCTGCAACGGTTCCTCGCGTCGGCATGGGGGCAAGCTTAGCAACAGCCTGATAAGGAAGGACCTGGAGTCTGACGAAATCGCAGCTTGAGCCATCACCATCGCCCTGTGCTTTTTCTCCGTCCACAGCTTGCCCACTTGATCAATTGGAGGGCTGAACTCTCAGGAAGGGAAATTTCACAAAATTCCAACCACGGGCACCACAAAAGCTGGCAGACAACCCATTCCAGCATCCGAGGACAAAGGTCACATAGCTTGTGATAGACGGGGAATACCGTACATTACACCTCAGCAACAATGAAGCTTCCCCTCCCCGCCGCGGCGACCCTCCTCCTCTGGTCGACCGCCGTCGCCACCGACAACCTCCTAACCGCAGACAAGCTCGAAGCAGACATCAAGACCGAGGAGTAAGCCAGCGAGCTCATGCCACACCCCTCAAGCCACCACCACCACCACCACCCTGCTCTAACACACACCCACAGACTCCAAAACGTCCTCTGGAACCTCAACCACATCGCCCGCTCTAACGGCGGCAACCGCGCCTTCGGCGAGCCCGGCTTCAAGGCCTCGCTCGACTTCGTCCTCGAGCGCGCCCAGACGCGCTTCCACCGGGAGATCGACACGTTCGTCCAGCCCTTCAACCACACCTATGACAAGACGCTCGAGATCAAGGTGATGGGCCCGGAGGGCGAGGACGTCTTTGTAGTGAGCCCCATGTACAACCCGGCCACGCCGTTGCCGGGCGGGGTCACGGCTGGGCTGGTGGACACGCCGGTGGATGATGAGAGGGGGTCGGGGTGCTTTGCGGAGCAGTGGGACGGGGTGGATGCGACGGGGAAGTTGGCGCTGGTGAAGAGGGGTGCTTGTGCGGTGGCGGATAAGCTAAAGTTGGCGAAGGCGCATGGTGCGCTGGGTGAGTGTTGCGCTGTGCATCTTGGTCGAATGATTGGGTGAATACTGATGTATAATTAGGGGTCATCTTGTACAACCAGGAGCCTGGTACAAGCATTGCGGTGCCGACGTTGGGGGCGGAGAACATCGGGCAACTCGTCCCCGTCGGGATCATCCCCCTGGAGGTCGGAGAAAGCTGGAAGGCGCGCCTCAAAGCCGGTAAAGATGTGACGGTAAAGCTGCTGGTAAATGCCATCTCCGAAACCCGCGAGACTTGGAACATCATCGCCGAGACGAAGGAGGGTGACCCGAACAAGGTCGTCATGCTCGGCGCACACCTCGACAGTGTACAGCAGGGCCCGGGTATCAACGACGACGGCACTGGGACAGCCGCGCTGTTGGAAATCATGACTTCGGTCCAAAAATACGGTGGGTTTCCGCACAAGATCCGGTTTGCCTGGTGGGGTGCCGAGGAGAGCGGGCTGGTCGGCTCGTTGTACTACACCTCGCACCTGTCCGAGGCCGAGGCCGACAAGATCAAGTACTACTTCAACTACGACATGATCGGCTCTCCGCAGCCCGAGTTCGATATCGCGAGCAACAACAACAGCGGGATCGGGCCGCAGTTGCTCGAGGAGTATCTTGTGACCAAGGGGAAGAACGTGAGCCACGGGTATGTGCAATCTCCATCACCAAGCCACCATTTAAGTCTTGCTGACAAACCCTCCCAGAGGATTCGGCACCGGCTCCGATTTTGTCGGCTTCATCGAGCTCGGCATCCCGTCTACGGCGCTGCACACGGGCGCCGGCGCACCGTACGATGCGTGCTACCACCAAGCCTGCGACGACTTGGACAACATCCACTGGGACGCATTCACGGTCAATGCCAGAGCGGCAGCGCGCGCTCTGGCCAAACTGGCCTTCTCGCTCGAGGGAGTGCCGCCCCGCCAGAAGACGAGCCCCAACCTCCGTACCCGTCGTGGCGTTGTGCAGAGCTTTCAGAAATGGGCGGCCGTGGCGAAAGAGGCGACGCATGGGCATAGTTGCTCGCATAAGGGCAAGAAGCTGTGGGTGTAATAACCAAGCTAGCGACCCTCTGTGGCTGGTGGCGTAAACGGCAATGCCGTGTTGCACGGCGAGCGAGAGAAACATGCATGTTCTGGCCAAGGAAAGGCTGGCTTACAAGCAGCATGGATGGAAACAGAAGATCTCCGGCTTGCAGACGCCGAGCGGAGGAAACAACGGTACGTGTAATTGGAGATTTATGCTTCGGAAATCACATTCGCTTCAAGCCAAGCCCCTTCCTTCCTGTCCTTCCATCCCTCTCACGAGCCCAATGGCCGTGTCTTTGGGTTTACTGCGGTATTTCCCCGCAAACCAAAAGACCTGCCTCCTTGAACTGCCGGTGCCACCTAGACCACTCACGAAGAAGTTCCCCTGAAGCCATGGTGAGCTTCCTGTCGCCGAGATCTTGGACAAGGTGGGGCCGGGAACAGCCCAGGAGCAAGCCCAAGCGCCAATGCACCCGGCTAGCCCCCTCCAGCTTTGGATACCTCCACGCGGCAGGCTAGTGGACGATAGGCGATGCGGAGACACGGCCGTGCGCCGCCCAAGATCGTCCGCCCTTGACGAGAGGTTCGGATGAGCCGAGGAGGCGCGCGCCGCGTCACCCTTCGCCTGCCGTTGTTTTTGCCCGCGGGATATTTCTCGTCAGTCTCCGACGCCAAGGGAACAGCAGCGTTGCAGCCCGCCGTCTTCAGGCTAAATGTCACGTGGAGAGCGGCGTTGGCGAGCCCTGAAGAGCCCCAAGGCCGCCCGAATAAACCGGGATTAAGGGGTTCGCTAGGGGTGTTCAACGGTGTGGGTGGGGTGCTCAGGGGTGCCAGCACCCGGGTTCATGGGGGCTCTGGTGTCGTCTTGGCTTCCCGATTTGCACGCGCACGGAACATCCCTCCGCGCAAAACCGGGTCGAGGCGCCGTTAGGGGGACCGCTGGTGGCAGCGTCTTGATGCCCAGGCTCGGCAATGGTGGGCCAAGGAGCCCTACCATACCGGAATTGGACCAGCTTCGAAGCTTCCATGGCTGCGCACACCTCGAGCCAGAAGCATGACAGCCCGGGTCAATCACCTCATTCGTCTCCACGGATCACAACGGCGGCGGAGCTGGATGCCACCCCGTGGGGGACGACGAGCCGGTGATCCCATTGCCGAGACCTGGATGCCCGCCGTGCCTGGTGGCTGCTCATGCTCTCGGCAGGGGCAAGGGCAGGGGCAGCTTCGGAGGCACCTGGGGCCGCGGGGACGACGCGTGCTGAACCACAGTTAAAAGGCTTCCCTCCCACCGCCGCACATCTGGCGCCCTCTCACGAGTCACCAGCAGTCAGTCAACACTCCTCGGCCACAAACATGCATTCCAAGGCTCTTCTGGCCGCCCTTGTGGCGCCCGCCGCCGTCTCTGCGGGGCTCAACGACCTCGCCGTCCGCGCCGGTCTCAAGTACTTCGGTACCGCTCTCCGTGAGGGCGCCATCAACAGCGACAGCGCGTATGCCGCCATCCTCAGCGACAAGAGCGAGTTCGGCCAGCTCGTCCCCGAGAACGGGCAGAAGTGGGATGCCACCGAGGCGACCCAGGGCAGGTTCACCTACACCTCGGGCGACATCACCGCCAACGAGGCCAAGAAGAATGGCCAGGGGCTGAGGTGCCACACCATGGTCTGGTACAGCCAGCTTCCTTCCTGGGTAAGCAGACCTGAATCCGTTTGACACAACCAAGCAACAGTCGGCTGACTGATCCTCAGGTCTCGAGCGGCACATGGACCAAGGACTCGCTCACCAAGGTCATTGAGACGCACATGAACAACGTCATGGGCCACTACAAGGGCCAGTGCTACGCCTGGGACGTCGTCAACGAGGCCGTCGCCGATGACGGCAACTGGCGCGACAACGTCTTCCTGAAGACCTTTGGCACGGACTACCTCCCGCTGTCCTTCAACCTCGCCAAAGCGGCCGACCCGGACACCAAGCTGTACTATAACGACTACAACTTGGAGTACAACGGGGCCAAGACCGACCGGGCCATCGAGCTCGTTAAGATCGTCCAGGCCGCGGGCGCCCCCATCGACGGCGTCGGCTTCCAGGGCCATCTGATCGTCGGCAGCACCCCCGGCCGCAGCAGCATCGCGACGGTGCTCAAGCGCTTCACCGCGCTCAACGTTGAGGTGGCCTTCACCGAGCTCGACATCCGCCACTCGAGCCTCCCCGCGTCGTCCTCGGCGTCCGTCACGCAGGGCAACGACTACGCCAACGTCGTCGGCGGCTGCCTCGACGTGGCCGGGTGCATCGGCGTGACCATCTGGTCCTTCACCGACAAGTACTCGTGGATCCCCGAGACCTTCTCGGGCCAGGGCGACGCCCTCATCTACGACAAGAACTTCAACAAGAAGGCCGCGTGGACCTCCATCTCGTCCGTCCTCGCCGCCAAGGCCACCGGCATGCCGCCCCCGTCCTCGACCGTCGTCGTCCCCTCGTCCACCCTCATCACCGTCACCACCACCGCCAAGCCCTCGTCCACCTCGGCCACCAAGACCAGCACCACCGTCGCCACCACGACCTCGGCCTCGAGCGGCGCCGAGCAGACCCGCTGGGGCCAGTGCGGCGGCAACTACTACACGGGCCCGACCAAGTGCCAGAGCCCCTGGACCTGCCAGAAGCAGAACGACTGGTACTCGCAGTGCCTGTGACGGTTCTGGGCCCGCCTGAGGTGTGCGGGTCTAGGGTACTATGTGATGCAGTGGGTCGTGTTGCTGTGGGGGATGCTCTGGCTCTGACTTGAGTCGTCTCTCCAGTCCAGTTGTTGTTGTGTGACTGCCTCGTTGGCGGTGGTCACGGGTGTTTGACTTCTGCTGCACATATTGAAGGTACCCCTCGTATCACTGTAAATAGAAACCCAAGTATATATGTTCTTTTCCTTGTTAGATTTTGGCCGCCTCATGCTTTGTGGCACTGCGATTTCCGCTATTTGTGACACTATTACATGAAATACACACCAATGGTATGTTCATCGCTGCCACGGGTGTGAGCCATTGATGGACCACATCCAACAATGCAGTCTTGCTTCGGACTGCTCCCGTCAGAACCCATCAACACACCCCCACACCAACTTCAACCTCTCGCATCACCCACTCGCCCCTCACTTCCCCTCGGGAAACTTCCTAAACAAATCCATCAGCTTGTCCATCGGCGTCGCCAGCATCCCCGCCGCCGTCTCGTACGGCGGCCGGTCCGGCGCCGACGGATGGCTGCGCGTCGGCACAAAGTGCTTGGTGCGGTCGAAGCTGCGCGCCAGCTGGCCCGACGCGTCGGCGTCGATCTGCTTCTCCAGCGCGGGGAGGTCGTCGCGCTCCTCCTCCTTGATGTGTTCCGACAGGGCGCTCCACAGGGAGTCGAGCTGCGAGTGGAAGTTGGCGTCCGCCGGGGTCATGGATTGGAAGTCGTAGAGCATGTTCTTGACCTGGAGGTGGAGGGTTAGAGGCGGGACGGTTGGATAAGCAGGTGCAATGCGTACCTGCTGGTGCTCAGAGCGGTCCTTCTCTGCCATCCTCACCCCCTTGCCATTGGGGATGTGCTTCTCGAAGGCAGGGTACACGACAATCTCCTCGGCGATCGAGTGCCGGGCGAGCTCCCAGACAAACTGGTTCTGCCACTTGATTTTGTCGTCGTCGCGCTGGGCGTTTTTGATGTTGGTGTAGTACTCCTGTAGCTCTTGGTGGTCGTGCTTAATGCGGTCTGAGACGCGAGCTGCGGTGCTAGCAGACATGGCGGACTGAAAGCGGATGCTGGATGCTAGGAGAGGACGGAAGGGCGTTCTTGTGAGCGCTTGTTTCACCGGTTGGGAGGCGGCGGCGGGTGTTCGGAGGGCTTGACGAAACATGGCGATGTGAAGGTTGGTCGTGGTTGGCTTCTAAGTACTGTATGATGGGAAGGAGGGAAGGTCTAGGGCAAGCCATCAGCGACCAACCCTGAACGACGGCGGCGTCCCATTTGTACTCGTCGCACTTCCGCGGCAGTATTACAGTTGGATGATGAAACCTTGGTGTCCGGCTTGCGTAGGTACAGTACCCTGGTGGTGGGAGTAAAGATGGTGGTGTCAATATGGAGTCCATTGCGACTCTGCGCATCATTGGTTTCCAATCGGTGCCTTCTGAGTGGCTGCCCGTGGACTTTGCTCCGGTCTGGCCGTCGCCCCGATCAATGACACAGAGCTGCTTGTCGGTCGTAGACTTTGCTCCTCGGCCGCGGTCTCGGCTCCATCAAATTGAGTGGGCTGTTATTGAGGCGGACTCGATGATGTCATGACGCTTCGGGTGGAGATCGCCCCTGAACACCGACCCTTGTGTGCGCCCCCGCGGCGCTGAGACAGTACAGAGGAATGGGTTGAATCAGCAGATGCATCCAAGGTTGATAGGTCTGCGCTGGCTGGGAACTCTTAGGCGCCGCTGCTCAGCTAGCTGAGGATCCGCGCCTCTGCTGTGGGAGGGCGTGAGACGGACGGACAAAACCTCGAGACGGCTGAAAAGAGTCGTGGTGCGAGCCAGACGAGAAGGGCCTTTCCTTTGGCCCTTCATCAAAGGAACCGCTTGGGAGAGGACCCGTGGTGGTCTGAGCTGTTGTCATCTTGGAGCACCGTCCAAAAATTCATCCCATGGCGGCGTGACCCGTAATCCAACCGAGTGCCCATGCCGAGTGCCGCTTCCACGGACCCTCCATCGTCTTGGAAATGTCCCGAATCACGCCCGACGCCCAGCCCTGCAGAAACCAATACCCCTGTAGTTCCGCCGCATGGAAGACCACGCAGTAGTACGACATGAGGGCCAGCGCGGCCTGGTTCCGCTGACGCAGCAGGCGGATCAGGTCATCCGACATGTGGATGGGCCAGGCGGCAAGCACGCGGTACTCGGGCCGGGACGTCTTGACCAGGGTGTCTCGAATCACGGTGATCAGGCGGTAGGCGTCGGCATGGATGATTCCGCGCACCCGGCCATCGGACTCAGTCTCGGCAATCTCGACCAGGAAGTCGCCGACGGCGAGGACGACGCGGTCCAGCGCTGCGTTGGACTGCTCTGGGCCTGGCGTTAGGCTGAAGAACCCGGACAGGGGTCCGGACCGAAGCAGCTCCTGTGATGAGTTCAGAACGCTACCGATTCCCTTGACCAGGATGAGGACGTCGACCAGGTCGTCAACGGTGGGCCCGTCAGCGGTGCGGTTCACAGACGATGCTGCGAGCGCCTCGATGAAGAGCAACGAGGACGAGGCGAAGACGGCGTGGCAGTTGGCGGGGGAGAGTTCAGCAAGGGCGACGCGCATGCGTCGTATGCCGGCGTTCTGGTGTTGTGACGCGCGAAGCGAGTAGGCTTGCCGGCTTTGTGGGTGCAGATAGGCGAGGTGATAGGAGGCTATGGCGAGAATCTGGTGGAGCAGGAAGACGTGGGCGAAGGCCTGCCGCGGAATTTCCATCTGCCAGAGCTCGCTGATATCTTTTCTCGACGGATCAATCATGAAGGTTCCATACGTCGACGTGGTGAAGTGATGGAGCAGCTCAAGATCGAACACCCAGTTTGCCGTGTCCTCCTCTGCCGGACCAGTGACGAATTTGCTCAGGTACGGGAAAGGGTCCGGCGAGGCGGTCGCCGGGGAGTCGGCGAGCGTGAGGGCCGAGCCACTCGGGGAGGGTCCTGGTTCTGGCCGGTGGTCTGCTGCCGAGGCCAGCGGCTGGGGCGCGGGCGGCGGCGGCGCAGGTTTGGGGTTGAGGGGCCTTGCGCGGCTTCTCCGGGGCAGTGCCGGCTGCTGTGGGGCCGGAGACTGACCCGGAGATGGCGTGCCGGCGGCGCCTGGACTTGTGGTTGAAGAGGGGCCATTCGGCAGTGTAGAGAGGCTGCAGTCGACACCGTGGCGCAGACAGGCCCTGCAAGAGGGCTTGGTTTCATCGCACTGGGATGTGTTAGTGAGGTGGGCATCATGATAGATAGTCAGAATGGGTTGGCGCCAGGGCCGCCAAGAATTACAGGTTTGCGAGAAGCAGCACTGACCTTGACTCGCCGCTGCTTGCACCGCAGACAACCGCTGCGCGACTTGGTATAACCCAGCCGCAGGCGTGCCATGGCCGCAAAGTTCCTCTTTCTCCGGCACTTGCTGCGGGCGTTGGGGAAAGCGAAAGCGAGCTGACGGGAAGCGGACGCGGGAGCGGGAGGCGGCGGGAATGCGCAGACGAAAGATCTTTGCCATGGAGCCACGGCTTGTGCGCTCGGTGGGGTGCGCTGGGGGCCAGGCTGCCGCTCCCAATCAGACGCTGCGGAGCGGAAAATAGGTGGGGGAGTCTCATCAGCTTCCCCCAGCTCGAGCACACGCAATGCCGCATCGAGCCGTCTAACAGAGCAAAACGATGCACTGGTGCTCTCTTGGCTGCAGAACACAATCTATACAATCCTTATGCAAAGGCACTTTGTTTGGATGGGAGAACAAGACGCGTCGATTCCCCTCTTTTCCCGGGAATTGCTCTGTTCCTGCCTGCAGATCTCAACTTGGCATTGCATCCGGCTTGGCAGGTGCTCGGCAAGACGAGGATGCCCAATCGCAAAATGATCCGAAACCGGAAGTGCAGCAATCCAGCCAGCAAGCAACCCTAACCCAGCGCCGTTTCTAATCATCCTCCATGTTCCAGCCCACTCTGTCAAGCCAGCTCTTTCTCCACTCGTCTCTGACAGTTTGTTTTTAGACATGCCTTCTGCTCAACAAGGTTCATGTTTGCTGTGTCTCACTTTGCCCCCATCTCTCCCACGCCTCTTGCACACCGCCGTCCCAGAACCAGAAAGCTGGACCGAGTCTTGTGCAGCGTGTGATTGTGCACTCGCACAGTGAGCACCTCACTTGACCAAATCTCGGGGCACACAAAAATAACGATGCTACAATCCTGAAGCACGGCTGGCAGGGTGGTCGGAGCATCAACCCAGCGACAATCACCCCTCCACCATGTTTCGCGTACACGATGCGACCCCATGTTCTCAACAAACGGCACGCACGCCGAGATGACCCGAGTCATTTAAGGTGGCCCAGCTGCGTGCGTTCCCCCGTCTGATCTGCGGTTAATATCCCGGCTTGGCCTTGCCCCCAGCCTGCAACGGTGCTCGCCAGCGCACATCGGGCCAAACGCAGCAGGAGGGAACTTCGGGGGGTGGGTCGTCTGAAACGTCACAGGCAAACATGGCCTGTGTTTCGCTGCGATGCAACCAATTCTTCCCCCGGATCGCCTCGTCCCGGGTCAGACCGATCCACCAGGCTGCCGTCCCGATGGAAACGGAAAGCTGTCTGCAACACGGTTGAGGGGATGCGGGACACAGATCCCCGGGATGTCGGTATATAGATAGATTGGTCCTTCCCACCCTCGCGTCTCGTCGTTTTTCTTTTGGATCGGCGGCTGGGATTGCACGAGAGACACACCATGGCCGACTCACAAACCATCACGGAGGCCATCAGTGCCAAATTGCCGCTGATCCTGCCCACATTCGTTGCCCTTCTTGCAGTCCTGCTGCTCCAGAATCTCTTCAGCCACAAGCCTTTGGCCAACGTGCCCGTGGCTGGCCAGGACCTCGGTGGCGACGAGAAGCGGAGACAGGCCTACCTGCTCAGGGCGGCCGAGTTGTACGCCGAAGGGTACAAAAAGGTTTGTGCACTGTCAGTTGGTGTGGGACTATGGTCTGTAGAAACAAACTAACGAACTCCCCGGGCAGTTCAAAGACAGTGTTTTTAGGATTGTCACATCCAACAAATTCACCGTCATTGTCGTGCCGCCCAAGTTTTTGGGCGAGCTCCGAAAGCTACCAGACGATGTCGTCAGCTTCGACGATGCCATCGCCCAGACCATGCACGCAAAGTACACCAAGCTCACCGTCGGCGAAACACTGATCACCCACACGGTCAAGTCCAACCTGACCCCGGCCCTCGTGAGGCTCAACCCTTCTATCGCCGATGAAGTTCAGGACTCCATCTCACGAGAGCTGCCACCGTGCGACGACTGGACCCTCGTGAACATCAACCGCAAACTGTTGCGCATAGTCGCCCTCGTGTCTGGCCGTGTCTTTATCGGCAAAGAACTCAGCCGCTCCGAGGAGTACCTGGATGCCGCCATCAACTACACCATCGAACTGATGGAGGCCCGCCAGGCCCTCGAGCGAGTGCGCCCATGGATGCGTCCCTTCATTGCTAGCCGGCTGCCCGAGGTCAAGAAACTTGACCAGCGCCTGGTTCAAGCAGACAACTTCATACGTCCGATTGTTGCCGCCCGAAAGCAGATGCAAGATGACGAGAAGCCCGACGACATGCTGCAGTGGATCATGAATGGAGAAGGCAAATTCAAGCAGCACACAACCGAGCGACTGGCGCGGATGCAGCTGTCGCTTTCGTTTGCGGCAATCCACACCACCACCTTGACCTCGACCAACGTGTAGGTATTTCCTTCCGCATTTAGTTTGGTTTAGGATCTCAATGCTAACCTTACGTAGCTTCTACAACCTGGCAGCCTACCCGCAATACATCCCTGAACTGCGCGACGAGATCCGCACCGTCCTCGCTGAACACGGCGGCGTCTTCACCAGCCCGGCGCTGCAGGCCATGAAGAAACTCGACAGCTTCCTCAAGGAGACGATGCGTCTCAACCCGGGCGGAACCGCCTCGTTCCAGCGCAAGGTCAACAAGCCATTCACCTTGTCCAACGGACAGGTCATTCCGGCCGGTGTGGTGATCGAAGTCCCGTCTGCCGCCATCAGCCACGACCCCGAAATCTTCCCGAACCCCGACAAGTTCGACCCCTGGCGGTTCTTCCATCTCCGCGAGCAGGCTCGCGCCGCCGGCGAGGTTGAGGTGGCGGCCGTCAACCAGTTCGTGTCTGTCAACCCGAACGTCATGACGGTACGTTGTCCATTCCACTCATGCACCCAATCCTCGCCGAGAAGAATGGCATGCTGACCTGACACAGTTTGGCTATGGACGGCATGCTTGCCCCGGCCGGTTCTTTGCCGCCAACGAGATCAAGATGATCGTCGCCAATTTTGTGCTCGCCTACGACATGAAGCTCCCCGACGGTGTGCAGGACCGCTATCCAAATCTCTCATTCGGCTCGTCGGTGAGTTTACGCCTCCCAGAAACAGTTCGTGTAACCGCAGAAAACTGATTCATGTAATAGTCTGTCCCTGATCCCACAAAGCAGCTGTTGTTCAAGCGGATTGCATGAAGTGATGACATCTACTGGGCTTTAGTGGTGTGGAGGGGGTTTGAAAGTGCGAAAGTTGCATCAGTGGTTCTCGATCTACCGACAGAAGTCGTATCATAGATCTTGGGGCCGGCGAGGCCTCTGCGCCCGGGTTACAGCTCCTGATATCCTGTGATATCCGACAACCTAGCGAATAAGGCCTCAAGCACTTGTGGGAAACCAGGAAATTGGCCATGAGTATATGACAGTAGCACAGCAGCCCTTACCCGCTACATGCTTTTGAGAAGAAACCATCATTCAGTACAACCGAGGTGTTGGGGATGCGAATCCAAGCGAGGGGCATTTCTGACCACTCCAGTGAGTCCAGTCAAGGGATTGCCTCTTAGAAATCACTCCCCTCTGCTCAAGGTTGCCAGCACGCCCCACTTTCATGCTTCCAATATTCTCCTCATCGCTAGGCTGATTCGAGAGAGCCTTGTGGTCTGCGGAATCTGCAGTCTTTAAAAAGGTGCTCAGCCGCGACACTTAACCCCGCACCCACCCGCTCTGTCCTGCTCACCACAAGCCCAGGAGCAACCAATTTCCCGTCAAGTCGACACCCATACCCGCGATGCAGGACTCTTACGCCCAAACGAAGACTTCCAAGGTGCTGCTTGGCCTTGGCCAGCAGCTGGTCCCAGTCACAAACACAAATGAACTGCTGGCAGAAACAACACAACTTATCCATAGTGAGGAGAGCCGAGCCCGGGCAGCTGCCATCCTGGCCCGGCTTGAAGAGCTTAACCCAGAGATTGCCCGGCAATTCCACCCCAAGCAAGATGCCCTCGCCGACATCTGCTTCCGTTTGATCTGCTCAACCTCGCACCCTAACGTCCCGTCAACTGGTGCCCATTTCCCTTCCTACATTGCAGTCAGCTACTGCTGGCACTACAAGGAGGCGTGGTCCCTCGCTGCCGCGGCCACACCGGAGTCGCCCGGATGGGAAATTTCAGAACCCATGATGAAAGCCGTCATGGCTCTTCGCCAGGGACCAGAGGAGGGCGTCTGGCTCGACAAATTGTGCATCAACCAAGACAACCTTGAGGACAAGACAGCTCACATTGGGGTGATGGACGCCATCTACCATTCTGCACGGCGGATCACCATCCTGCTGGAAGACGTTCAGCTCGACAAGGGCGAGGAGGAAGCCGGGTTGGCCTACGCAAAGTTCTATGCGGATATGTGCGCTGAGGTCAAGGACGGGGGTCTGGAAGGCGCCGAGAAGGGCCGGTTCGTGAACGAGTACTTTCCGCGCAAAGAGCAGGAACTTCGCGACACCAACCGGGGTCACATCCTGGCGGCGGCCAGGCCTTTTGCCATGAAGATGATGGGAGCACGGTGGTATAGCCGCGGCTGGTGCGCCCACGAGTCTCGCATGACCAAGCACCAGAAAGTCAACAATCCGCTGCTCATGTGCTTTGGCTCGGACAACCAAGTTCTGTCGTTTGAGTTTCGCTTCATCCACTATCTGGGGCTTCACATCTCCGACACGGAACCCGAAGAGACGCTTGTCGGCCGGGAATTCATGGCGAGGCTCAACGACCCCGAGCCAAAGACTCTGCGGCAGTTGTGGTGGAGAATCCAGCGGCTGATGCCAGACGCCAGCTCTGACATCTCTGCCATGCAGCACCTCGTCAGCGTGCTATCGTTTGGGTGTTTCAAGAAAGGAGACCTCATGTCCATCGCCCTGAACACGGCAGGCATCCCGCTCTACTTTGACTACGACGGCGCTCAGACTGTGGAGGACGTTATCTGGAAGTTCACACTCCTGGTCCTGGCCTCTGGAGATCTTGTCCCCCTGGTCTCAACTGGGAGCAAGCTTCGGCTACCTCAACCCGGAGGCGAAATCATTTCCTGGGCCACACACCCTGACCAAGGGGTCCTCGACGAGCAGCTCCTGAACCCACTTCCGGGTTCCATCACCGCAATCACACCAGAGTACATCGAGCTGGATTTGCTCGTGTTCGAGTCCCTCCCCAAAGCAGCCACCGCCGAGTCCCAGGCCAAAGCCACCCGCCTCATCGAAGAGCACAACCTCGACGCCATTGCCGACGCCCTCTTCTCTCCGCTCCCCGAAAACACCCAGGCCACAATCAACCTCGGAATGTCCGCCATCACCAACATCAAACCCACCGCCAAACCCCTCCATGCCCTCCGCCACAATCTCCTCTCCCTCGCTCTCGACAACGGCCTCGACTGGACCCTCGCCTTCCCCTCCGCAATGCACCAAACCACAACCAACTGGATGCACGGCACCCTCGGCACGACATCCCACCCCCTCCTCACCCC
>Ga0247824_10001280_pt1 | contig 13577 bp, 17 predicted proteins | sample 13C_PalmiticAcid_FD_194412 | JGI IMG/M metagenome (GOLD analysis project Ga0247824, IMG submission 194412) | Soil microbial communities from agricultural site in Penn Yan, New York, United States - 13C_PalmiticAcid_Day48 | ecosystem: Environmental > Terrestrial > Soil > Agricultural land... | reverse complement strand
GCGCTAGTCTTCTTGACATCCAGAACAACTCCGGCACTGCTCTCACCTACAATACTTTGCTAGTTCGAGTAATACATACAAGCGTTGTCGCCCTTCACTTTCACGGCGGTCTCCACCATTCAATTGTCGTAAGTCTATGGATTCATTATAAACCAAGGCTGGCGTCCAAAAAGTCTGCAAAGCGCTTTGAATCCGGCTCCGGAAAAGGAACAAGGGATTCATACTCTTTTTCCTTGAGCGCTTTCTCGAGATCTCTAGAGAATGAGGTCATGGCGTTAAAAAGGGCCATAGCTGAACGCTTTCGTATCGGTAGGTGGAGAGTAGGATGTGGATGACTTACGGAACATTGCAGCAAACGAGATAGCCTTGCTGATGGAGTGCAGATCCGAGTTCAAGCTGGTGGTTGTCCATTAGGTCCTCATTCACAACGACAATCAACTTTTTGTTTAGGCGCAATGCCTCTAAGATGGATCCAGAGCCTGGTAGCGCGCGTTCAGTGGATTGACTAATTGGTCTGATAAACTTTGGTGAAGACGACCAGGAGAAGGCAGAGAAGCAGAGACAGCCAAAGGTCAATAACTCACCTGCATGGCTGATGATAAGACTCGCCCGTTCCATGTCTTCACGCAAGGACGGTTTGTAGGCAAAAGTTTCGATCTGGATCCCTGAGTGCACAGACAGGTCGGTGATGAGACTCTTGCCATATTGAATAGTGAGCTGGGAGTAGCCAAGCAACGTCAACACTCCCAGCAACGAAGGTGATGAGAAGGCGCCGACGAGTTTGTCGAAGCGCGTCGATCCGACTGTGACAAGAACAGAACTCATGAAGGGAACTTGGCAGGGCCGATTCGTGTGAACACTTTCATTTTTGGGTTTGGGTTTTGTGTTTTTCTCCCACTCCCTGATCTTTTCTCTTTCTCGTTCTCCAGAGGCCACCACCTTCTTCGCCACCCCATCGATCAGAGCCGCATGTCGCACGATGACCTCCTCGTCAGAAATGCTATCCACCGTATGGGTGTGAACGCTTCTGCCGAGTGGACTCGCCAGTGCATCGCTTTCAAACAAAAGCAGGACTCGTCTTTGTTGTCCTCCAGTACTTCCGCGTCTTTTCAGGACCTCACCCATTTTATCTTCCAGATGTATCTCCTCGCAGACTTTCGTATATTAGAACCCAAACCCCTTCTTCCAAGCTCACTAAGCACCCCTCATAAGCAGCGGTTTTTCCTCGACTTTGGTGCATGTCGTGAGGAGCGACTAGGTCTAATGGCAGGTGGTGGCGTTATTCTGCAGATCCTTGATATACAAGACATTGGTGTCAGTTCCCTCAAGATGCTCGAGGCCTGTGAGGCTTTAGGGATAGCGGGAGACCAACCTGGTGGTTTCCAGGTTGGCAAGACGTTGCCAAAAGGCACGATCGCCTTGGACGTTACGGATGGTATCAAGAAGATGAGAGCTATGGCGTTAGAACCGATCCCGGGGATTGCGATGGAGATGAAACTTGGAGCCAAGGTATACAGCACTACGCCTACGAGTCTTCAGTTTGGGGATGTGATCCAAGCTTGTGCGTACTTATCGTTTGTGATCACGTAGATCAGGATTAAGGACGTGGAGGTCCGACACGGAGTGCTCCAGTTGAATTCGAGTAACACTTTACTTCTGGGAGGTGAGGTTGCCGGTATGAATCAATACCCGAGAAGACTGGTCGTCATGAATCAAATGAAGAAACGCCTGGGGTAAGTATATTGACCTTAACTGCAAACTGTACGAGGTTTTATTTCGACATCACGATCTAAATGATCATCTGCTCAAACTCTTTAGGCTCCCTTTGGATACTCTTCCTAGTGCCCCCACATTGTCCGTTGAGCCATTGACAGCCGGAAGAGCAAATAGATCCACAACAACTACGACAGTACCTACAGCTACTGCACCCTACGGCACCCATACTGTCAGCCCCAGCAGTTCCAATAACATGCAAAACAGTGCCAATGTTTGGAGGAGTCCGCAACAAGCCGTCAACGCTCAGGATTCCATTCCACTCACTCGTTCGTCGAATCAATCGGGATGGCAAGTGTCTAATGTCGATAAAAACGACTCATTTCAGCCAACCCTTAGTTCTAAATCGGATGTCAGGAGGGAAGATGACCAGCATTTCCGACAGCCAGGAGGGCAAGAGGCACAATGGGATTATTACGATATGGACATGGATGACTTTGTATTGCCGGACGATGACAACTGGGAGGCGATGTCGCAGTTATCAGCGGACTCGGGGCAACAGAGCAAACATATTCCGAACAAGCATGACGATACTTCATGGAGTATGGAGATAGATTCTACTGTGCAAGAGAGTCCACCGACTCGCCGAAAGATCAGTCTCAGGTCACCGCAATCGCATCAGAAGAAACAACAGGATGAGGGACCTGACGCTCGCTTTCTTCAGGCGGAAGATACCCGGCTTGCAAAACGAAATTCTAAAGGGGGTCCTGATGGTAGCCAAGGAGCCAGGAACAGCAGCAGCAGAGGAGCCACTCTGGATGATTTCTACGACTTGAGCAGAGCGTCATCACCTAGATACGATGGAGCCGCGCAGAACAAGTTCCTTCAAAAGGTTGTTCAAACGGGTTCAATATTAAGGAGCCCGACGGACGATAGTGGCTACAACGACTATCTGGAATCAACAGAAGATGTTCATCGCAATGAGGCGTCAGGGAAAGGAGTTCAAAGGAACAAGCGGAGGGTATCACCCGAACACGAATCTGAAGAGCAAGACTTTTTAACGAACAGGAGACGCTCCCGGTCATTCCCTGTAGCACCACTGTCACAAGATACGGCAATCAAGGTCAAGGTCGAGAAGGATGGTGATCAGTTGGTCAAGGTCAAGGTTGAGGAAACAAATGGTACTAACTCAGCTACTGGTATTGTGAACGAGATTCCAAAGAACTCTCTGAGCCAAAGTCGTAACCTCATGCCCTTTGCAAAGAGTGCCGGATCGGATTTCTCCCTCGTTAAGATCAAGACAGAGGCTATGAACACTAGGACGCCTGGACCCTCGGATCCTCCTACTGTCATCGACTTATTGTCTGACGATGACAGCTGTGATGAGCGGCAAACGGCTTCTAAGCTTGATCAGGGCATGCCTGGTATTGATATTCTGGAGAAGATCAAGTCTGAACACAGTGACAGTCCCACAGTACAGGCCAAGTCGACAAGCCTACATGTTGAAAGGCCTGATTCAGGCTATCGCACTGACACAATGGCACACATTAAGCAGGAGGAAACTCTTCTAGAGTTCGATATGGATGACGAAGATGGTTTCGAGGGTCTACTGGAAACGGCCCAGAAGATCCCTGAGGTTGAGCTGGAGCAAGTTGCGGAGGCTGTGCGAGTTGGACGAGAAGTGAGAGCTATTGTAAGTCTTCGTTTGATGGGTTACATGAAAATCTTTCTCAGCATAGATCTGATCCGATCATCCCGGATATTTAGGCACGCATCCATAAGCTTGGGAAATTCGTGTTGACAACGCTATCAGTATCAATCCCGATCTTCCTTCAACCTATGGCACCGTCTCACACGCTCACTTCTATGCAACAAGCAACTGATTTCATACTGGAAGCAGTGCTTGATCAGAGTGTTGTACAACAACTCATGGAGTACTCCCATTCGGAATTTAAAGAACTCATCGTTCATAACGCTGCAGAAGCAAAACGGGTAAGTTGAGGTTCACTTCCTCTTGATTTGACATAAGCATCCACGGTCCAATGATGGCTCATATACATTGTGTCACTACTTAGGCCGTAGCAAAACTGCGCAAGGAATTATCAACGGTAGAGTCTGCCGAGTGTCATTTCAGAGGCCTGCGAGCCGATGTTCCGGTCGTTCGAGTGCTTAACGTGTTATCCAGAAAGCGTGAATAGACATCGGTTAGCTGCTAATAAACGCATACCTCTCGTTTCTCATAATGCATGGGTCTGGCTCCAACTATGCGTGTGTGGAGGGAGGAAACATGTGGGATTTGTGTCTGGATGCATCGATCCAGCGATGGTCATTTTGCTGGTTGTCAAGCTATTAGACTTCCTCCTCCTCTTCATGTGTGCATTGCAAAGAGCTAGATAGGATGTTGGTCCAGACCTCTCATGTCAACAGGCTCGCTGACCAAAGGTGTCGGAGGTCTTTTCTTCTTTGTCTTCTCCTCCCCTCCTCAACTCGCCTTCCGGCATTGCGCTACACGGTTTAAAGTTGGCCATACTCTTTGCTGTTTTTCCTAAATGCACACACCCTAAACGCATGCCAACCGCGCCGACGGACTGTATGTTTATAGAGGGGCGACTTTTGAGCCTGACTGAATGAGGTTGTTCTCTAAGAAACCTGGATGTAGTGAGCCAAGTTTGGCATTTGTACGAATCCCTTGCCAATTCCTTGAGGCGCTACAGGTGGCAACATGGCCTGCCGCTCCCCTTCCTCGTCCTCTTCGAGCGTTGTTGAAGAAAGTGTGTTGTTGTTGCCGTCACCTTCAGTATCACTCTCAGTCTTCTGTTTTTGCTTCCTGGAGTTCTTGGCCACTCTCTTCTTTGGTTGTGCTTTGACGACTTGCATTGACAAGCGCCAGCGGTTAATATCATAAACGCCATGCTGCAAAAAGCATGCCATGAACACGATGTCGACCTCTGCTAGCGGTTCCAGATACCCTGTGCTAAATGTTGGCCCAGACCAGAAGAATGAATGAGCATTGATGTGCTGATTGGTCGAGTCTACGATAGTTGCTGCTGGTGTTGGTGTTGGCGTTGGCGCTGGTGGTGCTTGTGCTGCTGACGCACTGCCCTGTTTTGTATGTTGCTTCTGTAGTTGCGGCGGTTGCGGCGGCTGTGGCTGATGATCCGATGCAGCTCCTGGAGGCCTCTGCGGAACCATAGGATCCTTGCTCGAGAGCATTTCCAAGGTGTATGCAATATGCTTATTCCACGAGCAGTTTTTTATCACTACTCGGACTGGTGTGCTGCACAGCCTGTTTTGCGAGGCCAAACGAGAGAAGAGAGAGAGAAGATGTTAACATTAGACGTATCGTATTGGATTCTCGTGTTCACCAAAGCGGGACAAGGGTGAGGGTGAAAGAGGATATACTTGCCTGGTTCTCGAAAAGTCATGCCGTATAGCATCCTCGGATCGCATTGAAATCTTAACGGGGCTCTCGTCTCGGAACTGTGGGTTCACTGTCAGGGCTTGTACCAGGGCTGCTCGATCTCTCAATGTCTGTTCAAACAAAGCTCTCCTTGCCTTTTCCGTTTTTTCCGTTTTTTTCGTTGCTTTTCCCTTCTTCTTGCCTTTACCTTGACCTTTGCCTTGAGCTTCAACTTCACCTTGAGCTTCACCTTGAGCTTCACCTTGACCTTCACCTTGACCTTCACCATCCTCATCATCCTCACTATCCTCACTTTCATTATCCAGTACTCCACTAGAAATTGAATCAGCTGTGATAGGCTGGAATGGATTTTGCTGTACGCTCAGGTTGATCCCAATGATATAGTGATGACCACGGCGGTTCAACTTGGGGATGTTCCAGAACAAGGCCAAATCAATGTCGTTGGTCCCATAGACCGAGAACAGGTGTCGACGGTTGGCTGATTTAGGGAGGAATGAAAACTGGGAGGCCAAAGAAGTCTGTCGCCACCCAAGTCTTGATGATCGGTTAAAGTACTTCAGTACTGGAGAAGTGGTATCGATGTGCGATCCGGCCTATGGGGGTTTTTTTTTGTTGTTGTTGTCCGAAGAGAACATAATTTCCGTGTCAATTTCTCTCGTATACACTCTCTCAAGGACCAACGTAGCCAAGGGAGGATGTGCGCTGCTACGTACCACAGTTGAAAGATGGCAAAACTGGAGATCCAGAGGAGGTGGTACATCCTCGAGTTTCGTTTGGCCAAGAATTAGTTGCTCTAGTGCTCTGGCCGTGAATCTTTCGGGCGTCAGTCGTGAAACTGGGACTCGATGACTCTTGCTGATCCTGTAATACGTGAACATGGTTTGCCGCGGGGCAATGGATCGATATTCCTCGGAATCACTAGTTTGGATATACATGTCATCAAGGTTAACCAATGTTACCGCAATCAACTTGTACCATTCTACACAAAGCCCAGACGTACTCTGGTCTGCTAACGGGTTCAATGACCCAGGAAGCACTCATGGACGATATTTGAAGGAACTCAAAAGTGGGCACTGTTTGTAAATTCTCAGTCTAATGTTGCAATGGGATTGTGAAGAACAACAATGTTCAGTACGCAGGGACGTTGGTAAATGGCCTTTGATTATATGTCTGATTCGTACCTCGATGCCAAGGATGAACTCGTTCAATCCCTTGTTACTTGGCCTAGTGAAGGCATTGATCCTAAGGGACGGCAAGACCTGGGTTGTGACGGTATGTCGTAACGTCCGTACGCCCATTGCAGTGCCCTCTTGTTCTGATTGGTAGGAGAAGACAAACAAGAAGCTGTGCTTGCCAATCTTTTCTCCACGTATCCAGCTTGGGATTCGAACACTATCTCCTGGAGCCAGCACAGTGCTCAACACTGATTGTGTCGTACTGAATTCCAAGGAATTGTCAACTTGCACATTCTCAATTGCAGAGTTACTATTCCCCTTGTCTATGCAAGCAAGAGAGGAAAGAACATTAGGATTATTAAGCTGCTTGAAAGCGTAATGGTCCCCTCACACCAGCCATACAAGACACTAGACAAGATAGACATGCTTACTGTAAAGACCAAGATCTCCATGATCCCTCTTTTCGCCAATACAAAAGAATGTTGGGTGACTCATCTTCACAGTTAGGTTTTTGAGTCCCTTCTTTCCTCTGTTCCTGATTTCAAGCGAGAGCTCGCACACCTCTCCAGAGAGCAGCATTTCTGGTGACGAATGGAACCGTACATCCAACAGGGGCATCTCCGGCGCCACCAGAATAATCAGACTCTTATCTTCCTCGTACACCTGCCGCATCATTTCTTCCTTGGTCCTGTTCAACCTCTTTCCTCGTTTGAAAATTTCCTTGTATGCATGGACCTGACCTTCCACGTTACAGTGCAACCCCATCACCTTGATCTGGCCGTCCTGTTTTGGCAAGATCTCAAACGTCAGTGTTCGGATCTGGCCTGGCTCTAGAATAACACGGTCGATACGATCACAGTCAAAGGCACTGAAGGCGACCTTGCCCTCAAATGTCGGAGTCTGCTGTTCATACAACACCAGGTGCGCCTCCTCTGCAGGATTTACAGGGACAGTGAATGTTGATGATGAAGTGCTGTGTTCGCATCCAAGGATGACATCCGTCAGAATGAGTGGGATCTGGAGAGGATTCTTGATGTTGATGGTTGCCAGAACATGCTCTAACCTCAAGGCGATAAAAGGTACGTTAGCTTCATTATCACGTTTATCTATGCAGGTTCAAAAGCAAACAGGGGACATTTCCCGTACCTCCGACTGCCGATACGGTGCGTCCTCCATTGGAAGTCGAGGAAGAGCTGTTTTTTCCTTCAAGTTCTGCCCAAGCTTCATTGTTATCGTCCGTGCCCTGTGATGTAGAGAGAACTATCCTGGCAGTAGATCCCAAGACTATTGGGAGGGGAAAGTCGGTGAAAGGTTCGCGAAGGGGATCCGCTTCGATTTTGTTGGTATAGTCCTATGATGGAAAGACAGTCGAAGATATAATAATTAAGATAAAGGTGCTCCTGGTGACGGGTAATCAATACATGGTCAGGTAATGTTCAGATGGGAACACTACAAAGCAGAAAACAAAGGTGTACCCTGTAGACACTCAGGAATTCTCTCATGTAAACCGCTTGCTGCTGAGGTGTCTGCTTGCTTTCGCGCAATAGTTTTGTGTAGTGTCCTAAAACCTCTTCTGAATTTCCGAGCTGGTAGGATTGGCGTCCGAGAGAGCAACTGATGTGGTCGTCAACTAGTCCCCAGCCCTTAGATTCATACACAAGAGAGGCTGCCGTGTAGCATCGATACGCGTGTTCTTTCTAGTATTGACGTAGATTCCTCAAAATCATGTCAGTATCCATAAACGTCCATGATATGGAGTCACTTTTTTTTGTTCTTGGCGTGTATCGATTACACACCTGATCTGCTTTGCTATATCGGTGACCAGCCATAACCATATGGAACGCGTACTTGCGGACCTGGGGCCGTGCTAACCTCAAATAGCAATGTGCTGCTTGCTCCAAGAAAAGCCCATTGCGAAGATCAGATGCCTTTTTGACACAATATCAACGTGGAAACAAGGCATCTGGTCAGAAGGCAATGTTCTAACAATGCTTTTTTTAGCGTTGACGTGATTTCGTACTGCACTTGTAGCTACCTCGGCTGTCGTCCTGGTGAGGGTGATGGGTGCCTCTTTGTACATATTCCTCTGCTTAAAGAGCTCGTAGCAGAACAACGTGGCCCTAGATCCATAGAATGACGATCGAGCCTTATGGATGTACGAATTCACCGCCGATTCAAAGCAATGATCCACGTCATTCTTGGAGCCGAGCGCCTGAGGCATCATTAACATACAGAGACCAATCATTTCCTATATTCGAGTTGAAATGAGGATGTTGGGGTCAGAAAGTCCAAGTGATAAATCCCCAACCTGGATACTCTGGATGAACGCGTGCGAGACAGCTAACCCTTTACCTGGGCTCCTCCATAGTACTTCCACGCCTTATCAGAAGCAAAATCCTTCTTCAGAGTCTCATACACGGATGATGCAAATTTGTAATCCCGAAGCATGAACGCCCAGTCTGCCAATTTCCGCATCTGCGCTTCTGGTGAAGTGTGTGGGTATATCACGCCTCCATTGGGCCCTGCTGTTGGCGACTGCTGAAGGGCAGGGTTCTTAGATCCAGTGTTGAAATACCTCCTGAATCGTCCTGCAATTCCTTTGCGCGCTGCCGCAACCTGCTCATTCCAATGTGCAATGTTTCGTTCCATGTATGGTAAAAGGCTCTGGGTCAACATTTCCCTCAGCATCTGTGTGATTCCACTGATATCTTCATCACTCAGACAGCATCCATAAGGCTCTGCTCCCTTTCCAGGGTTCAGTAACAAGTCAAGTATCTGATTCCCATTCTCAAGGGAGGAGATAGCCAATGGAGGTTTCTTGTCAAATGTTCCATCCTCATCATCATTGTCCAACTGTGCAAAGACCGGGGCCTGAGCAAATGTTGGCGAATTGCTGCCAGCGTTTGAATAGACGGGCGATGAGCCCCTTTGAGAGGCTAAATCAACAACCGTTCCAGAAGCACCGGTGGATGAGATTGATGAGAGTGAGCTTCGACCGGATGTGGAGACCTCCTTGGCAGCATGACCTGTGGTTATTATTTTTGACATGGCAGCGCTTTTGATCCAGTATTTTGCATTCCTGTCCTTTGGTAAGGTTGTATCGTTCGGGTCTGCAGAGTTGATCTTCAGGAGGCTGCAGTGTAGGCCAAACGTCCTCCGCATCTTATCCAATGTTTCTGTTGCACTGTTAGGACGTGAGTTGTACGGTGAATCGAGGTATTGGTGAGAAAACCACCTTTACAAGATGTGCCATGACCGTGCACTGAGAGCTCTCTAACAGTCCCATGCCATCCATAACTGATAGATATTGCTGTAATTTACCTTTCGATGGTCCCCTTTGAGCAGTCGTGAATCAGCACATAGTACTTTAACAGTGTAGGGTCCATGAACGCCTTCTCGAACACGATTGGAGGTGTGCTCATATTGTTCAGTTGGTGGACTTCGTTGATGGGGTCCGGCGAAAGAGATGAGATCGCGATCACACATGCAACAGGATGCTCGAATGTTTCATGGTCGGACACACCACCGGTCGAAAAGAATAGATCCCGATATCCCGAGTACCACGGAAAGACTTCCTCTGTCGTTGCTATTAAGGTGTTCAGTTCCCAACCACCAGCATCATCAGTACCGATCAGTTGCTTATTGCTACCTCCTTCTGGTTCTTTTTTGTGGATGCCTCCTGTGATGTAGTTCCATACCGTTCAAATACTCAAGTGTCACTTGGTCCTTGCCCGCAATATTGAATGGGTCTTCGTATCCAATTGCTCCTGCCTTGACTACATCGGCAAGCCATCGTTGACAAGTCTTCTGGTCGGGCTCCTCCAACTGATCCATCTCTGTAAAGCGCATTGTAAAGTTGTCGATTACTGTGGGCAAGCCTGTCGAGCCATGGACCGTCACTAAACCAGGTGATAACAACGAATAAGAAGTTGGTCAACAACCCATGCAGCCGAGTCGTATAGTCTAAGGGCTGTAGCGGTGCCACAGCTGTTACCTCGGCCCTCGATACGCTCACCAAATGGCCTAAGTAGGTCCACCACCGAAGATAGATAATTTGCTTGGCAGAGTTCAGTTGCGCCCTGAGACGCAATGACCGCGATCCTTGGACTCATCACCCTCGTGACTAGCTCGCGAGCGGAACTGTCTCTTGTTCGCGGCTGAAAAGAAGCCATATTGTGATGCCGAGGCGCTGAGTTCGCGAGATCGTTGTGGAATGAGATAAAGACCGGTGGAGTGGGGATGAGTTGCAGTGAAGAAAGAAAAAAGTGCCGCCAACCGACCTTCATCGTGTCACACGTGATTTGACTGTATGGAACGAAAGGCGGCACGCTCGCCGCCTGGCGGTGCTGTTCCCCCATTCTTCATCGCTTTCTCTCTCTCTTCACACTGTACATAGCCAGGACTCTCCTCTTGCCCCAAAGACCTTTCAAGCGAACTGCTAGACCGTCTCAAACCCCGGCCCGCCCTTCTCTCACACCTCACCAATGGCGTTCCTCAATAAACTCAAGGCTGTGGTCCAGACGGAAGGTGCGCGTGGTATCCTGCACGTCCTACAGAAAGAGGGCACCAAAAGGCTTGCACAGGATCTATCAGCCAACTTGGACGTCCAGAACCTGCTCTTTTGCGAGGTAATCCCTCGCCTTGTTTACAATGGATAATGGGAAGAATGAGGTTCGACCCTGAACCTCCCCCCCTAATGACCCCATTCTCGTTGGTTAGACGAGGCGATATGGACTACCGGCCCTTGTCTCTTGTATGGCTGTGGACCCAGTTCAGGGTCTCCTCGCTTGCGGTAAGCAATTGCGTCCAATTGTGTTCTATACCTTTTCACAGGTCCATGTCATTTCGTGGGACATGATGAGAGCGTTAGGAATTACTGCTGGACGGTGATGATGATAGTGTATCCCACATGAACAAGTCATGCACCTAACAATGTACCTCGCCCATGGCCAAAAATATCCATCTCATAGGCACGTTCAAAGGCGCCATCGCAGTAACAGGAGCAGCTGATGTAGCCGGTTATCTCGAGCTCGAGGAAGCACTCTCCGTGAAAATGATGGCATTCCAACCAGGCGCGCCAATTCTTATCGTTGTCGATACCAAAAACGCCATTACAGCCTTTGATCTTATCAAGAAGCAACGTCTGTTTGTTCGAAACGCACGCAACATTGTGACATGCATGGAACTGCTTTCCGGATCCAATTGGCTCTTCCATGGACTCCGAGACGGTACCATCGATGTCTTTGATGTGTATCGTGGCCAGGCTGTTCCTTACAAAATCCCTAATATCATTCCGGAAGGAAGAAAACATTCGCTCGTTGTCTCGATCAAAACCCATCCCAAAGACAACAATCAGTTGCTTATCGCGTACAACACAGGAGTCGCCCTCTGGAACCTTAAGCAGAAGACTGTGATTCAGACGTTTATTTATGAGATCCCTCCAGGAGCCGTGGGTGGTATCCCACCGAGTGACGAGATGATGGGCTTCAACCAGAGCCGATATCCCCAAGTCAATGTGATTGCTTGGAGGCCAGATGGCCTTGGATTTGTCAGTGGTTACGACGATGGCTGCATTGTGTTCTGGGATATCCAGCAGGAAAAGCCTGTTATGGCCAGAACCATCCATGAAGTCAACGTGAACATTCCAGGGAACAGACCACCCACAAACGAGACGGCTCAATGTGCGCCTATCTATCAACTCTCGTGGTGCTTGCACGGGGACAAGACTACATTGATCATTGCTGGTGGCGCTGGAGCCGTGGATATGTTCGGTGTTCACTTGTTCGAGTTCCCATCGAAACCTGACTACCGTCACCCAAAACGCCACTATACGCTAAAGATGGAATCTGATATACTGGACTTTGTCGTCCTCCCACGAGAGTCTCCTTGGTTCAATGGTGCACTCGACCCTGTATCCATTCTGGTACTCACGAGCCGAGGAGGGATCAAGTCTTTCGGCTTTGATGCATCTCCTGTTCCACAGATTCTGCCTTCGACCCTGGCACTCGTCGAACCGCGGTTGATTCTGGCAAAGACGTACGGACAACTAGCTCCGGATCTTTGCAACCGTCTTGTTTACAGCCAGGAAAATGGTGCCGCACCCAATGTTCCACCCAGGATACCACTACGCGGAATTCAATTGGCACCTGTTGACGAGTCAAAGCTTTGCCGAGATATCCTGATCACCGCACATACAGACCGCAGTATCCGTTTCTGGGAGGGAGCCACGTTCAGACCACTTCACCATTTGACAGTCGAATTGGACCCGCTGTTCTTCAAGGATCAAGTTGAGATAGCAACGTTTGAGTTCTCGGTGTACAGCCATATTCTGGCCGTGGGATTCTCAAATGGTAACTGGATTTATGGGCAGTTATCAACACCAGGAGAATTGTCACAACTACCGAGTCATGCACACACTGCTCCTGAAGAATTCGTGGGCGAAGCGTTGGCTGCTGACCTGAAGGAGGCAATGAACATCAGTGGCCATGAACACCCCCCTGGAACAGGAGATACCCATCCAGTTAATACCAACACGGAACAGATACCCAGAAATCCTCAATTCGTCCCAGATCATGCACTGGATCAACCTCAACATTCAACTGCCCCACAGGAGCCATCTCAGCCTGTTGATACCACGACTATGCTTCCAGAACACCATGAACAATCCCAAGAAGACCACCGCCAGCAGCAGCAGCAGCAGCAAGGACAGCCCATGACGGACAAGAATGCAGTCAATACAGAGAGTGGAGCCCCAGCACCGAGTGTGGAAGATCCGAATCATCCCACCTCCCCGCCTGTTGATCCGGCCACTGTGCGTGACTTGCCACCTGGAGAATTGAGTCCTGGATTTCCTTCACCCGACCGAGCGCCCTCTCCTTCGCTGCCTCCACGTCCAGTGTTTGTGGAAGTCTCGCTTTCGAATGGATCAGAGTTTTCTCCAGTATTCAAATCTAGCTCGCATCTCGGAAGAGTCAACCAGATCGCAATATCAAGATGTGGACTGTACGATATTGTTTTTGTCGGCCATAGGAAGAGCTGCCACGGGCGTTTTGATTTCTCCATGCACTAACCCGTCCTTGACACACCTCTCTTTCTTTCTCTCTCTCTCTATCAGTGTCGCGGTTTCGGACGAGTTTTATTCGCTCAGTATCACCGATATTCGTTCAGGAAAGGTGTTGCATGTCGAAGACCTGAAATGTAAGCAACAGCAAAGCTTGCCTGGGTTTTTTTTTTTTTTTTTTTTTAAATAAAGTTTTCTCCTCTCAACT
>Ga0247824_10001278_pt1 | contig 13585 bp, 17 predicted proteins | sample 13C_PalmiticAcid_FD_194412 | JGI IMG/M metagenome (GOLD analysis project Ga0247824, IMG submission 194412) | Soil microbial communities from agricultural site in Penn Yan, New York, United States - 13C_PalmiticAcid_Day48 | ecosystem: Environmental > Terrestrial > Soil > Agricultural land... | reverse complement strand
GCCGAATCTTGCCAATCAGGTTCCCGAAACCGTTCGCCATTGAGGACATGGACCGGGTGAAGACGTTGCCCTGACGGTTGTTCCGGTCGATCTGCTGTTCCAGAGCCTGAAGCTCACGAGTAGCGGAGTTGATGTTGTTGGTCAGCGCCCGTGAAAGTGCCGGAGACGTAGAGATCCGGAGCCGAGAGAAGTCCCGCTCGATCTGGTGGATCAGAGTGGCTACCTGACGCCGGGCAGGATCCCCGTCGACACTTAGAGGGACCTTCATGACAACCCGGTTCGCTACACCCTCAGCGGTACTCCGCAGCTGTGCCGCTACGCGACGGAACGAGTTGTTGTCCAGCTCCATCCGAAGCCGAATAGGTCCAGCAGCTGCCTCAGCAGCTGCACGAGCACGAGCCGCGTGAGCGGCCATGCGGGCGATGCCCGCAGCGATAATGTCGAAGTCAACCGGGATCCGAACCTGGTCAGCCTCAAGCGCTTCACCGATTGCGTGGATCCGAGCCGCAGAAGCGGCGATGTTCTCATCATCGAACTGAACGTCGATGACCTCGCCGTCCAGGATGTCCGCAGTCGCCTTGAACGCTTCGAGCTGGAGAACCGCAGTCTCCAGGCCATCTACATCGAACCTGACTGTGAAGTCGTCTACATCGATCACAGAGAACGCGGTGATTGCGCCCAGAACGTCCGAGTAGTCGACATTGACCCGGAGGTCGATGTCCCGAGAGATCCGGCGCAGGTACACAACCTGCCCGATCGCATCCAGGACACCCCGAGTGATTACGTCCAGCTCGACCGATTGATCGATCAGTGCCAGGGCCGTACTCAGCTTGGCGAGATCCGCTGTGGCGTCCCCAAGGTCGACACGAGTATCAATCCGGACCGTGGGGTCTACCCCATCCGTGAGGGCCTGGAGCCGAGCCAGGCCCGCCATGAACCCAGACTCATCCAGTCGGGTAGCGACATCCACCGCGTCCAGAGCCGCTTCGATGTTCTCTACGGTCTGTTCGATATCCGCAGCCAGCTTGGATGCGGCTGCCTTATCGGCCTGCATCTTGACTTTGACCGTGGCGTCCGCAGACTCTGCATCGGCCTTTGCCTGTGCCCGCGCCTTGGCCGACGACGCCTTATCCCACTCGGCATAAATCTTGACAATCAGGTCATCGAGCTGAGACTGGATCTCAGCCTCAACCTTCTTAGCAAACCCGGACACATCCGGTGTGACCTTGACAGAAACCCTGCCGACAGCAGGACCAGCACCAGCCATTTTATCCCTTTCGTTTCTTCCGATTCAGCGCGGCGAGCGCAATACCGGCGAAAGAGCCGGGCTTGTGAGTTGTCTTCTGCTTCGACTTGTCTACCGGCGTCGGAATCATTTCAGGCGGGCGCGGTTTGTGCTTCTTCGGATCCGAGTTGGCTCGGACAAACGAATAGAGAAGCTGTTGGAGTGTGTTATAGGTACCCACTGCCAAGTACCGTTCCATCGTCCAACCCGAGAACTCTTCACCACCACGACGCATAGCGACCGTGCGGGACTTCGAGGGAAGATGGATAATCAGATCTAGGACGAACCGGGGAGTTACCCCGGATCCGTCTACAAACAGGTGTCGGATATCTACCCCGTAAAATTCGAGGAGATCCGGTACTAGGGTGTCGCCGTACTCGTCAATCAGTCGAGCGACTTCGATGCTTCCCCCGGCTGGGTCGCCTCCGACCACATGGTCACAACCTCAGAAGTCAGGGTCAGATCGTCGCCAAGCTCCTTGACCAGCTGCTTACCCTTCGGGGTATCGCGAGCGATCAGAACAATAACCTTCTGCATCCGAGTCAGAGTGTCCTCATCATCAACCTCGGGTTCGTCACCCTCGGTCTCCGGCTTGGACGACTTGAGCAGCGCAACCACTTCCTTCCGGGCCTTCGAGCCCAGGCGAAGCAAGTTATTCAGAACCACTTCCGAGCCGTCCGACAGCTCAATGCTGATCGGCTCGTACTTCTTCTCGATGTCCTCACGCAGCTTGGCGAGAGAGTAAACGTTCGACATTAGCGGACCTTTCGAAATAAGATTATGGCGGGCTTAGAAAACAGAGGGGCGGCAGGCCCGCCAAGGAAACCGCCCCTCTGGGCTTTAGAGGATCAGGAGAACATGTCTTCGTTGATCCACTCGAACAGGTTCGAGGTGCCGTGCTTCAGCCAAGTAGCACGGATAGGAAGCGCGGCGAACTCATCTACCGGCATCTGAATAGCGTCATCACGACGGATCGACGCCTTCGGGGCGTAGAACCCCACACGCGCAGGACCATCAACCACGATGATCAGAAACGCCTTCTCTACCGGGGCCGTGGTCGAACCCGAAACACCGAACACACCCGGCGTCGCCGAAGCGTCAGCGCCGTAGTAAAGCTCGAAGGTGTCGGTGTCGAACTGGTGCAGGAACAGGGTCAGGAAGTCGACAACCGGGTCGGTCTCAACCTCTCGAAGCTGTGCCTTCTGCCAGGTCCCCTTCACTTCCTTGTCGCCGCCATCGAAGCCGAATTCGGGCATGTCTTCTCGGCTGGTATGGCCGATCGACTTCCAACCATTCAGAGCGGTCTTGACCGTGAAACCAGACGCCGGAGTGCCGGTGCCGGTCAGAGTATCGGTACTCGTCGGGGTGACCGTGGAGCCCTGGAGTCGACCGATCCACGCGACATCCAGACCCGCAGTAAGCGAAGTGCCAGTGACAGTGACATTGCCAGTGCCAACCGAATCCAGCGCCTCAAGTGCGGCCTGGATAACCGCAGCAGACGCGTTATACGCCAGCGCGGTCGTGGTGTCGGTACCCACAGTGATGGTGAAAGTGCCACCGGTCGGGGTGCCGCTGATCTTCAGCTCATGGACCAGTGCGCCGAACAGCGCCGGGTCAATCGTCTCGATCTCTGCCGGAGTCGGCCGGGCGTTGCCGACATTGCCGACAAACACATAACCGACTGCCGCTGTGATTACAGCATCGTCATTAATCGCCATTAAGGCTGCTCCTTGTTATTTAGGAGGTCGGATCCCGAGCTGAATCAGCCCCTGAATCCGCCAAGAGTCCTGAAACGGGGAGCTAAACTGTGTAGCACCCATGGTTTCGATAATTGAGTGGATGTATCCACCAGGCGTAAGCTTCTGAGTGGACTTCGCTTGATACAGAGCAACCAGCGCCTTGTCATAAAGAATCTCGGTCTCTGGAAGACCCTCGATCCCATAAGCGGTTAACTCGATGATCGGCTTACTGAATTCGGTCGGTCGTTTACGATCTCGGGCACCTCCGAGCCGACGCACGTTCAGCATCGGGAAAACCCGGAAATCGATATCCTCAACCCACGACCCGACCTTCACCCCGGGAAGCGCCTCCCGGAGAATCGGAATAACAATCGATTGAACTCGCTGAATCTCGGACATATCAGCCTGCCAATCCGGCAGCGCCCATAACGATGTACTTGCCAGGAACGAACTTCGGTTCTCCACCAAGCTCGCCGTGGTACATGTGCCCGAACTCCACGGAAAGGGGTGCAGGCCCCTCTAGATTCACGAATGCATCCACGGCCTTGGTGCCGTGGGTCATAGTGACTTCGTGGTTAGTGCTATTGGAATGGTCCCGCGTGAGTGCCAGACGGGCTTCTGCCCGCTCCTTGATCTCTTCCGCGTTCTCGACCACGGATCCACGGACACCAGCCAGATGCGAGACAATCGTGTGGACTGTTTTGTCTGCGTACATTCGAACTCGTGCCATCAGAACCTCTTGATCACGTATGTGACGTGTGCAGTCCGAGGGGACATCGAATAAATAGACACGTCGCCGAATACGGCCCATCTTTGGCCGCGCCATTCGATCTGGGATTGAGCGCCGAGAATATGCGGGAAACTCCGAGGGAATCGGACACGGTAAACTTTCTCCGTGGTGTAACCCTCGTTATCCTGCTCCGCGCGCCTCGCACTGGTTCCCGACTGACCCTGCACCTGGAAACGGGCCATAGCCTCGATTCCGACCGTGGAAGGTCTCGTTCGGGTATTTCCATCCATATCCGTGACGACCTCTTCGAGGTACACAGTGCATGGCTCCATGCCCTTATTGAGTAAGCTCATGTAGGCATCTCGAATCGAGGTGCGATAATGAACATCCCCGAGGCGGTCACCCCGAGGAGTTCCCATTCCTCCGGAAGAATCGAGAGCCGCCCAGGGGCCGAGTCCTGAGCGAGCATGTACGTGTAATCCCCGTCTGTTTCGGATACGTAGCCATCGGGATTCCGGACCAACCGGAGAACCGCGTCAGCTTCTACCTGAACAACGTCATCTTCGAGAACGGTTCCAGCGGCGATCTTCGCCGCGAGATCCGGCACACGCCGGAGAATCATTCGCTCGACATCCGCCAAGCGGACACCGATAAGCGCAGACTCCTCAGGAGAGAGTTCGCGGCCCCACCGGACCGCTACATCAGCGGGTGTTGCGTAGGCCACGAGACTCCTTATTCGGTAGGTTCAGCGGGCTTAGTTGCCCGAGATGCCCGAACGGGCTTATCCGCTGGTTCCCAAAGGCCAGTCGCAATCAGCGACTCAGCAAGCGCATCCGAAACATCGGCGGTGCCCTTGTTCACCTTGTGGCGAATCTTCATAAATCCCTTTCACACCAGGGAGGGCCGAAGCCCTCCCTGTGTAGAGTCAACCTAGAATCAGGCGGAAACGGTGTTGGTCAGCTGAACGAACGCCTCCGGGTCATTGACCAGAAGGCCGAACTCGGCCTCGACTCGGACAGCAACCAGGTTGTGCTGCCACAGCGACACAAGCGACGGGTTCGCAGCCGAACCCAGGTTCAGAGTCGCCTCGTCGCTAACGTCGTAGCTCAGGCCACCGATCTGGCCCCAGAGCAGCTGGCTCCAGTCACCCATGTAGCCGACAACAGTGTCAGTGCCGTCCAGGTGAGTAACGTGATCCGACAGGTAGGTCTGACGACCCAGGACGCGGCCCGAACGGAAAGGTGCGTTAATATCGCCGTAGGTCGCCTCAAGGAACAGCGGACGGTTGTTCAGGTCAACAGCGCCGTTAAGGATCGGCTCTGCGATGTCATCGAACAGAGTGCCGTTCCACTTCTTACCATCAGCCAGGAGCAGATCCAGGCCGTTGTTCAGCGCCAGGTACGCATTACCCTGAGCACCTGCGGTGGTCGGATTCGTATCCGCCAGCGAGATCTTCTTGGTGGTGTCCGCGAGCTTCGCACCGAACGGCGACGCGGTGTCATTGATCGCAGCCGCATCGAACTTCATCGCGATAGCAGTCGCGACCTTGGTCCGCATGGTGTTCAAGTAATTGCCCGGGTTCGCTCGCACAACCTCGGAGCTGGCAACGAAGATAGTAGCGATCTTGTGGGGCATGATCGTCTGCTTGGTCATGTCGCCCTTGGTGATGGGCTTTTCCTGGGCCTCATTCAGCCACGACGCCGTAACGTCGCCGGTCCAGTGCGGAATATGCTGGCCCGTGGTACCCATAGGGATCTTTCGGGCAAGCTGCTGGATGATCGAAACCTTCTCGACCTCAGCGAAATAGTCCTGCGCCATTTCGGGCTCAAGGTAGCCCTGGAACATGGTGTCACCGGTAAGAGCGACAGCCGGGTTATTCGGATTCGGGGTAAGAACCGACATTGAGTAATACTCCTAGTGTTAGCGGATGCCCAGCTTTTCTTTGAGCGAATTCAGCAGCGGGTCACCATTGAGAGGGAGAGGGGATCCCTTACCCTGTGTGTGATCAACCAGCGGGGGACGCTGGGGATCCTTCGAGAACAGATCCTTGATAGTCGCAACCGACTTCGAGATCTCTTCCTCGGTCGAGCCCTGAACAAGACTCGCCATACCCAATACGCGATCAGCAGGGATTCCGGCCTCAGGGTCCAGCAAAGCTTCAAGCTTGGCCGCCCAGGACGACTTCTCGGCGAACTTCACTTCGAGTTCCGCATACGATTCGGCGGCCTCGGTGATCTTGGATGCGTATTCCTGCTCAACAAGCGTCTTCGCGTTAGCGAGCGCGTTGTTCTTCTCAACCCGCCACTTCGCGGCTTCGGCGTTGAGTTCTGAGATTTTGGTCTTGGCCCATTCAGGGAGATCCGACTCATTGCCAGTCGCCGGGGGAGTGGTCTCCTGGACCACAGGTGCGACAGTTTCAGTCGAATCAGGGGTAAGAGTGTCAGTCAATTTCGTCTCCTGGACGTAAGCGCCCGCCTGGGGCATCACGCGGCAAGACCCGCGTAGTCTTGGGGGTTAATTTCGCCGTGGTAGATCCATCGGCGGATAACGTTGATAGCTTCTTTGTTGTGGTTATCGGTCCGGGCTTTGCCAGATGCGATCAGCTTGGCTGCCTCCGCAGACGCGTTCTTCCACAGTTTCAGTGCTTCGAATCGTGCTTTTTCGCCAGGCCATGCCTGGTGCTTGAAAACCGGGACCACCTTGCAGTCGCACCCGGTGTGCCAGTCATCCATGAAATCGGATACGTCCTCACCAGCCGCGATCATTCGGAGCGCGGTCTCATCGGACACGTTCAAACCAGCTGTCTCAGCGGCGTAATACACCGGACCCCTGGAAATCAGCATCAGACACCACGCACACGTCTCACGACCGGTAGCGACTCGTGCCCAGCCGCGCATGATCCCGGAAACCGGTTCAGGCGGCCGTTCGGATGCAGGTTCGGCAGGATCCGGGCCCGGAACCGGATCAGGATCCGGCTCGAATCGAGCCTGTTCGAGCGCCAGGCGCTCATCCGACTCCACAGCGCGAATCACCTGGCGGCGACCCGCATTCTCGACCTGTCGAGCCATCTCCAGCTGGAGTAGTCCCACAGCCTTCTCAACGGAGTCCACCTGGGATATCCGTCGTCTCACGGGCTCAAGAGCCCGCTTGAAATCCTCGTACGTCGAGCCCACCAGGGGCTGATCATTACGGGGTAGGTGCGGAGCGTTCATAGACCGCTGGTCGTCGTACATCTCACGAGCGAGCTGGGCCGCCTCGGTCCGAGCCTGCTCAACATGTGGGTAAGCAAGCCTGAGAATCCCGTCCCACTGAGTGGGGGTCATCCGTGGACCAGGCACTAGGTCAAACACCCTGAGCAGCGCCAGAATCAGCGCTGCAATCAGCTCTGCTACAGCCCGTGCGTAAGCCTCAGGGCTCACGCAGCAGGGGCCTTGGGCTTAGCCGGAGTCGGCTTGGCCGCTCCAGCACCGGCACCGGCCGGGGCCGCAGGATCACCAGGTGAGTACATGCCCGCCAGCGCGAGCATCGCGGACTCTTCCTCGTCCCACTTCTTCATCTCCAGGCGCTCCTCGATCGAGTAGCCCATATCGATCCGAGCGCGCTCCTTCGGGATCACGCCCGTGCCACCGGAGTACAGCTTCACGGCGGCATCGCCCTTCGCGGCGTAGGTGGGGGTAGCAGGGTTACGCCAGACGGTTTCCATCCGAAGCATGTCCGGAGGGACCTCACCGCCCTTGGCAACCTGGTAAGCGACACGCATAGCCTCTTCGAGGTTCGCACCGAAGATCAGGTGCTTACCCTCGGCGTTCATCACCAGCCGGGTTTCGGACGCCTGAATAGCCTCAGCAGATGCAGGATTCTCAGACTGGGTACTCAGGTACTGGGGCGGCAGGCCGGTGTAAGCGGCGGCCTGCTTGTGCAGCTCCTCCAGGACCACGGTGAAGTTCCGAAGATCCGCAGCGGCGAACTGCATCGCCTTGCCATCAGCCTCTTTGAACCCAAGGATCCGGGCGATATACGAATCGAACTGCACCTCACCGGTATCCGGGTCGATACCCAGCTCCTCGGAGCGAACACCGAACAGGAGCCTTTGGGGAATGCCCATCTGCTCTGCGACGGCACGCATCAGCATCGTGATAGCCGACGCGGCATCAGTCACCGACCGAAGCTCAGGAGTGATCTCGCTCGTACCGTAAAGGTCCGAGAGCCGAGTCCGGTTCGCGATCGGAATCACTGGAACCAGCTCTAGCCCATGGTTATTCGTCTCAGGCGGGAGCCACTGACCGTTCTCCTGGGCGAAGAAGTAGGTTGCGCCCACGACGTAGAGCGTCGCGGCGATGACCTCGGTACCGTCCTGGTTGTAAATCGGGCGGATAGCCCGAACCACCTTCCGAGTTCGCGGATCCGTCTCCGCGTACAGCGAAGTAGGCGGCTCAACGCGGATGATCGGAACGGCAGGATCCAAGCCGAGATCTACCTTCGGATCCGGCATCGAAACCGTGATGTACGCACGACCATGAATCAGGGCCTCGGTCAGACCGAGCTTGATTTCGGAGTCCAGGTTGTTGGCCTGCCACCAGTCCCACAGGTCCTTGTCCGCCTCGGGCTTGTCTCCGATCCGGAAACCCTCGACCGCGAGCCGGTCAACGAGCGCGTTGATATACAGTCGGGCGTAGCCGACGTGGGCCAGAAGCTCACGCATAGCCGGGGGGATCGCCACACCAATAGCCTTCGGGCGGCGGATTGAATCGTAGTAGTCTGCGTTTTCCTTGAGGGTGCGTTGACCCTCCTCGAACCTGTTCAGCATCTCATCCCGGAGCTTTACCGGGTCGACTGCTTCTTGCTTCTGTGTAGCCACTACTTAATCACCACCACCTTTCCAGTGCGGCTCTTTTTGGACATCAGGTACTCGTGTCGTGCGCCGAACGCGAGAACAGCGCAAACAGCGATATCGATCTTTTTCGAAGAGTCCTTCGATGCTTTCCGGATAGCGATTGAGTCGTAGATCGTTGGATGCCGTTTGGCATTCACGATGTGGCTTCGCATGATCCGGTCACCGTCGTGTGTGAGTTCTTTCTCCAGAACCGCGTCTAGGAACCGCTCACAATCCAGACCGAACTTCTTCTGATTCCCGCGCATATCGAATGCGATTGGGTTAGCGGGGGATGCGTTGACTTTTACGTCACGCTTGAAATCGTGGCCCCACGCGTCCACGTAAGCTTCAAACTCTTTGACATCCGCTCGGAATGCCACAACCTCGTACCGGTCGAAACACGACCGGACTACCGCGTCAACCTCGTCACGAGGGACTTCGCCGGTCGGCTGTTTGGATGGATCCCAGTGCTTGATCAGGAACAGCGCGCCATCTTCGATACGGCACGCCACCAAGCCGGTGTGATCATTCGATTTGGATCCGTCAAAACCAAGGCTGATAACATCGCGCCGCTCCAGCGGGCGGATACCGCCCTCGGGGCAGCACGCGTCCCACTCGTACGGGGCGATCCACGAATCCTCGGAGGCGTTGACCTGATTCAAGAACTTGCGCCGGGACTCCGTAACCGGATTCCGGGTGTCCAAGATTGAGTTCAGAATGTCGTCAATCGGGAGCCAGTGAGCATCACCAGCCGCGATCTCGATACCCTCACGGAGCTTGGCAATCCCTGCTGCGAAACCCTCGGGGTCATCACGCTCAGACGGGATCTCGGAAACCGGCGTATCTGCGGGAGCTTCGAGAGCGTCATAAAGTAGACCCGTGTCTACTGCTTGGCCGGACTCAATAGCCTGGAACGAGTCGTAAGCTCGTTCGGCGTCGGAATCCTCACCGGGAATATGCGCGTTGCAGATCGAGAGGCAACGAGCGTCAGGAATCTTGGTGACGTTGCCTTCGATAACACCGGCCATTTCGTGGCCTTGAACGTTCTCCAGCCACCATTGAGTCTCGTTCTTCAGAACAAAGGTTGGCCGGTTGCCCTCCATTGAGTGAGGAGAAGAAGTAACCGATTCGAGGCGTCCGCCGTCCTCGGTGTAGATAATCGTCTTGTTCACGTCCAGGCCGTGATCCAGCTTCATAGCTTTTGAGATCATGACCGGAAACAGTGAGAATGTGTTCTTCGTCTGTTCTTGGGAGACCGCAGCAATCTGGACCCATGCGGCGTGACGCCGCTTGCCAACCGGGTTACCAGCCTCATCCCAGTGTGAGAACTGAACCGGGCCACACAACTCAGCAAGCGCCATAGCGGCGGCGAGGGGATCTTTACCCCAGCCTTTCAGTCTGCGCAGGACTCCCGACCGGTAGATAAACCGGCCTGAATACGGATCTACCGCGTACCACCACGCCAAGAACCGCATCTGTTCATCGGTAGGAAAGAATGGTTCTCCCGCATGCTCACCACCAGGTGACAAGCAGTACTTGTAGAGCCAAGCGAGGATTTCCCAGGCTAGCGTCTTCTCGGGGAGAAACCATCCGCCGTCCTTATACTGTCTCCAGGTCGGGCCGACGATATGAGTCGGGGCAGGGAGCAGAAGATGTTCAGGGTATTCCACTCCCTACCTTCCTATTCGTAGATCGGCCTGTACCACTGACCCGAAACGAAGTTCGGGTAGTTCCAGGGATTGAGGTCGTAATTGCCATGTACGTGGGTGGTTGCATAACCCCACGCACCCGCGTTGATGTTGCAAACCCAGTCGCCGTCGTTGCAGATGGTTAGAACCGGGACATTGCCGAAATCGGCATCGGTGCCCGAGGCACCTCGGAAGAATCCGAGCCAATCCGCAGGAGCGGCGAGAAGATGACCGGCTAGTCCGGGTCCGCCAGGACCGGCGGGCCGCTTAGGGTCAGCCGCCAAAATCGCGGTGACGTTGGTGGTGTGCTTATTTTGTGACACCCACACATGAACGACTGCGGCACCGCCGGAATGTCCGAGAATCTTGATATGGCTGCTCGGACATCGGCTTCGGTAAGCGTTAAAAAGTCGGTCAAGCTCTCGTACCCCATCAGTAATATCGAGCGAGTTGTAGCCCACCGGCTGATCGCTCGGAATGTACAAACTCGGCTGGCCGAGATCCGGAGGAAACTGTGTAGTGTCAACCGTGAAACCGCCGACACCAAACGTGAAGGTCGGCTTACACTCGGGGTTCGCTGATGCAACCGGCTGGCCCACGGCCGGGGTCAAAAGACCAACAGCTAGCGCAACCGAAGCCACGGTCGCACGGATCCTCACTTGGCTTCGAGCTTCGTGATTCGGTCACCGAGGCCCGCAAGGTAATCCACCACAGTCTTATTGTCCAGCTGAGGCCAACCATCGTATTCGCCAGCATCCCTCGACCCCTCACCCGCGAGCTGTTCACGGATATCCTTGACATCCGAGCCAATCGGGCCACAGAAGCCCACAATAAAGTCCTGAATCTGCTTAACTTCGGCAGCGCTCATCGGCGCGTCTCCTTCGATAATGTTTTGCACTTCGCGCCTGAACGCGTTCATATCGATCCCGAACGGATCGATCTTGCCTTCGGTCGAATACTCTTTGTGCCCGGCACAATCGTCGGAATCCCGGCCAAGCTTGCGTAGAATCGCCGCAACACCGCGCTTATACGCATCAAGCTGGACAACAGGCCATTCCTGGCCGGTGCCGTTGTTCACGGCTTCGATGCCAATAGTGTGATAGTTCGCATTGTTCGTAGGCCATCCAGGCCACGAGCCTCGGCCTGCGTGCCAGCAGACGCCAGCAGCAATAACCCGGTAAGTTCCGTCCCGCTCAAGAACCAGTTGCGACAGCGGTCCTGGAAGGTCTGATCGACCGTACTGAACGATCTTCCAATCATTGGACCCGCCGCCTGCGGTGTGGTGACAGATGACACCTCGAATGTCGCCGAAGTCGCCATGACCACGGTTTTGCCAACCGTCATGCTCGATAACCCGGAGTCCTGCTTCGCGCAGAACATCCGCGAGCCAGAGTGGATCAGACATTGAATCTCCTAAATTGAGTGAAGGCGCGGAGTCGAACCGCGTATTGCCGGGGCCACAACCCGGTGCCGCACCGTTTGGCTTCCAACACAGGGCGTCCGGTCCGCCATGGGACCGGCGCGTACGGCGGACAATCCTTGCTTTCAACCACGGGCTGGCCTACCCGAGAATTGTCCTAGCAGATGCGACAGGACTCGAACCTGCAACCGGCGGCTTTGGAGACCGCTGCTCTACCAATTGAGCTACGCACCTAAGCGGCGTTTTTGAAGAGGAACACCGAAACCTTGACGGCTACACCTTGTTGAAATACAAGTACGTAGCTGCGGAACCCGCGAGAACCGTTCCTGAACCACCAAACGATGTGATGATCTGCATACTGATCTGATCTCCTGCAACGAGTGTCGTGGAGATCGGCGCGAACGTCGCAACCTTCGTATTGAATGCGATACTCGCAGTGGAGCCGATCTGAACACCGTTCTTGAGAATCTTGACTTGGCACGCTGTGCCGTTAGTCCAGTTCGAGGTCAGCTCAAGTCGAGCATTGATCGTGACCGAAGCGGAGCCATTCGCAACCAGGGCATTCGAGGCCATGACGGTTCCGGGGAACCCGGACCTTTCCACCCATGGTCCAACCGTCGCCGTGGTGTTGTTGGCAACAGCCTGGTTGCCGGATTTGTCCATGCCCATGTCTGTGAACGAGACCCACACGAGCGAGTCACCGAGGTAGATCGCAGTCGGGGTGAGATCCCCGAGCCGGAACGTGGATGGAGTCGAATCACCGAGTGCTATGGGCACTGGTCACCCCACAATCACGTAGAGCCGGGTACTCGGTCGACCAGACCCCAGAGCGGTCCATGCCGCCTGGGTGATCTTCACGATGTCGTCTATGTCAGTCGAGTCGACCTTGCCCGCGAGGGCCGTAGACAACCCGGTCACATCCGACTGCGCGTGAGAGTGCGCGGTAGGTGTCCGAGCATCCGAGAGCCGAGAGTCGTTGCCTTGGGTGACAGTGCCAGCACTGGAACCGAACATCGTCTGAACCTGGGTTGTCACCCTGGCGTCGGTGTAGTACTTGTTCGTGGCACCCTCAGGGACAGCGTCCGTAGTGCCCGGAGACGGGGAAATCTCGACGTACGCCGATCCAGACCAGCGGTAGATCTTGCCGGTGTCGACCGCTACATAGATCTTGGCGGCCTCTCCAGAGGCCGGGAACCCAGCGAGGTTCGCGTACTCCAGGACATCATCCACATACGAAGGCAGGTATGTAGACGGGATCAGGGATCCGGCATCTAGAGGCGCTACGCCGTTCGCGGCCCCACGGACTGCGGTGATCCTGGCATCAGCGGTATCGGAGATGTAGGTCGTAGTGGAGGTAGCCAGCTTCGGCACGGTTACCGAGCCGTCAGGAACAATCCCGTTCTGGGCGTCCTCGGCGGCTTGCTCTGCGAGCACCCGGGAAGTGTCAGCAGCGGAGGCCGAACCCGCCGCCGCAGAGGCAGACCCGGCAGCAGCAGCCGCATCAGTGGCAGCCTGGGTGAGCGCAGGAACCGTGACGACCTCTACAGGGCCCGTCGTCGGGGTGAACTCCAGATCGTTGCCATCAATCGTGACCGAGGTGTACCCGCGCCCTTGAGGGCCGGTATCTCCGGTATCGCCCTTGTCGCCTTTAGCGCCCTTCTCACCACGAACCGACATGATCTTATCCAGTGCAGGTGGGAAGGTGCCGATGATGGTTCCGGAGGGGGTTCCAACGAACCCGAGTTCCGGGCTTGGGTCAAGCGGGTATCCCCGCAGCCGGAGCATCAGCCCTTCCAAGTCACGGTGCCTGAGGCGATCACGTCGCCGCCTGCGGCTTCACCGTCCTGGAG
>Ga0247824_10001277_pt1 | contig 13586 bp, 12 predicted proteins | sample 13C_PalmiticAcid_FD_194412 | JGI IMG/M metagenome (GOLD analysis project Ga0247824, IMG submission 194412) | Soil microbial communities from agricultural site in Penn Yan, New York, United States - 13C_PalmiticAcid_Day48 | ecosystem: Environmental > Terrestrial > Soil > Agricultural land... | reverse complement strand
GTATGAAAGAGAAAGAGAGAAGGAGAGAAGGAGAGATAGAGAGAGGGTCTTGGAGAGAAGACCGAGAAGACCGAGAAGGAAAGGAAAGTATGAGCTTTTGGAGAGTTGGGGTTGCAGACAGAATGAGGAACGAGAAAGGATGAGAAGAAGAAAAAGAAGAAAAAGAGGAAGGAGCAGAGGTGGAGGTGCTAAACGTGCTTTGCTTTCCGGCAAGTGCTGCGAACAAGAACAAGCGAGCAAGAGGTGTGAGACTGAGAGTGTGACAGTGTGAGAGTGTGAGATTGGACGAGGATATGGGATGGAGGATGGGGGATGGGGGATGAACAGATACGCCGGCCAGGCTGAAGGTGGGCAGCAGAACAGTGGATGCCCATGTGCTCAGCTCAGACAAGTCGCAGACCAGAGTGAGTCGCAGCATTGGGCGATGCGCTGCGTGAGTTGTACCCCCTGACTGAATTGGAGTCGGGGACCCCACGGAGGGACATTTTCGTTTGTCGGTTTTGTGGAGCAGCGCAGCCCATGACCATCCGACACTTTGAACACTTTGGCACCTTTTGAACATTGGTAATACGCCATGTGTTCTCACACACCCCTCTGCATGTTCATGTTCATGTTCATATGGTGTGTGTGTATGATCTTATTGTCGATGAGCAATGAAAGTTAACAGGGTTGTTTGTCTACTGTACAAGTGCCGGTGTTCACGCCTCCAGCCGAGGGAGGAGTTCCCTTTCCCTCAGATAGTCGAGGATTTGCTGCACATGTGTGTGGTGAGTGGTGAGTGGAGAGTGGAAAGAAGAAAGAACACGTTTTTAGTGGAACTGTATCCCATCATCATGCATCATGCAACTGGGGGAACAATTCCCTCTCTCTCTCTCCCTCTCTTTCCCTATATAGAACCTCCCATAGTCCTTGTTACTATCAAGTTGAGAGCTGCTTCGAGTAGACAGTGCCCCGATTCGCCTTACCTGAACACCTTCCTCAACGGAAATTTTGTCGGTAGCAATGCGGACCTCTGGGTTGACTGGGGCCTCATAGGGTGCCGATATACCGGTGAATTCTAAATCAATGAAGGACCCGTTTTTTTTTTAGCTCAGTTGACCAAGTTCCTCTCACAAGCCTCCTCCTCCTCCTTTCCCCCTTGCGTTTTTTTTTTTTGGCTTCATCCCTGTACCTTTGATCTCGCCAGCCTTGGCCTTCTTGTACAGACCCTTGGGGTCACGCTCTTCGACGACCGACAATGGTGCGTCAGCAAAGATCTACGCGCGCGCGCGCAAAAAAAGGGAGGGAATTGCGTCCAATCAAGTCAATGTCGTCGTTCTTGCATAGGATTCTGCACGTTCCTTGTGCTTCATAGACGTCCAGCCCAGATCAAATCAAACTACCTCAATGAAAGGAATGTTGGCAGCCTGGTGAAGAACTCGGGCAGAATCACGGTCCGCAATGTAAGGGCTGATGAAAGCAGTGATAGCAACTTGGGTAGAGTCGGCAAAGAGCTTGGCGACCTGTCAACGAAGAACACGAAAAAGAAGCGAGGGGGAGGAGGTGAGGTGATGGTTAAATTGTGTTTGATCTTCTTCAATCCTTCGTCGCCTCACACATACTCTCTTTCTCCCAAGAGATCGGGTTTGTTTGCTGGGGGGTTTTTTGCTTAGCCGGCCCCGTGGTTAGGAATAGGGTTTAATACCTCTGCAATGCGGCGAATGTTCTCTGTGCGAGCGTCGGGTCCGAATCCCAGATCCTTGTTCAATCCAAAACGGATATTGTCGCCATCAAGACGGTAAGCTGCAATGTTGAGCGAGATCAAGTGTTGTTCCAGAGCAGAGGCCAATGTCGACTTGCCGGAGGCCGAAAGACCAGTGAACCAAACGGTGAAGCCCTATTTACATGCAAATGTCATGCATGGATGGTGTGTTTGGTTTGGTTTGGTTAGAACGACGATCCCTTGAATGACCATCCAACGTAGTCCGGAAGTATGGTGTCCGGAGGCGCAAGGAAAAACAGAAGAGTCTGCTGTTGGCTGACCTTTTGGTTCAACTTTTCTTCACGCTCCTGACGGGTGAAAGCGCCCTGATGCCAGGTGATGTTTGTAGCGACCATGTTTTAATACAAGTGATCCGAATGAGAGAAGGAATGAGAAGGATGAAATGAGAAGGAAGAAGAACAAGGAGGAGGAGAAGGAAGCGAGGGGAAAAAGAGCTGCTGCCAAGATAAAAAAAAAAAAAAAGAGGAAACGACTGTCCGAAGCAGCAAAAGATAGTTCGGCCGTTGATCTGATCGATGGCGCTATGTGGCCTCGCCAGCTCATGAAAATGGGCATCTATGTTCTCATCCATCTCGCTCCTTATTGGCTGCACCGCCCCCCATGCAGGCACACTCGCCGGAGCGACAGTCACCTTCGGTACACTCTGATCTTTTTTTGTTTGCTGCCTGCCTGCAGTGCTTGCTTGCGTGCACTCTTGAGCAACTCTTTTTCTAGACAAACGGACACCTGGTCGCGTCTTCTTGCCGCCCTCCTACGTGATCCTTGCTCTACATCGACCCTCCCACGTTGTTGCATCTGCATCTCTCCTTGTGGACCCAATCTAGCAATTCCTCTTCCTTCGTTGCTTCTTTGTTCCGGTCATCGCCCTTGTCACCTACTATCGAGTTGACAGGTCGAGGTCCATCCTCCTGCCCCAATGTTTGGACACAACTTTTCATAGCCTGCCTGCGTGGTACATGCACTCAATTGCTCAATGCTGCAAGTCCAATTGCACGACCATCAGATCTGAGGGAGACGTCCATGGTCATACCTTGAAACGCCCAGAGGGGCGATGAGAATCTTTTATTGTTGTTCTATACGGCTGTCATCCTTGCCGAGATCATCTCGTCCTCTACCCATCTCTCCTGATCCTACTGGTGGGCGGTCTAATCCTTGAGCTTCAAAAAGTTATCCATGCCCTTGGTCAATGTTGCAATCTCGGCCTCATAGTCCTTGAGCTTGGCATCGTTCACCTCACGGATCTCAGCCTTGACCTTGGTCAAGTAGGTCGACTCTTGTGTCTTCTTCAACAAGTCGTCTCTAGCCTTCTGCACCTTGACCAACTTCTTTTCAATCTTTTGCACCTCGGCATCAACATCCACCATACCCTTCACTAACAGGTACACATTGCATCCCTCCTGAACAGTCTGCGATGCACATCCCAATGGAATGGCTGACACATCCGTCACCACCTTGCAAGTCTTGGCGCCCTTGACCAGTGTGGCAATACCATCTTCCTCGGACAACAACAGCTTGGCAGTCTCGGCTGAGCCATGAATGTAGATCTGACCGCCCTTGGTAAGACCATAGTCTGACATGAGCGAACGTGCGCTACGCACAACGGCAAACACAAGCTCAAAGTCGACATCGGCCTGTGGATCGACATACGAAGGGTTGTGAACAGGGAATGGCGACTTGACAATCGTAGGAATCTTGTCACCATCACGGCGAGGGAGGCGCTGATACAGCTCCTCTGTTAGGAAAGGCATGAAGGGGTGCAACATCCTCAAGGCTGCCTCCAAGGCTGTGTAAAGGGTATCCTGAGCTGAACGCTTAGCGACCGCATCCGATCCTTCAGTAATAGGCTTGATAATCTCAATGTACACATCGCAGAGCTCATACAACCAAAAGTTGTAAATCGCATCCGTGGCCTTCATAAAGTTGCGCTGTGAGAGTTGTTCATTCAGCTCCACGGCCGCAATGTTCAACTTGTTGAGAATCCAGCGTTCTGCCAAGCTCTCGCGTCCAGACTTGGCCGCCGTAGCATTAGGCAAAAATCCGTCCTCAAGCTTGAGCAAAGCAAAGCGAGTGGCGTTCCAGAGTTTGTTGCAGAACTTGCGGTAGCCATCCACGCGCTGGATATCCAAGTTGATGTCTCGGCCAGTACCAGAGTAGGCACTCAAGCCGAAACGGAGAGCGTCCGTACCGCACTCGGGAATGCCGTTAGGAAAGTCCATCTTCTGACCCTGCTCGGCTTTGGCAATCTCACGGGGGTCCAAGTTACCAACGCGCAGCTTGTCGTGGAGTGCTTGAAGAGAGATACCCTCAATGACGTCGATAGGATCAATGACGTTACCTAGAGACTTGGACATCTTGCGACCCTGAGCATCACGGACCAAGGCATGGCAGAACACCTCTGAGAAGGGAACCTGACCCGTCATCTTGATACCCAGCATGACCATACGAGCGATCCAGAAGAACAAGATATCCCAGCCTGTCTCGAGTAAAGTGGTGGGGTAGAATCTCTTGAAATCTTCCGTCTCCTCAGGCCAGCCCATGATCGAGAAGGGCCAAAGACCGGACGAGAACCAAGTGTCCAGCACATCAGGGTCCTGCTCCAAAGTGAACTTTTTGCCAGGGAACTTCTTTTCGGCATTCTGGCGGGCTGCCTCTTCCGTGCGTCCAGAGACCCAGAATTGACCGTCAGCGTAATCCTGCTCCTCTCCTTCAAAGCGGGCAAAGTAGGCTGGAATACGGTGACCCCACCAAATCTGACGAGAGATACACCAATCGTTAATGTTCTCCATCCAGCGGTAGTAGTCCTTCTCTGAGGTCTGGGGTCTGATTGTCAGTTTGCCATCCTTCACGGCGTTGAGAGCCTCTTCCGCCATACTCTTGCAGTTGACCCACCATTGGGGCTTCATCACTGGCTCGATAATGTCGCCAGTCTTGGAGCATGTAGGCACAGTCATGGCATTGTTCACAGTATCGACGTAGAGTCCCTTTTCCTTGAGAGCCTTCAACACAGCAACACGGGCATGGAAACGCTTCATTCCAGAGAATTCACCGCAGTTGCTGTTGAGTGTGCCATTGTCGTTCAGGATGTTGATGAATTCCAGATTATGACGCTTGCCGACCTCATAATCGTTAAAGTCGTGAGCAGGGGTCATCTTGACAGCTCCGGTACCGAATGCCATGTCGACAGCAATGTCGTCCAGAATAATAGGGATCCTTCGTCCATTGAAGGGGTGGATAACATACTTTCCGTGCAGGTGCTAGAGACAATAGTTTTTTTTTTTTGGCGATACAAAACGGAATGGTGAGTCATGGTATGGGTTAGGATGATAAAGTGGCATAAAACAAGATTCTCACTCATGGAAGAGAATAGAGGGGTCGTACCTTGTAACGCTCGTCCAGAGGGTGAATAGCGACTGCTGTATCACCAAGCATGGTCTCAATACGAGTGGTGGCAACAATGATCTTCTCATCCGAGTTTTCAATAGGATAGCCAAACGAGATCAAGACACCAAACTCGAACTTTTCGTTGGCTTCATATCCAGGAACATTGAGGAAGGTACGTCCAGAAAGCTCCTTATTTTCGACCTCGAGGTTGGAAAGTGCAGTGTTGAGCTCGGTACACCAGTTGATGAGACGAGTAGCACGGTAAATGGTGCCCTCCTCGTGCAATCTGCAGAAAGCTTCCGTGACAGCCTTGGAAAGACTGGGACTCAGAGTGAAGGCCTCACGCTTCCAATCGTGAGAGGCGCCAAGACGTCTGACTTGGTTGTCGATGCGTGCGTGGAATGTATCCTTCCAGCTCCAGATCTTTTGAACAAACACTTCGCGTCCAAGGTCATGACGCGTCTGTTTGCTTTCTTTCCACAGCTGCTTCTCAACGACAGACTGGGCCGAGATACCGGCGTGATCGGTACCATTGTTAAAAAGCACAGTCTTGCCCAACATACGGTTCCAGCGGCAGAGACCGTCTTCGATAGTGATGGCCAAGGCGTGTCCCGTGTGAAGACTTCCAGTGATGTTGGGAGGTGGAGCAGCAATCACAAACAGACCTTCCGGCTTGATCTTTCCATCAGCAGTCAATTCAGGCTCGAAGAAGCCTTCCTTCTCCCACCAATCGCCCCATGCAGCCTCAACGGCCTTGGGGTTGTATGTCGCAGTCATGGGTTGAGACATGTCCTTCTTCTCGCCTTTGGGTGTTGTGTTGACAAATGCGGGCTCGGGTGTTGCCGCGGCGGCGACAGTGGCCTTGTCAGGTTTAGCCTTCTTGTCACCCTTGGATGAAGAAGCGCCCGGAGCCTTTTCGGCGGCAGCCTGTGGAGAAGGATATCAAGTCGACGTAAGCACCATGATCCATTTGAGCTTCCTTGTTACCCAATAGGCAAAACCAGGATGGACGATGGTGATACCTTTTGTTTGGCCAAGAACTTCTCCATCTTCAGGCGCTTAGCCTCATCCTTCTCTGGGTTGCTCTTTTTGGCAGCAGAAGCATCTGCGCCGGCATCAGCAGCAGGAGGAGGCACGGGGGTGGTTGGGGTGTTGTCGGCCATTGCTGAGATGTTAGATATCTAGAATGCTGTTGTTTTGGTTGTAGTGAAGGTGAGCGTGGTTGGGTAGAGGTTGAGTAGAGTGAAGGGTATTGTTCAAGAGAATGAGGAAAAGAGTGGGTCAGTATGAAGAGAAGCGTGGGAAAGCAGACAGGCAAGGCCTTTTTATAGCAAGCTTCTTCATGAGCCGGAGTTCATGACTCACCTCAAAGGGGACGAGCAAGAGAGTGAGGGTGAGAAGCAAAAGGAGAAGCTTGGTCCACAAGTGGTGGGACCACAGTCAGGTTGGTCATCGGTGGGGTAAACAATGGTCAGGTGACCCACTCCAAATGCTCCAGAGACTACGCCACCAATGCTTTGCCAGTGCAATATTGTCTGCGGCTCAATGAATCATACCGCAGACCTCTCGCTTGACAAATGTTAGTCAGGTAGTCATTGCACAAGTCGGTGCAGTGCTAAGTGCTCTTCTTGTTCATTGCTCGGTGTCTATTTGCTGTGCAAGTCGGAGTGACCACAATGATATGCATGGACCTAAGCATCAACATAGCATTCAACTTCCCGTAGATGTGTGCCCTTCCACAGGACGCTTATCCTTATAGGCAGAGCACCCCCGGGGCCTTCCCTCCTCGTCCCACCTTCGATGGCCTATCAGTTAGACCTACACAGTCAGGAAAAAAGGAAGGAAGGAACATGGTGAGTGCATACCCAGCCAGATTATCAGGCCCAGTGCTTATCCGTGGGGCTATGCACTTCGATTTGAACGCACGTGATATAGTGTGGATTTCCCCCTCATGGCATTCTTCCCTCTTCCCTCTCAACTCTTCACTTCGTACTCTTCAAGCATTCACTGGTGGATGACCGGAGGTCAAGGTGAGTGCCATGGGACTCCGCACTCATTCCTTCTTTCACTGCCCTCTCAACCTCACACTCTCGGGTTGACATACACTCTCTTTAGTCCGCACTCCTCAAGTGGCATTGATAGTATGCATTCGCGCACAGCTCTCTGAGGTACGAGTGCATGAAAAAAAACTTTTTTGTTTACAAACCACTCGTCCATTTGCCTCGAGTCTTGCTGCAGCCTAGAACGCTTTCAAGGATATGCGCAAATAAGCTCACCCCCAAATCTCACTGTGCTCTTCGCGCACCCTACTTTCTTGTTTTATCGAGGATATCTCTCTTGGGAATGAGCTCATGGATGGCTTTCAGGGTTGTTGGAACATTCTTTCTTGTCTATCGTGAGGATGCTACTGGCCGTGGTCAGGATATTGAGCGCTTTGGCTTTTTTTTTTTCTCGTTCGTCTTCCCCTTGGAAATCTTCCGCACGGTCAAAAGGAGTGAATGGCAGGGAGTACAAAAGAAGGACACATGGAGCTTGGGAATGACGCACCATTACATTACAATTGAGTTTTGTACAACAACTATGGAGGCTCGATGACGCTGGCCCTATCTACAAGTACTAAAATGCCAAGGATCATTGGACTTTCTAGACACATGCTTCTATGGGTTCAGTTTCTTGAAAATAAGGCCCAGAAGCATTCGTTCTTGGACCTTCAGCAACAATGTGAGCATCCCCGAAGCGAACGCCAAGTAGCCAATGACACGGAAGGCATCGACATAGTTGAGGCCATACACCTTAAAGAGGTAGTTGAAGATAATGGATCCGACGCTTCCACCAGCACCAACGAGACCGTAGACGGCGCCCATGCTCTTTGGGTTAGCAAATGGGACAATAGCTAAAAGGATGGTATGTGTGAATCCAAAATGCCTTGTTAGAGGTTGCGTCACAAAGAAGATGGGCAAAAGCGATAGTAAATGTTTGAAGTAACTTACAGAATGTGGTGCCACATGCAGCTTGCACACAGTAGCTGAACAAGATCAGGACGACGATGGAGGAGCTCAAGGTTTCAATCGCAAAGGAGAATCCGACGAGAAAGCCTCCTGTGAGCATAAAGATTGCAAAGTGGACAAGCATACGACCCTGGGTGCCCTCGCCAATCAACGAGTTAACATAGTCGGCCAGCATGCCTCCGCTCGCGCGAGAGAAGAGGTTCATCAGTCCAAAGATGGATCCCAGCATGCCAGAGGTAGTTTGCGAGAGGCCGAAATGCTCATGGAAGAATTCTCCGATCATATTGTCGACGGCCAACTCCAGTCCAAAGGAACATCCGTATTGGACCATCAGGATCACCACCGATGGGTTCTTGATCTGTGTCAGCAATTCACGCAACACCGATGGCTTCTCAGCGGGGCTGGGCAAACTGACAGTGTTGCCAGTCATCTCCACCTCAGTGCGCTTTTTGTCATCGGACGCGCCGGTCTGAATGGAGGCCGAGTCAGAGGCCTCCATGGGCAATCCGTGCTTTTCGACATCGTGGTACTCGGGACTTGAAGCGCGGTTCTTCCACTCATCACCTGGACAGTCGTCACCCAAGAAATAATCCGCCGCGGCCATGAGCATGCAGAGAAGGGAAGGAACGACAAAAGTAACACGCCATGCTTGGTGCGGAGGCAAGGCGAGAGCAATGGCGTTGTAAATCAGCGGAATCAGGAAGTAGGACACTCCTGCACCCATGTTACCGAACCCACCGCAGATCGCATTGGCTGTTCCGACAATGTTGTATGAAAACATTTTCGAAGCCCAGTATTGGCATGGTACAAAGGCAGCACCGATAATACCAATGCAGAACCGAGCGATGATCAAGCCGTTGGCGTCAGAAGTGAGTCCAGCTAAACCAATGGGAATAGATCCAAGAAGGAGCAAGCCAGCCATGGCTTTCCTTGGCCCGTAGCGATCACACAATGGTCCCTGTAGGAGTAAGAAAATGACGATAGTTAGGATCATGGATCAGCAAAAAAGGTCTCTCATGGTTTTTCCTTTACTCTCGTAGGTCCATGGCATCAGGTCTTACGATCATCAAGCGAGCCAGGATGGTAGCGCTGACACTGGTCAGGTTGGCATTTGAGATCTGGCTGGGAGTGAGTTTGAGATCCGCTTTGATGGTGGGCATGAGTGGAGGGATAGCGAACCAGCCTGTGAAGGCGATGAAGAAGGACAACCACGAGAGGTGCATAGCCCTCATGTGCGGCCGGCCAAAGGAAAAGATTTTGATGTTGGTCGCCTTGCCATCCTCATCGACTTCGATCTGCTTGGGGAATATTTTTGATGCTAGCGTCATTGTGGCGAAAGGATGTGCGGGGGAAATGGCTGTGTTCTTTGGTGAATCTGACAACCTTGTTAGAGTATCTGGGGCATATTTATGTAACTCTTGAAGGTGTGTGGGGGCCACCTCGGAGCATACGAAGGATATAGCTTGGTGGTATTCTAACGGTTCAGTCTCTTCGCGCGCGTGGGGGAGCTGATGTTAAACTTTGCAATGACTCTATGCCCACCTGGCTACACACGACTTCGCGTGCTCCCTATTCTCCCAAAGGGTGCAGCTATTCATATGATAGGACTCGTCCGGATCTTAAGCCTCTTTCCGATGCCTTCTATCGCTGACTACCAAAAACGTGGTAAGAAACGCGTGGACTGGACTCACGTGAACCACGTGTGTGTAGGTGGTAGATATGCTTTTTGAAGATAGGAAGTTTTTTTTAACCTTATACCTGAGCCCTGAATGACATGTGCGACGACTTGCGCGATTTTTTCTTCTCTTTTAAAGGAGCGTTCATAGCACCAGAGCACTTCACACCAACCTCTCCCTACGGAACGTACATTACACATTAGCCCTCCCAAAATGCCAGCACTTCACATCGAACACAAAGACAATGAGAACTCCAGAATCCAACTTGATTCCCGCGATGCCAACACCCCAGACAAATGGATTGAGAGGCATCCAGAACTGATTCGACTGACTGGTACAACACACACCCTACTCGAACAGAAAAAAAGCATCATTCCCCCCCTCCTCGTACCCTCGTATCGGACACCCTGATCGCTGACCACCGACTTTTTTCATTCAATTCAATTCTCCCATATAGGAAAACATCCATTCAACTGTGAACCACCAGTACCACTCCTCTTGAGCAAAGGGTTCATCACCCCTACTTCAATACACTATGTCCGGAACCACGGCGCTGTCCCACATCTCTCTTGGGATAGTCACCGCTTGTCCATCGGAGGGTAAGGCACCAGCCTACATAACTCTCTTGTTGAATGCCCACGCACAGAGTCGCCCACAGGTATCACTAACCTCCTCTCTCTCTCTCTTTCCCCACCCTTTCTTCATCAAGGCTTGTGAATAAGGAGGTGACACTGACGATGGATATGCTTGAACAACTACCAAGTATAACCTTGCCTGTGACCCTTGTCTGTGCGGGAAACCGACGTAAAGAGCAAAACATGCACAAGCAAACAATTGGGTTCAATTGGGGTCCTGGCGCCGTTTCAACGTCCATTTGGAAAGGCGTACTTGTCAGGGACCTGTTGCTCAACATTTGTGGAGGAGTCCAAAAGGGGGCGCGATTTGTCTGCTTTGACGGCTGCGATACACTGCCCAATGGCACCTACGGCACAAGTATCTCCGCAGAGAGGGCCTTGAATCCCATGAACGACGTGCTGATCGCTTACGAGATGAATGGAGAGAGACTTTCGCCAGACCATGGTTTCCCCGTCCGGTTGATCGTCCCAGGCGTCATTGGCGGTCGAATGATCAAGTATCTCTCCAAGATCACTGTCTCCGATGACCGTTCTGACAGCTGGTACCACTACCATGACAACCGAGTCCTGCCATCAATTGTCGGTGACGCCGAAATGGCCAAGCGGGAGCAATGGTGGATCCGACCCCAATACACTATCAACGAACTCAACATCAACAGTGTTATCTGCTCTCCTGCTCACGGATCCGTGTTGCCTATCTCCGACCCCCAAGCACTAAACCAAGAAATCACCATCAGTGGCTATGCCTACAATGGGGGATGCAAGAAAATCACTCGAGTAGAAGTGACCCTTGATTCTGGAGACTCTTGGCAGCTGACCGATCTCGAACACCCAGAAGAATGGCCAGAGTACCAGCTTTCCGACGACCCGATCCCAAGGCAACGGTACTGGTGCTGGTGCTTTTGGTCGATCAAGGTCCCTGTGCGTCAGTTGCTCAACTGTAAAGAAATCCATGTCCGAGCATGGGACAGCACCATGAACACCCAGCCAAAGGATCTGAACTGGAATCTGATGGGTATGATGAACAATTGCTGGTTCCGCGTCCAGGTCGATCTGGCTGTTTCCGGGCAAGATAACAGCGAACTGGTTCTCAGGTTCGTTCACCCAACGGTGCCCGGGCCAGAAAGCGGTGGAGGTTGGATGAAGCCCAAAGGAGAAGCGGAGAAGGACAGCGTCGTACACACAAAGGCACCTACGCCTATCGTGACCACAGCCATTGCTAAGCGCGAGGTGGCGGAGACCAAGGCGGAGAATGCGAAATCAGATGCCGTCAGCAGCAAGGTCAGCACCATTCCCTCTGGTGCCAATTGTTATACCGCAGACATGGTTTCCAAGCACTCTACCAAAGAGGACTGCTGGATCATCCATGGCGGCAAGGTCTACGACTGCACAAAGTTCTTGGGAGAGCATCCAGGTGGTGCAGACAGCATCGTGATGAATGCTGGAGCAGACTGCACGGAAGACTTTGACGCAATCCATTCCGCCAATGCCAGAGAGATGCTTGCCAAGTACTACATCGGAGAGCTTGTTGAAAGCATGCCAGAGCCAAGCAAAGATGCTCTTGTCAAGTCCGGTCGGTCTGGGCTACTCACACCACCATCTAGCACCCTTTCATCGCCAAGTGAGACGACAAAGCCGTTTTTGGATCCGAAAAAGTGGCAAGACATTGCGCTAGTGGAGAAGATCCATCTGACGCACAACACCAGGCTCTTCCGCTTCGCGTTCGGACAACCGGATCAGCTTCTCGGCTTGCCTTTGGGTAACCATGTGTTCTTGAGGGTGAAGACAAACGACTCCACGTACGTCCGAGCATACACCCCAACCTCGCTGCCAGATCGACAAGGTCACCTCGATCTAGTGGTCAAGGTGTACTTCAAGAACACAGACCCTCGATTCCCTGATGGCGGAGTCGTTTCGCAGTACCTCGATAACATGAGCATCGGAGATAGCATTGCTCTCAAGGGTCCTATCGGAAGCTTTACATACAACGGCCAAGGTCAATATGCGCACTCGTCTGGACGGAAGGGCAAGGTTACGAAGATTGGAATGATCTGCGGTGGTACAGGTATCACTCCAATGTACCAGATCATGCAGTCGATCCTTGTCGACAAGACTCAAGATGCCACTAAGCTGTCGCTGATCTTTGGCAACCGGACAGAGGACGATATCTTGATGCGTCAAGATATTGAAGATACAGGCAATGCCCTTGGATCGGACCGCTTCCATCTCTGGCATGTGCTGTCGGAAGAAACCCCCGAGGACTGGAAGTTTGGCAAGGGCTACGTCAACAAGGACCACATCAAGGAGCACCTGTTTCCAAAGGATTCGAGCGCTCCAGACTCTGAAGATGATCTCTCCAGCAGGATAGTACTCCTTTGCGGCCCTCCACCAATGATCAACTTTTGCTGTCTCCCTGTCCTGACAGAACTCTACGGCAAGGAGTTTGTAGAAAACAATGTGTTCTGCTTCTGATCACAAAGAAAGATAGATGACGAATAAAGACGTCAACGTACATATGTTCTATTCACTTTACTCGCCTTTAACTTTTGATGTGCGCGGACCATGATGAATGCTCGGCAACGTGGAGAGATTGATGGAGTGGTCTCGGTACTCTTAGTCACCTCCCACCCTGCTTTTTTTTTTTTTTGTGTGCAAAAAGAGATCAATGGAGATCTCGCAGTCTCGGACTCGGATTCGGACTCGGACTCCGGCTTGGCTCGGGCTTGTGTATCGGTGAGGGGGAGGTTTCTAATTGCCTCACCGGAAAATAGGGAAGTGAATTTGCTCTCAATTATCCGCGTGCATTTCTTATCCACGAGTCTGGTAGACACGAGCCATATCCACATGCACAGCACTATCGGACGGAGATAGACTGACGCGGTGAACGATCCTTGCTTATCTGTTGTCGTGTTGTTATACGCATCACAGTGCTCTGTAGCACTGTTGCCTCGTTCCAGATCCTCTCCCCTCCTTCCCCCTTTTTTCTCCCCTTCCCCTCTTTCGTCATAAATGCTGTCTGTGAAACAACAAGTGGTTCAATGGCGAACATATGTGCACATATGTGCGGATCTTGTTGGGGTGAGAGGGGAATGTCCAATTGTTGGACAAGTGCCTTATGGAGGGC
>Ga0247824_10001276_pt1 | contig 13593 bp, 16 predicted proteins | sample 13C_PalmiticAcid_FD_194412 | JGI IMG/M metagenome (GOLD analysis project Ga0247824, IMG submission 194412) | Soil microbial communities from agricultural site in Penn Yan, New York, United States - 13C_PalmiticAcid_Day48 | ecosystem: Environmental > Terrestrial > Soil > Agricultural land... | reverse complement strand
GGGCAGGGGAGGAAGGAGGGAGGGAGGTGGCCCAAGGTTGCTACTCGCATTGCCAAGACCGCCAGCGGCACCTGGTCTTCTGCGGTCTTCTTTGGTCTTCTGTAGTGTTGAACTGACACACTTTGGGGGCTCGTTATCAGATTGAGGAGACTAGCGGGTGGAGGTACCTTTCGCTGTTTGGAGGGGCCCAAGGAATGAGGCCAACGGGGATTCGTCTGCAAGGGTCGATGGGAGGCGAGAGGCGTGAAGGGTCGTGGGCGAACGAGAGATGGGTGGAGAGTGCGAGGGGAAAGAGTGAAAGTTGTGCGTGAGAGAGAGAGCGAGAGAGGTGGAGTGTGAAAAGTTGGAAAAAAAAAGTTGGCGTGGCAGAGTTCCAGAGGCCTCACCTTGTCTTTGAATGGATTGGGCGTAGCATTTCAGCATTTCAGGCCCCCATGTCGCACTCTCATATTTTTCGCCTTCGCCATCCCCTGAGTGGACTTGCATACACTCCACTTCTACCGCAGCTGGCACTGCCATTGCACAGCTGGGTGAAAGTGGTGGTGGTTGGTGCAACGGTGCAACGGTGCAACGATGTAACGGTTCATCGACTGAAGAAGGCCAGTGGGCCAATGATGGTGACAAGGCCAGGTGTGTGAGGTGTGCGCGCGAGGCATCGAGGAAGCAGCTTATTGCTGGAACCTTTTCCACTGAGTCACGAGAGTCTCGACCCATTGCTCCGTAGGAAGTACAGCTCCAGGATATCCAGCAACTTCGTTTGTGTTTAGGGTATCCACCGGCATCGGTGCCAAGATACATACTGTTGCCATGTACGTACGAGTTTTGGCTGTTGCCCGATCAGCCTTGACAAAACCTTCTCCCGGCTCACTTTGGCATCCGATCGTCAGGCTTAATTGCAGTGTCAGAAAAGTATGTCAGCCTCGAGGTTATCTTCCGGATTTCTTTTCGTCATCTCTAACGATCGTTCATTCCTCTTCTTCCTCATCAACTCGCCATCACGCCTTGGTCTTCTCTTCTTATTCCTCACCTCCGTCCATGTCATTATAATCCTACCCAGCTTCCTGCCATTTTTACTTCATACAATGACTTCTGTAATCCCACAACCATGGTCAAACAACAGTATCCAAGAGACCGGCACATACCCTCGTCCGGACCAAGGTCCTAATAGTTTTCGCCACCAACCAACAAATGACCATAGTGCTGGTCATGACTACCGACATGGCCATCAGGCTTATGACCAACAGACATATTCGTCTCATTCCCACGAACAATTTCAGTCTCAACAAGAGCGTCTGGATCTCATCAACAAAGAATACGATCAGAACTACTCACATTTCTATCATATACCTCATGCCGACTCGCAAGAACGAGAAGCAGGAGATCCCGCATTGGCACCTAAAAGCACATTACCTCTGGATCAAGAAAGACAACGCTCAGTCACCCAGGCTGGAGGCATGGTAAGTACCGAGTCAGATCTTCAAGGGTACACTAGGAGGATATACCCCACTAGCTCTTTGTTTTGAACAGTGCGAAGAAGTATCTACATGGAGAGAGCAGAATGGGAAACCGGAGGCATCTCGCAGGGGGCGCTGCAATGGAAGCCATCCACATTGTGAGGTGCATGGACATGGCAGTGATACCAGCTGCTTTGTACCTTGCATCGGCATTGGTTTATATAATGTTTGCGTGGATCGATCCTTGAGAGTTTTGGGTTGTATCCTTCTGTTAATTGTAATTTATTGCTCTGCCCATGGCGGACGAGGGTGCGCTCACACATTCCACTCTGACCATTGGAAGCCAAGAAACAAAGAGGAGCGATGTGTGTATATTCCTTGCAATTAACAGTTCCAAGTTGGAGGAATGATGAGCGGGGTGAGCCGTCGTCGTTGACAAGAACGAACTTGCAAGTCGAAGGCAGCTGCCATCACTGCTCGTAAGGATGAAAGTGGGAGTGCCAATTCATCTCGCCGTCCATTGGATTGGACCGTGCTCCTACTACTCGGTTCTTGTCCACCATCGACAGCCCAGTGCTTTTGCTTTGGTAACTAGCCGGTTGGGTTGCGATCAACTCAGATCTGAGCAGGGTTGCATGGATTTGCATGGCACAAATTACATTTGGCGTCACACAGACCCAGACTGAACCACCCTCATCTCTTATCGTGGTTGCAGGCCATTGCCCTTGTTGATTCCCTCCATCTTTCCTTCCCTTTCCTCTTTCCTTCCTTCCCAATTGAACCACCACCTGTAATTGACCTGACAATCACCTTCCCCTCGCCTCGTATCCATAGAACAAGCGCCAAATCGACACTACTGTTACGGATCTACCACCCTCTATCGCTATTCCAATTGGTTATAAACAGCGCCAGCAGCATCAAACAGGAGAGTTCGGGTACTCTTTGTCAGATACAAGATCCGAGTCAATCTCTGTGGAACCGTTGTGGACAGCGGATAATAACGACACGCACGATTGTCTCTCAGAACCAGTACGATACGTGCCTCCTGCAAGCAAGAAGGGCCTTGCAATCGATCGACCCTACAGCTTCTACAAAGCATCACCCAAGGCACCGCAGAGTGTGACAAAGATCGATTCGCCTTTTGGTCCTCCCGAGCCCCCTGTCGCAGCAACGGTCAACGAGAGCCAGCATACTATCAACAGTGGATCTTCAACATATCTTACCCATCCGTCACAGTCGAACCCATTTGTACCCCCGTTGAAGTACCAGCCCTCTCGCTTTCTACAACAGTATCAATTCGCAGCCCAGACTGACAGCACCGAAAAGGAACGCCTTTACGTCGAAGATCACCCTCCTCCTCCTACAACCTCGAAAGTGTCCTCCACGGCTGGGTTAAACCAAGCAATGGCTACTGTACAGACCTCCCGAGAAAGGTCCAACTCTGATAGATATTACCAAGCAGCTCCTTTGAATCCTGACAACTCAAGCATACCAATGTCAACTCAGCCCACAACGCTTGGCCGACAACCACCAATTGGGGTAAGTTACATGTAACTAGTAGATTTGCCATGATCTCCTCTCTGTTGATCGGCTCAATACTGACAACTCGTTTCGTGAAATAGAAACCTCTCGCTCGAAGCCATAGCAACGGCAATGGGTCACTTCAGAGTCGACAACAATATCAACAGGAGCAATATCAGCTTCAGCAAGAGAACAGGGAGAGATTGCAATATGGTGGCAATGGCTATGATCAAGAGAGCACAAGTCAGCTCAATAGACAATATTCGAGTGGCGCATCAGAACAACCAAAGCGAAAAGGATCAGGAGGCAATCTACTACGAAAGGCTCGTCAAGCATCAGACACTGCTCTCAGGGGTATGGGTCTTAGCAGGAAGCCTTCAGATAAGAACAAGGATCCAGAACAAAAAGCAGGTCAGATCAGAGATGCTTCTGAGCAAAACTCTCAGATCTGGGCTCATCAAGGCGTTCGACCACAACCACCATCACAGCAAAGAGGGCCGCATATGGAGTCTGCCTTCCCTAATGGTCAGCAAAATCAGGATTATGGCCCTTCAAGAATATATGGGGCAGAGTTAGGACGCAACAAGTCAATGCCCGACATCAAACTGTCGGATTCAGATCAAAGGACTCCGGTCAGGGGAAGCTCTCTCACAAAATCAAAAACCAACCACAGCCGGCAACGGTCACAGCACCAACTGCCCACCGCAATGTCCAATGAACCCCACACAGCCGCAGTGTTCTCAAATGCGGCACCAGATATCCAGGATGCTTATGGTGGAACCACAGATGACTGGCGACAGGCTCAGCAGGCTGAGAAAGAGGCACGAGAACGCGAGGGACTGAATGAGTTGAGCCCTAAAGAGAGATCCGGCCACATTTCCTTGAACTCTGTCAGCACATTGAACTTGCCACCAACAACAGTGGCACCTACAACATCGAACTTGAACAGATCGACCAGCCGGATGCTGCTCCCAGACAGAGACCGACAAAGGAACCAGTCTGGCGCAGGGGAATCCTCTGGGTTGAAGGATGGGGAGGTTGAACTGACCCAGGAGAATACATCGCTAGCGAAAGCCGCTATGCAGCAAGGAGGGATCTTGGCTCAACTCCAGGCAGCCACTGAAGCAGGAAAAGCGATTGATCCTGCAGCTACATTCTTGCATCAAAACGAGGGTCGTTACATCCAACGGTCCAACACGGCCCCTTACCTTGCCCGTGAAAACAGAACCATCCTTAAGGAGGAAGAACTAGGCTCCCACCTTGGTGGAGGCTCCAAAGCCCATGCACCACTGGAACATAGTAAGAGCGAAGGTCACTTGTGGAACAATCGACAGAAGCGGGCGCAACCCCAACATCAGTACCTCGAGCCGGTTGCTCCATTACCTGATCACCAGCCTCGCTACGCTCTGCAGGAGCAGTATTTGCACCACCACCAGCAGGAGTATCCAAATCAGAACGAGCCCACGCATCACCCGCACCCACCTGCCAGCTATCAACACTCTCAATCACAACTTCAACAGCACCAACAACAGCAGCGAGCAATAGCCAGGGCCCGTGCCATGTCCAATGAATCGGCCGCGGATACCAACAAGGACCTGCCCCCGACGCCCAAGCGAACGATACAGGAGCCTTCTCACGATCTGCCTCCAGTACCAAACACACAACACACCCAACCGCAATCTCAAGCCCAGAGACAGCCTCGCTTGAGAAGCGAGAGTCAGCCCGAGAGTCGTCATCGTCGCCAGGGCTCAGGGTGGCAAGGCACAGGTGCCATGACATCAGACGAAAGCGTCCTGGCTCTGTCGCGATCTTTATCGCCGCCGCCACCACCACCACCACACAAGCAATTATCCCATCAACGATCGGGAAGCTTTGGGCAGCATCTGGTTAAGGGTGCTGGCAATGGCCAGCATGGCTCGGCCACTACAGGTGTGCAGAAGGAGAGAATTCAGTATGGCATAGATATGTTGCCATTGCCTGTTATTCCATCCCCTGATGGAGTAGTGAAGAAGGATGCGAACATTGGTATCCTTCCGCAGGACGTCTTGAAGACCCTGGATTCGGAAACGATCCATAAGATTGTGACGCAGGCAGTTATTGCTAGTCGTGTTTACAAAGCATTGACACTTGAAGAAGTCGATAATCTGAAGAAGGTAACAGAACAACCCAGTACTATATCGCTGTAGCATTGCCATCGGTACGACTCTCACTAACAATGCCATTCGACTTGTGTGCAAATAGGAGCAAGAAGACATTCAAAAGTATGTCGACGCCCTTAATGTGTCCCTCGCCATCGAAACGCGCATGCGTGATGCTTCACACTCTCTGATCCGATTGCACGAGTCTGGCACAAATATTGAGGCTGTTAAAGCCTCTACTGGTCAACTGCATGCCACGACCCGCAAAATGGACCAGATTGTCCAAAAGATACAACAGTCCATGGAGCGACTTCTCGCCATCCAGCGCTTGCTTCTCCAGCACGAGAGTGCTGTCCTCAACGCTGGTATGCGCCGCCTTGATGGTGAGAATCGCGATCTTTCAAGGAATATCCATGAGCTGGAGACCGTAAAGAACCAGGAGAAGGAGGAAAAACTCAAGTGGAAGAAGGAGCACACCCAACTCCGTATCCAGAGTATGATCTTCCCTAATCCACCTGGCATGGAAGACTATCCGGGTTTGATGGCTGGCGGTGCATTGCCGAATGGTTTATCCGCATCCTCCCTTTCGGCTACTCATCTTCCAATGCTTCAAGTCGAACCCACTCCACCACACTCACCCCGTTTGACAGCACTTGAGGACTACATGAAGGAACTCAACGAGGAGATCAGCAAGAAGGATGAGCGCATCAGTGACCTAGAAAGCCAGCTTCGCATGGTCGGGGTTTGGGCCGATGAGTTTTCAGGATCACTCAAGACGAAATTCAGCAATGCTGCAGTGTCAACGGAGCCTAAGCTACATAAGCAATTGGTCCAACTGCAAGAACGGATTGAAGAAGGTTTCCGTTCATTGGAGGCCAATGCTCACGAAATGAAGATCAAAGCCGAAGAGGCTGAAACCGCCAGGAACAAGGCATTGGAGTTCGCCGCCACGACGTTGGCGAATACCACCGCTGTCACTAGTCGGCTGGCACGTTCATCTTCCACCTCAAGCTTAGGTGACTCGGATGGCCGATATCGGTCACGACAGCAAGAACACCAAGCGTCGTCGAGTCCCCCCCGTTCACGCGGTCCTTACAATCGTTCCAAGACCCCGCTGCACGACCCACATTCTACACAGAACAATTACTCGGATCTGAATATGGTCTTGAATGAGAGCCTTTTGGAGCTGGATCATCAGATTTCACTCGACCACCAGCAACAACAAAGTATGTTCCTAGATCCCAAGGGTCGACAGCCATTGAGTCGAGAAAACAGCACTTCCCGAAGGGCAGGAAGTCCCGTTCAACGACGCTCCTCTCGTACAAAGCCTCGTGGAGGTAACCATCAACAGCACTCCAAGGACGACTATGTTATCGATGATGTGCACCAGGAAATCAAGAGATTGAACGCCATGGTGGATGAACTCGAGCGACTGGTCAAGTTGAAAATGCAGTGAAGACCGGAAAAAAAAGAAAAAAAAAAACACTAATGACTTATGTAACGATAGACACCTCCATATAATTTTACTATTTAAACTTGCGCCATTTGTCTTTGCACTTGCGAACAGGAATAGACATCTCTAGTGCGATCTGTTTCCAGCTTAATGTAGATTGTCCATACTTCTTGACCAACCTTTTCAGCTTATCTTCATCTTCCGATCGCCACATAAAGTGCCACGGACCTGCTTTGGACATCAATGTCGAGGTTGACCTACGAACCTCTGTCTTGAGGATCCCTGGTGCAATGAACATTTCAGGATGCAGATGTTCCAATTCCGTGTCCTCGCTTACGTTTTGCTCTTTCAGAAAAGTCCCAGTGTCCTCTGGTGTAGACTTGGTGTCCTTGGTATCACTGCCCAAGCCCTTGTCATCAGTGCAGGCAATGTCCTGCGGTTCAATGATATCTGACAAGGGCGTATCGAGGTGTGATGAATCGGGTGAGAAGGAGCCTATGCCTTCATTAGAGTCGGGTAGGGAGTGTCGAGAGAGTCCTCGCAAATACAATCGTGCTTTGGCAGCTAGCTCGGGCTCGTTTGTTGCGCGTTGGTAGAGGTCATGTTCTAGGATCGTCTTTGCTTTGCGTCTGATTGATTGGTGTGTTCGCTTGAGATTGTATTGAACGCGGACAAAGTTGGAGAAACGTAGTGGGAGTCGATTTGTTGATCCAAGAAGCCCCAAGTCTCGTAAAGCCCTCTGTAATATCTGGGTATCCTTGGAGCTCCAACGCCCTGCATTGATGTTTTCGGCTTGCGTTGCCTTCTCCTTGGTTAGCAGGATGCTCCCTCGATATCGGCATTGTGGTTCTGTAATATCGTCACCAACGCTCCTCGCTACAGTCTCCCAATCAATATCTGCGGCCTCAGAGCTAGATCCTGATTCCGACACAGCCCTTTCGAGTCGTTCAAGTCGTTCCTGTGTCCATTGAGGCCGTTTCCGAGGTTGGCCTGAAAAGCATTGCGCCAGACTCCCTAGTTCTTGCTTAAGAAGGCCTATCTTCTGGATTGACAATGTTACTAGGAACTTGAAGTCGTCCCTGCAGTCTTTAGGTGTTTTGATGGGCGTGGTATGCTTCGATAAAGCCTTGCTGTTGGTCGGTTCAATGGATTGAACGGCTTGCGCGATACGATCCCAGTCATTTCCGTGCCATCGCCATGCTATCCAGTAAGATCGAATCTCGTGTTCGCTCCAGAAGAGACCATTGGCACTCATCACGTTCTTTTTCAACAGGCGACCTTGCAATATATTCCATCGATTCTTGTAGTCCTCAGGTGAACGGTGGTGACTGTATTGTTCAGCTGCTTCCAACCAGGTTTGTTCTTCCAAGGTACCATCATCGTCCATCCTTTTCATGACATGTTCGATCAAGGCAGCATCTTCCTGCTTGGACCACCGTTTGAGGTCTTGTAGCAATTGCACGTACTGAAACTTGATCTGCTTCGCGGTGAACCGACGATCGAACACCGTTCGTGCCATGCGTCTCCACTCTGCAGCATCTGATTGCCATGAACGTTCAGTTCGAGTCCTTTGAGCGTCCATCAAGTACTGTCGGAGCAGGTCCTTGTCCCGTTGTTTGAAGTAATAGGCAGGTTCCTGCCTTCGAGTAGGGCTCTGCATGACCTTATACCACTGCTTCCTGCATGCCACCCCCGAGATTTTCTTCTCCACTCTCCTGACATCACTGGCGTTTGTCCTTTTCTGGCTATCATTCGTCCCGAGTGCAGAGAGTTCTTTTGCAATCTCTGTCCAAGACTTGTTCTCTTCCAGTGCAAGTTCTTGTAGTCGTCGGTTCCGTTTAGGTGTCCAAAAGTTCAAGGCCACTGGGGCTATAGAGGAATGATAACGCTGGTAGCAGGTGATGGAGAAGAGTTGGAGGGACTCGCCGATTTGTTTCCAGGTGTAGCCTTCACCGTGCAGTTGACTGATCCGTGAATCAAGTTCTGGTGTCCAATTCACATTGGAACGCGATCGTCTCGTGGTAGAGTGGAGGAAGTTCGAGAAGACACCTGTGGGCGGAGGTGAGGCCAGCGAAAACAAGAAGGGGGATCGCTTGATGCAGAGACGGTACGCCGATCTTGCTGCTGGTCGAAGAATCTCCATGGAGAAAGCAGGATCGGATCAGACCGTAAAAGTGAAGAGCCGCACCTTGTGTTTAATGCCGCCACGTCGTATATCTTGTTCTGGTGTGCAGATAACATCGAGTCCATCCTCTGCTGGCGACCGACTGCTCCTTCTTGTGCTTCTGGGGGTTGTTCTTGTTCTCTTCGGATCGACAGCAACGGGCATAAGTTTGGCAAGCGCCACCGAATTTTTTGGGCTTTTGAAAAAAGAGCTGCAATGGTCTTCACCCTCCACACCTCTCTGCAGGACGTCCAACACAACCAGTACAGCATGGTAACGCGGCTTTTGGCACCGATGCAGGATTGCACCTCAAGTGGAGTTTCCATGGAGAACTGATTCTTATTGATCTCATGTCGGTTCATGATCTAGGCAGACAGGCGGAAACGGATCGTAGAAGAGGTGAGTCTGGAGTACTGGAGTGGGTTCAACCACTGTTGGTCACTTTTATCCTTTGATCTAACCTCTATGTGTGGGGGCTTCACGACTCTACAGGAAGACGATGATTATGGATCTGCATCTGGATCAAGGTCCAAGAGTAGCTCCCAAAAGCCTGTCAGCAAGCGCCCCGCTCCTTCAGGCAGCTCTGGACCTAAGCGGGTTATAAGAGATGAGGATAGCGATCAGGATGCCGAATATACGTCTTCTTCAGCGAGACGCTCTGGGGGATCAGGGAGCAGAGCTATCGATATCCCTCTAGAGGACTTTGAAAGGCTGGTCAAAGATGTTGTTCGTTTGGCCATCTTTACAGCCCACTCTGACCATGCTTTGAGAAGGGATGATATCAGGGAAGGTACGATCTGGGACATCTGGAGATATCTGAACATGCACACAGATACAAGCTTGATACCACTCGGGATAGTCATTCTCACCATTGTCGGAACAACTGTTGTCAATAGTTCTTAACGACCACTCGAGACAATTCGACAATGTGTTTGAGAAAGCACAAGAGCGGCTACGAGATGTGTTTGGCATGGAATTGGTCGAGCTTACTACCAAGGGCCGAACTGGTCAAGGAGCAGAGAAGGGTATTCTTTGGACCGTATGTGGCAATTGGCATGTTTGAGAGGATGTATTACGAAGAAGGGTCATTGACCGTTTGATCCGCCTTGTCATGTCTAGGGGCCAAATCGTATATGCTTAGGAACATTCTCCCGATGGAATTGATTGCAAGTGGCGCAGCTGACGTGGAAGCGGAGCTGGAGGACATGGGATTGTTGATGGTTGTTCTCAGTCTAATCATGGTGCGACAGGGTGCTGTCTACGAGAGTAAGATTTTGACGTTGCAGAGAGGGCTCTGTGGAACGGTTGCGATGATTGTCGCCTTGGCTCGTGCGACATGAGTGCCAAAAAGGGGGGGATGATGAACTTGACGTTTCGTTTTTTCTTTTTCACTTCAAGGCGCATTGATATCCCAGCTTCGACGGCTATCGCTCTTGGAGGACAGCTCTCCGTTCGGCGACATTCAAAAGAAGATGGAGGCATTCATCAAGAAACGGTACTTGGAGAAGTTCAAGCTGGATCACATGGATGACTCGGGAGAGAAGGTTGAGATGGAATATCGATGGGGGCCACGCGCGAGAATCGAATTTCCAGAGATGAATGTTCTCCAGTTTATTGAGGAGGTAATGTCCTTCAGCAGCACGGATGCGTGGCAGTGCGAAAGTGTGATAGTGTCAACATGAACAATGCCCTCTCCTGGTGTCTAATGTGCCTGTTGTTGTATTACTGTCTGACAGGTGTTTGGGAACGATGCCCCACCCAGCTTGAGGACCAGCGTCCTCAAAGCAGCAGGGATCAATGAAAAGGAGCCAGCCCAGCAGCAGCAGCAGCAGCAGCAGTAGAGAGCATGTAACGAGAAACAAAAATGTAGTGAATACCGAGGAAAAAGAGATTCCTGCCTCGCCTGTGAGTGGTAGCACTGGGTGGAGAGGCGGTGGAACATTCGCCGGCAGGAGAGTTGTGGCCAACCTTGTTTCGTCGTATCGTCGGGACCAGTCCTCTTTCTCTCTCCCCTCTCCCCCTCTCCCTTTCCTCTCCTCTCTCTTGCCTCGCCGCGCCGCGTTCATCTTCATCACGCTCCTCTCGTCATCCATCTGTGCCCTCGCTTCTTTCCTCATCCCTTTTTTACTTTCACGTTCTCATCGTGTTTTCTGCACATCTGGCGATCTGCTTTCCAGGGGAACTCGGCACACCTGAACTCGCTTTGAATATGAAACACCACCACTCCTGGAGACAGCTGGCGCTGCTAGCTGCTCTCTGCAGCCTATTCCAAAGACTGGATGCCCAGGTGGTGCCAGGGCCTATCCAGTCCAGTCAGACAATATCCATTCTTGGAGACGAGCTCTATCTGCATGGAGGTAGCCACACGTCGTGGATTCGCGAGGCGTAGACCAAGGGCGGCCCTTGCACATGTCAATGCTGGGTATTCACATCGATTCTCTGCCGCCGTTGCGCTTTCCTCGTGTACTTTAGGGTCAAAGCCAGATAGCTTCCTTGAATCAAACTGTACATCGGAACTCTGGAGACTACGACTTGGACACTCTACAGCATGGAACCTTTCGAGCGAGTCATGGGAGCCTGTCCCGCTCAGAGAAGACACAACAGATTTGCCGCCAGTCTCGGGTGTTGGTCTCAAGTCACTGAACATCCCCGGCAACTATTCACTCCTCGGAAACGGAACCTCACCATCCGCAGAGAATGTATCACCCTACATGGTCGAGTTTGGAAGAGGCGGATGTGCCGATGAGAGCGGCCCGAATGACGGAGACGATGAGGAGCAAACGGGTCCATGGATCGGATTCAACATCTACAACCCAGTCATGAACACTTGGGACTCTATCAATCTCCTCAATGTAACGGATGACCTGGGCTTTGACGCCAAAGTACTCACCCTTGGCGATTGGCATTCACCAACCGTGGCCATTGACTATGTGAACTATGTATGGTACATTATCTTGCAGAGCACTGTACCATTGCGGCAAGTCATCCTGAAAAAGGACGTCGACAGCCTGACATCGTTTATGAGCCGCATCGACCTCACAGAGAACACTTTGACACTATTTCCAACGCAACTGTTGTACGAAGGATGGAAGGTGATCAGCGATCTGAATGAGAAGGCTCCCTTTGTAGGCAGAGGCGTCGCAACAGTTGTACAGGACAAGATAGTCGTTATCACTGGCACGGCTAATTCATTTACTCCTGGAGACACTCAGCAAGCGGAGCTGCGTAGCTGTGATCATGCTTTCGTCTTTTCGACCGCCACAAACACTTGGGCTCGACAGGATCTTGTAAGACTATCATGTTGTATTCGCCTTTGTATTGGTGATTCTTGGCATTTCATGCAAACAATTCTGACAATGGCATTCTTTCAGACTGTGGCAGATAAAGGTGAAATGCCCGATACAAGAGAGAGGGCAGCAATCCTAGCTGGTAAGTGGTTAGCCCGATTGGTCACAAGCTGATGCTGACACCTTGGTCCAAGATCTAACCCAATTGACGCGTCTCTATTATAGTTGGAAACAAAATATACATGCATGGAGGCATCAAACCATACCAGACAGTTCTAAAGGATCTCTGGACTTTGGATACAGATACTTGGACATGGACACAAGGACCTGATGGACCTGAGCCCCGCGCCGACCATACCCTGCTTCAGTACCACGAATATCTCCTTGCCGTTTCTGGTACGTTGGTTTGTCTCGATGCATAATGAGGCGTTTGGTGCGGTACAAGGACGGAAACGCTAATCTTGCTAGCCGCTTTAACTCTTTAGGATTCGATGTGGGTCGCAACGTACCTGTGGTCTCAGTTTTGCCGATTTTGGCTTTTGATACCAATACAACAACATGGACACAGATCATTCGAGCCACTCTTGACGAGGAGACGACCTTTTTCACCAATGTTACGCGTGCAGCCATCATCCTTGGTACAGTCGCTGTTGGGCTGATACTGCTTGGAATGGCGTTGTCCACACGCTTGCGCAGGTCGTGGAACCAGAGGAATTACATGATGGTGTCAGAGAATTTTGAACTGGACGAGCAACAGAGAAGAGCTGGTCAGAGCCTGCCATCTATCTTGAAGAAGAAGTATCTATCCAAAGGCAGCGGCTCCCGGTCAAGCCAAAAATCGAGAAGTCAGCATACGGAGGTGCTCTTTGAAGATGACGATGGTGATGACGAGGCAGAGTGGTACGAGGAAGAAAGAGAGGGCGGTGAAGGCAGTGGAAGTCAGCGCTCAATGATGTCTAGCTCACAGTCGTCAAGACCGCCGCGACGAGTGAGAATTGACGATCGAGTGGAACAGAGAGTAATGGAGTTCTCTGACGAAGAGGGGCAGGGAGAGACCGACGATGAGAACGAGGATGGACAGGTTGTTGTAAAGATGCCCACAGGGTCGTCCAGTAGGTCCAAGTAAAGTAGCCATCGGTCAAGAACTATAGAGACATTCCAAACACGCAACGGTGCCACGATCTCGCGTGCCTGAAAAAACCCATGGGCCACACAATCTGTTTTTGTGAGTGTGCAGGTGTGCGGCGTGCAGATGCATGACAGCCAATTGGAGATGGCATTTTCCTCGGAGGCACAAAGCAGCATCCATCCCCTCACTTCTTGGCCTCGACCTGTTTGCTTTTCTTCTTTCTCTCCCACCCCTTCACCCTTCACACGTCTTTCTCCCTTCCACCCCTCTTGCACCACACGCTCTTTCAACATGAAGCCCGAATCAGTCTCTGGCGGAATCATCGGCCTGGTAAGGACAAACGCGAAACCTACTCGGAAACACCACCGCCGCCACCGCCACACAGCGACATGCTTTTTTTTCTCATGAGAACAAGCTCTTGGCAAACTCACACCCACGATTCATTCG
>Ga0247824_10001275_pt1 | contig 13600 bp, 17 predicted proteins | sample 13C_PalmiticAcid_FD_194412 | JGI IMG/M metagenome (GOLD analysis project Ga0247824, IMG submission 194412) | Soil microbial communities from agricultural site in Penn Yan, New York, United States - 13C_PalmiticAcid_Day48 | ecosystem: Environmental > Terrestrial > Soil > Agricultural land... | reverse complement strand
GTGCAAAACACTTGCAGATGTGGTGAACACAGACGCTATCGCACGTCGAGCTCGTTTGCGCGCTATCGCACACGACTCGAGACCCACTCCTTTCAGGTCGTATTCGGTGGGGTCCAGTTCATTGTGTGCAACACCTCTCTGGCTGACAAGCCCCCGCTCTGAAGCACTGACGCAAGGAAGGTGTGGGATTCTGCAGAATAATCTCTTGTAACCAACAGTGTCGTAGACTTTTGCTTTAGTTGTCATACTGCTATCCTGGCAATGCAGGACTGATGGTGCGACTTGAGCACTCCATACATCCATTTCCCCACAAAATTTCTTGTTTACTGAGGTGCCTTTAGTCAAACCGCCGACAAAAGACCATAGCCTTTCTTGCCATTTGTACTGCCACTGCCTCTGATTGCGCCTTAAATACAATGTCCCAAGATTCATGCTGTAACTCCTTATATGAAGTAGACTGGGTCCTTTGCTTGACTGTTGCAATTAACCCTTCCTCGAGCGATCCAAATGTTCCTTCATCTTCGTTTGCTGATAACCCCAGGCCATCTTGCATTAGGGGAACCAGCCTAGCACCTGAAATAGAGTCCAAGCGGCAGCCGATTTGAAATATAAGGACAATTTCAGCTGCAACGTGCGATTGTTGTTGTTAGATTCACTTCATTCATGCGCTCGTTCTACCTTTCATTCTTTCATGATCCAAACAACGATGACTGTTCCATACATACCGAGATGTGTCCGCCAAGGAAGTTCACACCGCTCGAGAACAGGGAACTTGGGGATAGAAATTGTAGAATGGCTCATAACCGTATTGCCTTCCAGGGGTTGTCGCCTGTCAAAGTGGAGTGTCGTTGTATTCGACAACAGCTTTCCCACAGCTCGAGACTTGTCAAGGTATTCGTTGTCATCCAGTGTCAAGGGGTCTAGCTGGATAACGCCAAGGATCATCGCTCCGGTCTGAGGGTCCATGTGCGTTAGCATGGTTCCGTGCGAACGCCGCTGAGCTACTGATAGTCGAAGGTTGTAAATAGTCTGGGTTGAATGGTTCCACACACGTAGTCCAAACCAAATCGTGATCCCTAGCGTGGTCGTGATCCAGCCCGAGGCACACTCCAATGTTTCCGGCTGGTCCACATGTTCAATTAGATCCGCAACAAGTGTGTTTTCTTCGCCATCCCATTGGAAAGACGTTGACACCGTATTACCAATAACTGGGATCAGTCGTTCGAGGACCTCCTTCCGACGGCGCTCTCTTTTTCTCTGAAACGATGTGCTTTCTTCCTGAGGGGGTATACTAAATGTCCCGAGGTGACATCCTGTATGAAATGCAGGAGAAAGCGATTCGCTCAACGCATCTCGGCAGTCATGGATGATCTCGGCTTTGCTAACAAGCGACGTCTGCAAACGCTCTATCCTTTTGCGTTTGAGTTGCAGTTGCTGCTTCAACGTTCCGAGTGCGTTGTTCAGGTTGGCTTTGGCTTTTGACACACTCTCTTCTGTTAACGTTGTGCTGGTCCCCGACTCGTAGAGAGTAGACGCCGGGTAGATGGTACAGTCCTTTGACGAACTTTGGTCACGGTCAGACAACAACAACACTGAGTGGAGACCCATATTTCGAACATCGGCTACAATGAGATCGTCCTTGGTCGTGGACCATTCTTCGATACAAAGCATAGTCAGTGTGTGCCATAGTTACTGCTACGGCCCCAGAACCAACAGTAGGTGAATTCGACCTACCTTTAATCAGTCGCCCAAGTTTCGCGTCATACAGGCAAGTGGCCTCGCCAGTGTGAACAATCAGGCACAGTTTTGAAATGCAGTCGTTGGACTGGCACTCGACCAAGGCCCTATGAGGAAGAAGCTGTGAGTGACATGGTAGGATCCGAAACACATCACTCCATTTATACAAGCACTTACATCTCTACTGGATGTGTAGGGAACGCGATGCTCCACTGCAAGATGCTATTCTGAAAGAAGACCAACTCGCCCGACAGTGTCTGTGCCCATATCGACCTGAATGGGTCGTTTGTTGAATTGCTCAAGGACCGAGAGTGCTGGCCTGTTGTGACAATTTGACGCAAGTTATTCACATACTCGGGGGCAATCGCATCGGTATGTATGGTTGGTGGCAATGATCCTTGGTCCTGGAAAAAAGAGCCTAGTGATACGACGACATGGTTGGGCTTGGTAGGGTGGTAGTAGAACACGGACCATGGCCGATCGTGAGAGCTTTCCGCGATACCAACTATATGATCTGTTTCCAAATGTCGCTGAAGAAACCGGTGTTGATATGGCGTCCATTCGAACAGATCATAACTGCGAAGTTGACTGCGTTTGCTCGTGGATACAAGAACGATGCTTGTACAAGAGACACCACGACATACTATACGACAGACCCCAAGGTCAGAATAAGCCAACCTCTAGTTTGATTCCATTTTCCCTCAGTGAAGTTGACCTACACGCGACTGGGCCCAGCTCCAATCCGATATGTGCAATCTCACACGTTCCCGATGGCTCTATACGATGACACTCCAGTCGCTTGAGCGCCTCATCGTATATGACAATGTGGGGATACACTCTATGTTGGATTGTATTTGGTTATTGTACGTCAGTTCCCTTAGCTCCCACCAACTAGCCTTGCGTAGCTGAATTTTGACAGATGGACTCACAGTGCACCGTCGATAGAACCGATCATTCCAAAGAATAGGATCTTTGGTGCTTGCGAACAGTGTGTCGAAACTACCAATTGTCTCTGGTGGCTAAGGGTCGCCGAACCATTAGCCTGCCCCGACGCTGTTAGCGTGTACACGTCCACATGGACGCGAGCAGACTTGTATCCGGACAAACCAGAGCTGGTTGCAAACAGAAAGTGTGGTGTATGGTGTAGCCACATCGCGTCTGATTGGCACCCTTGATTCCGATCTTGATCTCAGCCTTGATCCTGACCTTGACTTCGAAGCGAGGATCAACAAGTGGAAGCGATGCAGCTCAAAGTTGCAACAGAACAGACGGGCAAACTCAATCGTGACAGCCGTTGGGCAAAAAAAGCTCGACTGCGCTTTCTCCGCTTTTCCCTCTTTGCTCGCATTCCTTTCTGACTTTCTCCAAGTCAGGACTCTCTCATACTCAACATACTCCACTTGAACAATGAGCGTGCGGCAGATCGGATTCGAAACCTGCAAGGTCCTGTCTTCATTCAGATCTGTCCCTTGTAGGAGGACCCCAATCTCAACATGGCGTGTCGTGTTGCCTTGGAATCGACCGCGGTTTATGTCGACAGCCGTCTCAAACTCTGGATCCTTCATTCACCTTCCGACCCGCGGCCTTCTCGAGATTCGCGGCAAGGACGCTTCCAAGTTCCTCCAAGGACTGATCACGAACCATATGCCACGTATTGAAAGTGGTGGTCCAGGCTTTTTAGCTGCGTTCCTTAGCCCAAAGGTAAGAAGGGATGGTCAGTCAACCACCGATCTGATCTAGTTTGCCCATCTTATGCTAACCCACTCTGTCTCGGTCGACGCGATAGGGAAGAGTCATGTACGACGTCTTTATCCACCCTACCAATTTGAAAACGGACGATAGCGATCCCACATATCTGATCGAGTGTGATGCGAGGGCGCTTCCGGAACTGCACAAACACATTGCTCGATTCGTGCTGCGATCAAAGGTTAAGATGGTGGGAGTTTCAGAGTCCTTTGACGTGTATTCAGTACTGGACGGCAGTCCAAGCATCATCACTGGGGATATTGATCAGGACAGAGGAACTGTGATGGGTCGATTAAACAAGATGAACGCCTCTATTGGAATGCTGGACAATCGTGCAGATAACCTCATGGGATACCGTGTTGTTGTTCCAAAAGGACAGCCTCGTAAGTGCTTGATACCCGCCTATCCTAGACACTCTGCTGAAGCGGCACACATTACTCATTCAATATCACTTTTGATGACACTTCTTGCAGTGACTCTCCCAGAAGGCTACAAGCAGGGAACTCTGGAGGAGTATCATGTCCGCAGGATCATTCATGGCATCCCAGAAGGAATTGACGACTTTATTGCAGGAACAAGTCTTCCGTTGGAATACAATCTGGACTACATGAACGGAGGTATTACAACTTTCCGGGACATGGTACATTGGGATAGTGAAAGGGTGTAGTTATTGTTACTCACTTATACTTTCTGCTCATCTCTAGTCGACTTTAGAAAAGGATGCTACGTCGGTCAAGAGCTTACGATCCGCACACATCACAAGGGCATCATTAGAAAGCGAGTCATACCAGTTCAATACTTTGGGGCCGATGAACCGTAAGCAACCATTTGAAAGATGACGGTATCGCATCGTTGTTGCCTGAGACGCATATCCACTGTTCATTGACCTTTTGTCCTCTCTCTCACTTTACCATACACGTCGTAGGGAACCCGAGACCATTCAGTTCAATAAGGACGTACCTCATGTTGTCCCGCCACAATCCGAGCTATTCCCTCTGAAGACTGAGGATGCATCGCTACCTACCGCATCGTCGTCATCAGCGCGACCTGTCAGGGCATCAGGGAAGACTGGATCGAATGTAGGCAATATCGGTCTAGCACTTGTCAAGCTGGAGGACGCCGCTAGTGGTCGTGTTTTTAATGTGATGGACCGTGATGGCGCGACTGTTCGTGTCAAAGCATTCTTCCCTACCTGGTGGCCTCAGCAAGAACTTGAGGAGGGCGCAGGTTCAGAGTCATAGCCATTTTAGCCCAATCTACCTCCAATAAGATCCAGGAGCCGAACGCACATTTGCCTTGGACTCTGCAGAAATCCACCCTCGTTGATTCACAACCATGACCAGACCTACAATGCCTGAATTGACATTCGCCTTTCAAGTCTACATCAGAAACTTTGGGTGCGGAAAAGCAGATATCAACATTGGCCTGTCTCCGTCAGGATATCCTAAGCCAGTGTATGCTGGATCTGAGAGGTTAAGTCGCGTTCGATCTTGTTATACCAAAGCCCTCTTCAGCACTCGCAGTTCTCGCAGAGTTGATTCAGGGCGATGCCGTGCAATGGATCCATGTCATGAATGCAGAAAGTTCGACTACCTTTTCAGGACGTCGTATCCATGACCAAGCCTGACAAGTCCAAACCGCCCGGGCTTAACGGGGTGCGAAACGACTTTGGGCATGCCTTGATATCACGTTCAGCAAGATTCCGAATCACCTCCCACGACACCTTCACGAGCTGAAAGTGTCGGTCGATGTCCAGGATATGAACAGCCTGACAAACGTTGCGACCACGAAAGCAGCATCCTCGGAGGACATTTTCGCTGTTTTGTTTTCTTTTTGGTCCTCAGCTGAGAAATGCCATGCTTCTCGCAGGATGTGTGTTCCTCTCCTTCAACAATGTCAATGTTCAAGATATCCTGTTGCCTCGAGCGCAACGATGAGGACCAATGGCACGACTCGAATGACACAAGAGTTAGACTCGCCTCCACAACCGACATGCTGAGCCATGTCATCAGGATATTGCAGCACCCTAATAAGAAGGATTGATCTTTCTGATCTTTTCGCTGTCAAGGAATGGACTTGAAAGCGTTGGAATACACAGGGAAAGCTGGAGTTGACGGTACCGGACAAGAAGACGGCTAACCAGGAGTCAGAGGCAAAGGCATTATGTAAGGCGGCCAACGATATCCGACAGCTGCGCGCCATCGGTCACGAATCCTTCTAGATTTGCCGACCCTCCAGTAGTTGATGGCTAGCTGGAGACGTTCATGGAGGAGGTTGGGAACGAGGAAAAACATTGATGTTTGAGCCAAGGGACTGTGAAGCGGCTAGGCAATGAGGGCACAGGATGTCAAAACGTGGATAGGGGGTAGAGTGGGACGACGAAACTTCATTTGAGTTGATGGCAGTAATAAACTGAGCACCTTAGCGCGTCTCTCATAACAGTGTTGATCCACAGTTGGGCGAAGCCGAAGAGACAACTGAACAAATGGAGGTTACACAGAATGTGTGCAGAAGCCAAGTCGATAACCACCACATCGACACTGATTAGAAGCAGACCTCACTCAACTTTTTCCCCTCAGTCATGTGGGGACGATACTGTAGAGTGGCCATCAAATCCTTTTCACTAGTAACAAGAGACAGGCCAAAGAAGCCAGTTTTAAAATCAATAAGTGGAATTGCCCGGAGTATGGTCCAAAACGAATAGCCTGAAAGCTTTGAGGAATCCCAACAGCACTCGGTTGCCCAAGCCCAAGGCAAAAAAAAAAAAAGGGTGAGGGGTTCGACCCGACTCCGGACCTGGGGAGGACTTGAGGATCGAACCGGGGAAGGTTTGTTCAGAATTGAACGAAGGGTTGCCGCCTTCACCCACTTTAGCCATCTGACCAACGATGGCAATTTGGAAATCTCAAAATTTTTTGGCCCATATACTCATTGCTCTTTCTCTTCTATCTTCCTACCCACACAGGTTACCCTACCCGTCGATTCTTGAGGAGGGAGGGAGGGACGAGAGTGGGTGAGTGAGTGCGTGGGTGGCAAGGATACGAATGTGAGAAGGGAAGAAAGAACAGCGACTTTGTCCGGTGCAGAAATCAGGGACTTGAGTGCAGAGTTAATCAGGGTACCGGAATCTGAATGTCTTTTTCTGGGTTGTACTCGCCACACTCAACGGCGTTTGAGACCTTCGTCGCTTCAACACCTTTGCTCCATTCTCATCGCACCACGTCGCCCCATGGTGTAGAGTCAAAGGAGCACCTGCGCGAGGATCAGCGACCGCCTCTAGGACGTGCGGGTATCAGGACAAGCGCTTTGGTTTGTTTCTTCTGTGAATCAACCAGCGGCACTTCTGGCACACGAATCAGGCAACTCTTTCCTTTTCTCTCGCTCTCTCCTTCTCTCTTCATGGCCACAATCGCTCTTCAAACCACATACCACGCTGCATCAAAAAGCGCTTCTATTCCAGGACGTAACCCGTCATGCCCGAATCCACAACTGCGTTGCGCTTACAGCTATCCATAAGGATCGGTGCTTGCGTGGGAACTTACTGACGGTGGAGATATGCAGTCGCGCTGGAACCCAATTCGTTTGTACAAAGATTCAGGATGCGCAGGGATTGACAGCCAGCTCCTGAAGCCGGGTCGGTGTGCGAGTCGGCTTGCTATGGTATCCGTGGAATCCAAACCCAAGTCACCAGTCGACGGAACAGCGGAAGAATCGCATGATCAATATTTGCGCGTCTCTAGTCGACAAAAAGGCATTGTGACAAATCCGATCATGACGATGATCTACCAGATGACATGGAACTCGAAGCCGGGATTAACAAGCCGACCTGTGCTGCCGAATTGATTCAAAAGAGTCCGAGTTTACGAGCCATTTGCTTATTATCTAATGAGAAGGACCACCAATACAAGAGGCCAGTTGCCAAATCGATCTTGAAGGCCATCAGCAACCACAGACATCTCACGAAGGTTGAAGTGGCATTTAGAATGACGTGTTGCATGCTCGGTAACCTTCTGAATCATCTCCCACAGCAGCTGCAAGAGCTGAACGTTCCCGGGCACTCGGGAAGGGTTCGCAATCACAGACGTTGCGACCGCCAAAAGCCAACTGTTAAAGTCCCGCACCTCTCAGTATTCGGTCTTCGCCGTCTGGTCTTCAGCAACGATATGGACTGCTTCTTCAAGAGAGTGCTCATTCACCTACTGAGGCGGTGTCCGGAACTAGAGGAACTCAGGTTGCCCTACTTTCCCATCGTTTACAGACTACTTCCATCTTGGAATACATGTATCATGGACGAGGTGGCAGAAGTACTGGATTCCAGCTGCGAACGTCTCCATACTTTGAACCATGCATATCGTCTGGACACAAGGCAAATTGGTGTCTTGCTGAAGGGGTTCTCCAAGGGATTCCGAGAAATACACCTGAATGAAGTGGTGGATTACGAAGGAGAAGATCCTGAATGGCGGGATAGCCGATTTCTCAAAGCGCTATTGACAACGGCTTCAGTCAACACGATCGAGGTTCTGAAATACAAGTCAAGCAATGACAAGGACGAGGACTTTGTTGCGATACTCAAACGTTGTACATGTATGCAGCTGCGAGTGTTCCGCGTGGAATGAGGACGTGAACTCAGATATAAGGAGGTGGACCTCTCTGATCTCTTGTTGTCAATGGATGAGTCTTGGAAGTGTTGGGATACGCTAGAGAACCTCAAGTTGAGGGTTGTCAACAAGAAGGGTACACGGGAACACTCTGACGCCAAAGCGAGACTCCGCAGGACAGCTCGGAATACAGTGCATGAGAGTTGTACCTTCGATTTCGCTCCTTTCCTAAGCTGGTCACTCTCGATATCGATTGGTAGTTGAGGACTACATGGGAGCGAGGAGCAGAAATGGTCCTCACCCTGGAGGACTTGAACGAAGGTACTCTGAAAAATGGCTCGGCGTCTATAGCAAAGGAGGATGCAGAATGGGCAGGGTTGGATTGAGGTTGGATTAGTTGAATGTGAGGATAGGGTCGTAGGCGCCATCGTTTAGAAGACAAGGGACATTACATGTGATCAAACTCATCCATCTGATGGATAAGAGAAAGAACCGTGTCAAGGAGGACTTGTCTGTGATTAGCGTTAGGACCTAGATCGAGAGCTGGATGATCATCATTATCGAAGTTCTCTGGCCGATGTGGGTGAGGAGGCTGGTCTCTGGGCACGATTCGATGGCCTTAGTGTAACCTGAATCAGGGCCATAAAACTCACAAGGCATGGTCAGGGGGTCAACCCATCATCTTCCTTAGCTGAGGTTCATTGACGCGCCCCTGCAACACACTTTAAGGGTGATCGGCCCTTCGAGCAATTGGCATGCCAGAACTATGAGAGGAAACAGAGCCCCATCCTCAGAGGCGAGGCTCAGAAGCAGAGTGCGGGGCACGGGCCTTGTGCCCGCAGAAATCATACGTCACTGCTGGGAGCGAATTCTTTTTTGTCACTCATTCCTTCCCATTCCCCTTTCTTCTTTCCTCATCTCATTCCCACACCACACCACACAAAGCCTTCTCCTATACGCTACCCCTATCCCCTGTTGAGGTTAAAGAAAATATGGCTGATCCCAGAACGCCCGACAGCAGCGCGGTCCCCAAGAGACCTATGCACCATCGGCGCAACCTTACCGGTAGAGTACACGCGTTTTCTTTCAATTCTGCATGCTGCATGTGTGGGCGTGAAACTGTGGGCGAACTGTTGGCTCGCATGCACTAATGCCTCCTCAACTCTTGACACGTAGGCTTGACCTCCAAGGAGCTTGATGCCGAAAGGGCCAAGTGGCCCAAGGAGACCGTCCAACTGTGGGAGAGACTGAGCAAAAAGGAAGCCAATGGTAAGAATGATCTCACTCGACCATTCCCACGGACCGTTCATTTTTGCTTTCGTGGAATCGGGCCAAAAAAGACGAAATGCGTGTGCTCCAACTCAGAACTGTGATGTTACTACCCTGTCTCTGAACAACCATCCTCACAGACCTCGAAACGATTCAGAAGAGCATCGTCCATCATGTCACGACGACGCTGGCCCGTGCAGCGTATAATTTGGACAACTTTACTGCTTACCAGGCAGTGGCTCTCAGGTATGCTTGTAGCTATCAAGCTCTGTGATATTCAAGTGCCGATCGATCCTATCTTGCTATCTCTTTCTTGTGTACACTGGGGGGAACTGGGGGTCCAAACAAACCTATCAGCCAGAGTCTGCAGGGGGAGGAGCTGTAACTGAACATTGATATGAACTGACATCCCAACTTGTTTACAATGTTACACTTGGCAGCACTCGAGACCGTCTTATCAGCCGCTGGAATGAGACTCAAGGAGTAAGTGTTGAGTGTGGGAAAATCTTCGATTGGCCACCATTAATTGCACCAGTATCAAGCCTGCATATTACGACAACCATTGTCCACCCTAGCAGGAGTGTGGAATTGGCGATGGCTCGTCTTTCCACCTCTTCCTTGGCCACAAAGGACTAAAGGAGACCCCCATAATTTCAATGAATTGTATCGACTAACCGCGTGCCTTTGCTCTGAACATCGGGTATTAGCAAATGTCCAAGGCTGACCCCAAGCGTGTCTACTACCTCTCGCTCGAGTTTTTGCTTGGCCGATCTATGGACAATGCCCTACTTAACATGGGTCTTAAGAACACCTATGGGAGTAAGTCTACCTCGGGATGGACGGGGAACTGATAACATGCGTCAAATCTTGAGAACTAACTTTGTTTGTGGCCCAATCCAACATTGCCGGATGACCATAATTAGAGGGTATCGAGCAACTCGGCTTTCACATGGAGGACGTGATCGAGTCTGAGGTCGATGCGGCTCTTGGTAATGGTGGTCTCGGTCGCCTTGCTGCGTGCTTCATGGACTCTCTGGCTACCCTTGACTACCCTGCTTGGGGATATGGCCTCCGATATACCTATGGTATCTTCCAACAGAGGTGTGTAACAACAAGCATCTGTATAATCACGTTGCTGCACATGTATCCACGGATTGGACAAACACTCATTGCGCTTGGTTAACATTGTCTTCCTCCTGATACTTTACAGAATCGTTGATGGCTACCAGACCGAGTACCCAGACTACTGGTTGAACTTTGACAATCCTTGGGAGCTCGCCCGCCTTGATATCTCGATCCAGATCGGATTTGGGGGTCATGTTCAAACAACACAAGATGAGTATGGCGTGACTCGCAACAAGTGGATTCCTGCAACGAATGTTCAGGCTATTGCGTACGACGTACCAATCCCTGGATACGGCACGGGGAACTGCAACAACATTCGCTTATGGCGCAGCAAGCCCACAAAGGTCTTCGACTTGACCAGTTTCAATGAGGGCAATTACGAAAAGTCCGTTGAGGATGCTACGAACGCCGAGAAGATCACCAGTGTCCTGTACCCTAATGATAACACCATGGCTGGAAAGGAACTTCGATTGAAGCAGCAGTACTTCTGGACTGCTGCATCCCTTCATGACATTCTTCGTCGCTTCAAGAAGTCGATGCGCGAGTGGTCCGATTTTCCTGATCAAGTTGCAATCCAACTCAATGACACCCATCCTACGTTGGCTATTGTTGAGCTCCAACGCCTCTTGGTCGATGAGGAGCAGTTGAGCTGGGATGATGCCTGGGATATTGTGACCAAGACTTTTGCCTTTACCAACCACACAGTCCTTCCAGAGGCAATGGAGAAGTGGTCTGTCCCCATGATGGAGTACCTCTTGCCCAGACACCTGCAGATCATTTTCGATATCAACTTGGTAAGTCACGAACACTGCCCTTTGCAGTCATGTCTATGCCGTAACGAAACAGGTGCCCATTACAAATCTAAGATCTAACCTATGCCATCTATTTCACAGTTCTTCTTGCAGAAGGTCGAGAAAAAGTTCCCCAACGATCGCGGACTGCTCAACCGCATGTCAATCATTGAGGAGGCTCAGCCTCAGCAGATCAGGATGGCGCATTTGGCCGTCGTGGGTTCTCACAAGGTGAACGGTGTCGCTGCTCTGCACTCTAACCTTATCAAGACCACAGTAAGTTTAGGGTGTTGTTTTTTGACTGCTCCTTTTTTTATAAGAGCTGTCGTGCGACACGGTCTGATTTATTGTACAATTACACCCACCAGATCTTCCAAGACTTTGTCACGTACTACGGCGAAGAAAAGTTTGTCAACAAGACCAATGGTATCACACCCAGACGTTGGTTGCACCAGGCCAATCCTCAGCTGAGCTCCCTTATCACGGAAACACTTGGAAACGACAAGTGGCTCAAGGATCTCATGCTCTTGAAGGGTCTCAACAGCAAGGTTGACGATGCCGAGTTCAGGAAGAAGTGGGTTGCCATTAAGCGCGCCAACAAGGTCCGCTTGGCAGAGTTGATGACCACCCGCTGCAACGTCACGGTCAGCCCTGATGCGCTTTTTGATGTCCAGGTTAAGCGTATCCACGAGTACAAGCGCCAGTTCATGAACATCTTGTAGTACGTTGACTCGGCCGCATGACTCTTTTGTATCTACTCGAAGACTGCGTGGTGTTCACAAATAATTTGTATCGCATTTGACTTTATAGCGTCATCTACCGCTACCGATTCATCAAGTCAATGTCGCCTGCCCAGAAGGCCAGCGTTCAGCCTCGTGTAGTCATCTTTGGAGGCAAGGCGGCCCCGGGATACTACATTGCCAAGCTTGTCATCAAGTTGATTAACAGTGTCGCCAATGTGGTGAACCACGATCCTGCTGTTGGTGATCTCCTCAAGGTTGTATTCATTCCTGATTACAATGTCTCCGTTGCAGAGATCATTGTTCCTGCTAGCGACATTTCTCAGGTAAGGTGCACATGCTTTTCCTGGAGTATGCATTCCCAAGGTTTTTCAGAGACTAATACCATGTCGCTGAATTGAATAATGATAGCACATCTCGACCGCAGGAACAGAGGCTTCGGGCACATCCAACATGAAGTTCGTATTAAACGGCGGTCTCATCATTGGAACTTTGGATGGCGCTAACATCGAGATCTTGGAGGAGATTGGCGACGAAAACATCTTTATCTTTGGCTGCGTAGCTGAAGATGTGGAAGATCTTCGTCATGCCCACAGGTAACATTGGACAAGGATTCACGGATGTATTTTGCCCAAACTCTAGTCAACAAGACTCATGCATTGAATGATTACTTTAATAGATACCGCGGTGTTCCTATGGACCCTGCTCTGCAAGGAGTTATCGCTGCTATTGAAAGGGGCACATTTGGCGATGCCAAGATCTTCCAGCCACTCATCAGCACGTTGACCGTGGGCAAGGACTTTTATCTGATCTCTGCCGACTTTGCTTCGTACATTGAAGCGAACAAGCTTGTGGATGCTGCGTACAAGAACCAAGAGGAGTGGATTAAGAAGAGCATTCGTTGCACGGCCAACATGGGCAAATTCTCTTCGTACGTGTTCAACCCTTTATTCTTTGCTGTGCTCTATCGATGTTATGATGGTTTTGAAGTCTTATTGGCATTAGGCTTTGTTCTAACTGAAATGGTTCAATTGGTCACGACAGGGATCGCTCAATCTCGGAGTACGCTAATGAGATCTGGCACGTCAAGCCTCACCCTGTGGACGATGAGGGATACATGTAACGGATAAAGTGACATGTCCGTCCCCGGAATTGGGTACAACAGCTTCTAGCCCATATGACAGCCTAGGGAAACCACAGCAGATTAGGAGGATAGAGGCGATGTTTATTCACAACGATCAAGTTGGGAGTCGCGCCCACTGGAAGGAATAAAAAGCAGGATACACCTCGATCTGTGGCGGATACTTATAGCTTGGGGCTCTGTTGGATCAAGCCAGGATAGGGCAAGCCCAAGAAGGCGGCGATCATCTCGAACCTGTCCGAACCAAAGAACAGGTACTCTTTGTCTGCAGGCTCGCCAGCCTTCTTGATAATGAAGGTGGGAGCTCCAAAGACACCGCGTGCTACAGCCTCATCGGTGTACTCTTTGAAAGCCTGCTTGATCTCTGGCTGGGAGGCCAACTGCAAGTAGGATTGGATCTTTGAGGCGTCCAAAAGAGGTGTAAGGGCTGCTTGAATGACCTCGGGCTGGGAG
>Ga0247824_10001274_pt1 | contig 13604 bp, 13 predicted proteins | sample 13C_PalmiticAcid_FD_194412 | JGI IMG/M metagenome (GOLD analysis project Ga0247824, IMG submission 194412) | Soil microbial communities from agricultural site in Penn Yan, New York, United States - 13C_PalmiticAcid_Day48 | ecosystem: Environmental > Terrestrial > Soil > Agricultural land... | reverse complement strand
AGCATAGAGTATCCATTTCTATCGCGTACATTGCATCTCGTCACCAGGCAAAGAGGACAGCTGAATGAGAATGCTCACAATCCATTGCTTGACATTGGCTTGTTTGCCCCATGCAGCATCGTTCTGATACATCTCCACGAGGAATGTGACGGCTCCCTGTCGAGTCTCTACATCCCACTTCGTACTGGCCGCAACTTCTCCAAGTCGTTGACACACTCCCCATTGGAATGCTGCATCCTGTCGGCATGGCGCTTCATACGCAAGTTTCTTGAACTCGGCGAATAGGCCTTCTCGAATCAATGTATCTGCTCCTCGCAACGCTGTGTACCATGCACACTTTCTCGTGAAACTGAGACCCTCCTTCAGACAGGTGAAGAATCCTTGACCACTTTCACCTAGAGACAAGGCTCCGTCGTATGCTGTCTTGACCACTTCAACAACCTTACTCGCTCCTGCAAGTCCTTCCTGAATCTTCCCCAGCCCTTCAATGAATCCATTTAGATCCAGTCCCTTCACTGCACTCACAAGTCCTGATACGCCTTGGATCACTTTCCCACTGCGTCGAAGTGTTGCCTGCCATAGTGTCTCGTCATCAGGAACACACAGCAGTGCTTGATAAGCGTAAGCTGCCTGGTACACCAGGTACGCATCCGAGCTCCCTTTCAACTCATCCAAATATGACGACAGGGGTTCATGGATCTTCTCACGATCCAATCCACTAACATTGGCGTCAGTCATGGCATCTAACACATGAGATACTGCCACTGTCAGTTGATAAAGGTGGTTTGTTGATTGCTGGTGAGTATCCTTCAACCGAGTGCTGAGGAGATTCAGTACTTTGACAAGATCGTCCGAGTCGAGGTATCCTGTGTCAGCAGCTTGGATCAAGCGGGCAAGTCCTTCGAGTTGATGCACATCCAACAGCCCCGACTGATCCACTCCTGAATAAAACTCTTTGACAAGGTATCGAAAGTCATCTTTTTCGAGGACAGGTGCCAGATACACAACCTCAGTCACCGCCTTGGCATCCTTGAATTCGTCCCTCTTGAATGCTCGAATCACATCGGTAGCTAGTGTCTTGAGTCGTTCCTTCTCGTCTGGTTCATTTTTGGTGACCTGTAACCAGTTGCGCGCATTGGGATCCAGAATGTCATCTGCCTCAACAGAAGATTGCAACAGTCCGAGACAACAAACGAGTTGGCGTGTAGCACTGAGGCGAGAGTCAGGCTCAGGAGGGCTGAATGCAATGGCAGGTGGACGCAGGTTTCTAGGAAAGATGTTGTTCGGGATTGTGGCAGTGCTCAATGGTTGTTTGTGTGGGCTCTGAGAAGAAGGGAGAGGCGTTGTTGGTTTGTCGATTGAGTGGACAAAGTTGGTTGGCCGGGAGGGATGTGCTGGTCTCTCCGACTCGTGAACACGGCCTCTATGTTGGCGTCCCCAATCAAAGGCAGGGGAGAGGGTGCAAATACAAGACAAGGTTAGAAAGACCAGTCTCTCTTTTTTTTTTTTCTGTTGCAGGGTGCATCGAATGAGTTGACTCGTCTTGCTTACCCCCACTTCTCTGACTTCTTGTAGAAAGCCTGTGCCTCGTTCCTATGACCATGACTGTCTAACAGGTCACCCAGTCCGATGTAGAGGGTTGCAATTCCTTCACGCATGGCTTTGTTCTCTGTGTTTCTGGCGGTCTTTCTTGCCTGCGTCAATGAGACCTCTGCATCGTGACACAACACCAAGAGAATCTCGGGATCTGTTGATTTGCAAGCATTTTCCAGGTACACATTGGCGAGGTTGATGATTTTCTGCAAAGAGAGACTCCCCTTTGGCGATGAAATGACACTCCCGAACACCATTTTGATACCACAATCGATTGATGGATGTGGTGATGGGGTCGTTTCTGTCCTTTATAATGCTGTTATTGCAATTGGAACGGGAGAGGGGGGAGAGAAGAGTGTGGACTCTGGTGTTAAAAAATCTAATGAGCAGACCAGACGAGGGTGGCAATCGACTGAGAGAAAGGGATGACAAAACAGTTTCTTTGTGGTTGTAGATATGGTCCCCTTTTTGTAATGACGTTTCCATGATCCCGGTACTTTTGCCAATAGACCCCTCTCCACGATTCATTGCTGTACCCGATTGCAATACACGATACCTTTAGCCCTTTTTTTTTTTTTTTTGGCTGGTTGAGCTGATCCCCTTCGAGTTGGTACGAAAGATGTTCGAGAACTCGGACTGTCAGTCGCTTGCACTTTTTGGACAACAGAGGGTCAAATATCAAGGAGCCCCGTCTGGATGAATGAGTACATGTTTCCGTCCCGGAGAAGAACCATCCCTCAGGCCATGTCCTTGGAAAGGAATTTGAGCTTGACTGACGATAAGCTGTGAGGTTGTGTACCACCCAATCATCCAGGAGCGGATAATGCATTTCCCACTTCCCCCACGACGTGATATGAATCAGATATGAATCAACAAGGACAGCCGCGGTGACATTACCAAGTGCTTATTGTTGAGAAAGGAACAGGGATTTCAAGACTGGACTGTATATGTGGGATAAAAGTTGTGTGGTGATTTGTTTGAATGGAGAGAGCGAGAAGGGGCGCTGGTGAAAAGAGCAGAAAGAAGAGATGCGAGAAAATGTTGCACAGGGCACAGCCCACTGTGGCGTGAGAGCGCCCACATTCCAGTCACAAGCGATTGTCCCTGGAAGACTTTGCCATTTCACCATGCAACCCCTGAGGCACCTTGATGATCATGACCTCATCAATAGACCTAGTATCGATGCCTCTACTTGTATCTTTGAATGATCCTAACAATGGTTGCTACTATGTCCTGAAAGGGTGGGTCATTGCCCTGCTCCAACAGTTGCTCCAGCTGCTTCAGCTGTTCCAACGATCCACTGGGTCTCAACGTAGGGTCCTCAGCTGCTGTGTTATTTGAAGAAGCCTTTAGTTTGGAGACCACAGATGCCATTGTGGTCACCTTGCTTGCTTCTCGGAGGCGGTCAATCGGATCCCCCACAGCTCCTCGCTGCTTTAGTAACTGTCTGTTGAGAGGGCTCAATCCTTGTGCATCATGTATAGTTGCATCCATCATGTTAAGCACACCCTTTGTTCTCATCCAACTCAAAGATACATCACAGAGATCCTCATCGATCTGCACCTTCCATGCTCCCACCGCTCCATTGTTAAAGCCAGTGACCAGGTAGTTAACACCAGAAGCTTCAGTCCAGGCGATACTGGAAACCTTAGCTGGGACGTCTTGAATCACTGCTCGACATTGACCGGATGTAATGTTCCACAATCGCATGGAGCTGTCCTTGCTGGTTGAAACAACGAGATCTCCTTGAGTTGAATACACGACCTTTTTAACACGATCGCGGTGTCCAATGAATATCCAAAGACAATCTCCTGATTCTGTATCCCACACCTTCACAGATCCATCTCTACCACCAGAAACAATCTGATCTCCTCTTGGCGAATACGCGACTACGTTGTGACCAAGAAAGGTATATCGATACTTGCCGGTTCCAACATCCCAGACTCGTGCAGTGTTGCTATCGCCGGCGGATACGATGGTGTCGTTTTGAGGTGAATATGCGATACAACGGACACAGCTGCTATGGCCAAGAGTATACTTGCAAGTGCCTGTCTCAACATCCCACATCCGCACTGTACAGTCCAAACCGCATGAGAAAAGCTGGTTGCCGTTCTGCGAATACACGATGTCAAGGACAGCCTCGGTATGACCGACTAATGTGTGGCGGCATTCTCCGGACTTTACATCCCACAACCGTACTGTGGTATCGTTACTGCCAGATGCAAGTTGATCTCCTTGACGTGAATACGCGATGGTGAAGATCCAATCAGTATGACCCTTCAAAATATGGGTGCATGCTCCTGATTCAATGTTCCATAACCGTACAGTTGTGTCATTACTGCCACTGGCGATTTGATCTCCTTGTGGTGAATACTCAACGCTGCTCACAGCGTAGATGTGACCTCGCAAGACATGGTGACAAACTCCTGTTTCGACGTCCCAGAGCAGTGCTGTCCTATCATCATCGCTGTAAGTTGCGACGTTGTCTCCTCTTGGAGAGCACTTGACACCCTTCACAGAGGTATTATGGCCGCTTGAAGTATGTTGGGACGTTCCGGCTACAATATCCCACAATCGAACCGTCGTGTCGAGACTGCTCGAGGCCACCCGATATTCTTTCGGCGAGAACATGATACTCGTGACCCTGTCGGAATGACCGGTTAATGTCTGTTGACAAATTCCTGATGCTGCGTCCCACACTCGAACCGTTCTATCGTCACCAGCAGAAGCAACTAGATCACCTTGCGGTGAATACACGACGCATCGAACATCGCCAGTGTGACCTTTTAGAACATGAAGACACACCTCTCGATTGACATCCCAGAGCCTGACACCTCCATAGCCAGCAGAAGCAAGTTGATTGCCATTCGGTGAGTACACGATAAAATTGATAGAAGATCCGTGCCCACCGTAATAGCGACATTTCCACGTCGCCATATCCCATATACTCAAGTCAGTTGAACGGCCAGAGGATACGGATGCAAGTTGATCGCCTTGAGGTGAGTAGGCGAAACTTTGTATTGGGTCAACGAATACGCCCAGGACCTTAAAAAAAAGACAATTTCCAGTCTCAACATCCCATATCCGCACTGTGTAAACACAGCGCGAGGCAATCTGGGTACCGTTCGGCGAGTAAATGACGCCGGAAACTCTCCTGAAGTGGCCAATCCAGATGTGGCGGCATTCTCCGGATTCCACGTCCCACACTTTGACTGTCTTATCATCACTGGAAGTGGCAATTTGATCTCTTTGAGGCGAATAAGCAATGCTCGTAACCTCACCCTCATGTCCATTCAGCGCGTAGATACACCTTCCTGTCCGAACGTCACATAGTTGTACCGTGTGGTCAGAGCTGCCTGAAGCAATCTGAATGCCATTTGGAGAATACATCATGCTCGTCACTTTGCCGCTGTGTCCTTCCGATGTCCACAGTGTCTCCCAGTTCGATGTCGAATACATGATGACCTTCCCGTTGGAAAGTCCAGCAGCAATTGTCTCTCCATCCGGTGAATATGCACACATTTCTACTTCGCTGTCATGCTTCAAAAACGGTAGCTCGCCAAACAGCACTCCTGTCATCTGAGTATTGTCCAGGTTGGCCCTTCGTAGCCACGCCCCACGGAGATTGACTTGTCTCAAGTCGGCTCCTTGCAACTGCGCCGACTGGAACATTCCATAGCTGAGATCCGCATTGGGGATCCGAATACCGCGCAAGTCTGCATGATTGAACTGCACTCCTGCTCGAACAAGTATCGTAATGGCATTGGCTGCTGCGATACGCCAATTCTTGTCCTTCTTCGAATGTTCAATGTAGTCGAATAACTGCTGCTTGAATATCGGTTCTTGTCGAACTCGCTCCTCCAGAAATTGAATCATCGACGATTCATTCACGAAACGTCTCCAGGCTAAAGGAGAGTTGAGATCGGGCTCCTGCCCAACTGTGATAGACTCCTGAGACACAATGCCATATTCATCGAAACTCATGACAGAGTTGACACTCCTGCGACGTGTCAATGTGGACTCGGATACTTGTATCTCCTTCCAGTCTTGCGGATCGAATATTGCGAGTGCCACTCCGTATTCAAGAAGAGATCGGTGGATGAATCGGTGTTGATTGCCATTCCGTATTAGAGGACATGCTTCACGAAGGATCTGCTTCTCTTCTTCTCGGCTGAAGAACTCGGCTTTCCATGAGTTGTCATCCTTGTATCGCGAATATGTCACAACTGGTTGGCCACCTTGCTCTTTGTAGATCGCAGCACAAAGCCTCTTCAGATAGGTGATGCTATTCCGTGTGAATCCTTCGTCGATCAAACCCTCGAATGCCGATCCCGCTTGAGGACTCAAGTTCTTCTCTCTGAGTCTCTTCTTGCCTCGCTCAAACCAGTGCTCGATAAATTGGTCATACAATGCTGTTCGAGTGATGCGAGTTGTTGAGAGATCCTGTCTTGGATCGACCATGCGAGGCAACACTTCCAACGACAACGACATCAAGAACGGATTCCTGACCAGTTCCTTCAAGCTTGGAATGAGATCGAGTGCCTTCTTGTATTCCTTAGCTTCCCAGAGTGGTCTGTTGACAGACACGTATTGTGTGATGTAATCCTGAATTTGATCCATCGAGAATCGCGTTATGATAGCTTCCTTGAACAGTCTTGAATCCAAATGATGGTTACGGTCTCCTGGTTGGAAGCGGTCTCGATAGTCAATACCAAGGTACTCGCTACGACAACTGATCACCATCTTGGCATTCCATTCGCCTGCCTGGTTTAGTCGATTGCTTGTGTATAGGTTGTGTGTCTGCTGGCTCTCATCATATCCATCACATATTAACGCGAACTTGCGATGCGCCTTCAATTCTCGAATCTGCTGCTCCGTGAACTCGGCCTTCCTGAGTTGTTTGGCGATCAAATCGTGTTCTGGCTTCTCAATAGTTGGTAAATTGATGTGGAGAGGGATTGTGCCTCCTCTCTTGTATGTCTGCCACAAGACACACTCGAGTTCGCGATTGAATGTCGATTTGCCTGCACCAGAGTCACCTAACAGAAGGAACACCATCTGATCGCTTTCCAAGAACTCGCTCACTTTCTCCATCAATCGAAATCCAGATTCATCGCGTGACTGTAAGCTGGCTTTCGCTCGAGGCGGGATGTAGACAGACTTTCCTCGTTCTTTCAGTCGCAATCTGCGCAGTTGGCGTATTGTTCCTTCGACATCTGGTCTCCCTTGAACAAGATCGAGTAGCGATGGAGACCGGATTTCCGGCAATTCAATCTTTAATGGATGAGATCCAGGTCCATTATCACAACATGTCTTATAGAATGTCTGCTTTGTTGCGTCTCCGTCCTTTTGAAGTCTTTGAAGCTGTGTTTCGATGACTGATATGAAGAGCAATAATCGTTAGTATCGATGCACACGGATAACATTAGCAATCAAAGTCAGAAACACTCATGTATCCCCAAATCTCCTTACTCGATTTCCATTGAATCTCACCATCAGAGAGTGAGGACAACTGCATGAGGATGTTCACAATCCATTGCTTGACAGGTGTGTGGTGGCCCCACACCAAATCGTTCTGATAGATCTCCACAAGAAATGCAATTGCACTCTGTCGAGTCGCTTCATCCCATGTCGGACTAGCTGTGACTTGTCCCAGTCGTTGACAGACACCCCACTGGAATGCTGGATCACGTAGACATGGTGCTTCATACACAAGTTTCTTGAACTGTGCGAATTGTCCATCTCGGATAAGTGTATCTGCTCCTCGCAATGCTGTATACCATGCACACTTCCTTTCGAAGCTGAGACCTTCCTTCAAGCAGGCGAAGAATCCTTGACCACTCGTACTCAGCAACATTGCTCCATCGTACGCTGACTTGACGGCCTTCACTATCTTAGTCGCCCCTGTCAGTCCATCCTGAATCTTCCTCAATCCTTCAATGAATCTATTCAGATCGAGTCCTTTCACTGCACCCACAAGTACTGACACTCCTTGGATCACCGTTCCACTGCGTCGGAGTGTTGTCTGCCACAATGTCTCGTCATCAGGAACACACATTAATGCTTGATAGGCATAGGCAGCCTGGTACACCAAGTAAGTATCCGAGCTCCCTTTCAATTCATCCAGATAGGAAGAAAGAGGTTGATGGATCTTTTCACGATCCAATCCACTGATAGAAACATCAGCCATGGCATCCAACACATGAGATACCGCCACTGTCAGTTGGTAAAGATGATCTGTTGATTGTTGATGAGTATCTCTCAACCGAGTGCTGAGGAGACTCAGAACTTTGACAAGATCATCTGAGTCGAGGTATCCTGCTTCGGCACCTTGGATCAGATGCGCAAGTCCTTCGAGTTGGTGCACATCCAGCAGTCCTGACTGATCCACACCTGAATAGAACTCTTTGACAAGGTATCGAAAGTCGTCTTTTTCAAGCACAGGCGCCAAATACACAACCTCTATCACAGCCTTGGCGTCTTTGAATTCATCTCTCTTGAATGCTCGGATCACATCAGTGGCGAGTGCCTTGAGTCGTTCCTTCTCATTTGGTTCATTTTTGGTGACCTGTAGCCATTTTCGTGCAGCGGGGTCCAGAATATTATCCGCTTCAACAGAATATTGTAATAGTCCGAGACAGCAGGCGAGTTGGCGTATGTTGTTGAGGCGAGAGTCGGGTTCTGGAGGGCTGAATGCGATGGTAGGAGCACTCAAGTTTTCCGGGAAGATGTCCTTCGGGATTGTGGCAGTGCTCCATGGTTGTTTGCGTGGGCTCTGAGAGGTTGGAACAGGCGTTGGACCATTGGAGTGTAGTGCACTTTTGGCTGAGGACGCGATACTGCCAGGACGCGATGGATGTGTTGATCGACCCGATTTGTGAGGACGGCCTCTGTTTGGGCATATTATCGGTATGCACAGTGTGGTTAGAAGGTATGCTTGGTGTTTCTTGTTTCCTCTCATAGATCGTGGAGAACCATTTTGCAGTCGTTCCTCGCTTACCCCCTTTTTTCCGACTTCTTATAGAAGGCCTGTGCTTCTTCCTGATGACCTTGGCTGTCCAGCAGGTCCCCAAGACTGGTATAGATTGTTGCTATTCTTTCACGCATGGTGTTATCATCGTTGTTCTTTGCAGCTTTCTTCACATGAGTTAACGAGACCTCCGTATCGTGGCACAAAACGAGGACAATGTCGGGATCCGTAGATTTGGAGGCATTTTCCAGGTATATGTTGGCGAGATTGATGATTTGTTGCAACGAAAGATTCCCTCGAGGCGTCGAAATGATACTTCCAAACACCATTGCTGTGTCCCTTGCTTGATCTCGTTAGTTTAAGGTTTCAGGAGTGAGCCATCTGCCTCAGAGTTGGGCTACACATTGAGGTGTGCTTGATTTTCCTTGCGGCCGAATATGACTACAATTTGACTTTTGGCAGAGTCGATTGTTGCCTTGATCGACACTGGACTGGCTTTCGCTCTGCTACAACCGGCAACGAGGTCTACAAATGCACAAGGCTAGAGTGAGCGAGTATTTTCTTCGTAATATCATTATCTTTCGGTACATGTCGGTCGTGTGGAAAAGAGTTGACTGATGGTGATAAGATGGATGGATATCCTTATTCTTCGACCTGTGTCTTACTTCAGTGAACAGGAATCCTCTCCTCTGAATGTACCAGGTGGTTGTTGATGGAGCTGACAAGTATCTGGGCGAGAAAGGATGTGTGTATGTATCTTGGAGCGCACAAAAGTGGTAAAGAGGAGGGAAGAAAGGAAAGAAAAATTCCTGTCACAGCCACTTGCACATCTTTGTTGCTCTTGTTTTTTGATCCAGACCCATTCAACGGACGCAAACCAAAGCGGACACCTTACATGTATTCATTCATGGATGGGTACTGTACTCTCCCTTGACATTTGGTCGTTTGACTCCTCGTTGGCCTGCTGTACTGGACAACACATCAATATTTCATTAAGGGGGCCACACCCTCTTCACACTGGACAAGCCTTCTGTGCATCCTGTCTTTCCTCCCTCCACATTAACATCCACTTTTCAGTCGCAAAACGAGAATACGGCGCTCACGTCCACTTTTTCGAACCCTTCGCACCAAAGTTTCTACACTGCCTCCAACCGAAACCTCCCACAGAACTCGTCAAAGTCTTCCACTTACTGGATAAGCGGAAGCTCGGAAAGTTCATCAGACTCTGAGATGCCGTTTTCGGTACGTCCCGATCCTCGTGGTCTCTTACAGGAGCTCCAGTCGGATGAATCGTCCTTACACCTAACTAGGTACTCCATGTCGCTTGTCTCTTCTGATGGCCCGCGATGTAGGATTTACTGGTCCTCGTAGATATCGGGATCATTTACTGGAGCACGCTGGAACGACTCCATCTGCGGATGGGGCAGCATCAAATGCAGAAGGCTTCTTCATAGAAAAGCATGCATCGCCTTTTGGTACGACGTTCAACCCTGCAGGGACCTTCCCATTTCAGCTGCAGGGCATTTGAGGGCAATGGATCTTCAGCCATGACATATGAACGGACCGTACTTGGCACCTTGGTAAGGCTACCCACCTTCATGCTCCACCTGGATGATATGAGTAGCAGGAAACGACTACCTTGGTCAAATCGTTCCTACGTTCTTCGCAGCTCTAACATAACCGCACTGAAAATTAGAGTTTCCCGCTTGAATCACAAACTGAGCAAGGGCCATTCGGTCATTCCAGCGGTGTCCCCCTTGCGAATTGAACAGATCGTTCCACCAAAGATATTCCTTGGTAAGGCGTGGTAAAAAAGCGATCATCAGCACCTACTCGATCTTTGACGCCTCCCAAGAGCTCATTCTCATTCTTCCACTCCACACCGCTGTCATACTGAATAGCATTCGGGAATCTAATTAGATAAAACAAGTCGAACCACAATGCTGGTTAGAGATAACCTGCAAGGACAGACATCAATGAGAGCTACGATGCAACTTTCGCTGGTGTGCTCCGACCCCACGGGCGACTCGATTGGCGCAAGACACTCTACGCTACTGAAAAAAAAAAAAAAAAAGAAGCTCCAAGTCAAAGGGTTGACCCATCTTACATGGATCATGAAGCACAGCAGTCAGCATCCAAAGAAAAACGATCCTGTCCTCGGGGTAAGAATTGATTTTTGTACCTTCTGGTGCATGGCTACAGCAAACCATACTAAACCGATGCTATATCCCTAATGGCTAGATGATTGGACGACGGTGTTCTTTTATTTGGGACTGTTTGGCTGGCATGATGCCCAGGAAGCTTCGACCCTGAATTTGCTTTCAAAGATAGAACACACGCGCTACATGCTCGAACAGGGGCTGCACATGGACAAGGTTACGTTTACAGCTTAGCGAACAGCACACCTCCTGTACTCACAATGATTGGACCTCGTGAACTGACAGGTCTTACCCGACTTCTTTGACAACACAACTGGAAGCTGTTCCTGCTGGAATTCATGAGCCCTGCACATGCTAGTACAGCCCTCCATGCTTCCACCATGCACTCGATCCACCATCTTCATATGGTACAGCTCCTTTCGGACCTTCCACTCCGCTCTCAAATGTCAAAAGAAAAAACTCACCTCGGCGGTCAGACGGACGGATCCGAGAGAGTCGCTAATGTGGTGTTGGCGGAAAGAACCAGTGGTTACACTCACAGACCGGAGACCGGATGGGAAAAATCCGAAAGTAGGAACCATTGCTGCACTACCGGAAACAATCGTACTGTTCAACCGACATGGATGATTTTTTAATATGGAGACACTGACTGCAAATGACTATAGAATATGATACATTCAAGCTGCTACACCGGACTCATTCATGCTTCGTTATGTTTTTTTCGGACCGGATTGCCAAGGCTTGATTAAGAGTCAACAAGTAAAAGTACAGGTAGGAGTTCTTCAATGGGAGGCATATACAACCAGATGATAGCGCGTAGAAGAACACCGCTTGACGCAACCGCGATTCAATTAGCACATGGCACGGCTTGAGACATAGCCTCTTCTCGAGCGACCACGTCCTTCCACCGGCATGACAGGAGGCAACATGTGCGACACACGCGTGGAGGTGGGGTAAGCATCGGGTACGCAGACTTGAGACAGAGCCTCGTCATGTCGACCCATTCCATCCAGTTCACCATCGGGCGATGGGTACTGATCTTGCGCATTACGGATAGGCCCCTTGAAAACTGGGATCACCTCGCCCTCTTCCAAACAGGGCTGATTAGGCAACGAGGGGCGTCTCTTGAATTGCTCCTGTGGCTGATCTACTGGATTGTCGGTCATACCAGGACGGCTAGAGAACGCGCGCTTGTTCGAAGTGGGCTGATTGATGTGCATGGACTGCGGGACGTAACTGCTGGTGGGAGAAAGAACCGGGACAGTCTTCGGCAAAGATGAGACATATCGGCTGTGTGCATGGACCTGGGAGGGCAAGGTGGACGAGGTGGACAATGGCGTGGAGGTAGTAGCCTGGGGCTGCAAAAAGCCTTGGAGACTTGATGCCAGATCGGCCTCAGTGATGCGAAGGTCAAAGTCAAGAAGTGAAAGCAGCTGCTTCTCCATCAAGTTGACTTCACCGATCGAGAAGATGGTCGAGTGTGCCGACCAATGCTTGTTCTTTGGGGACTGATCATTAAGGTACTTGGCCGCTACAATGAGAGTTGCGAGGAAAATGCGGTGGCGGGTGCAGTGCATTCCTGGAACGCAAGAGTAGGGAAAGGATGAAGAATGTTAATTGGTGTGTCGCTTCCCTCACAAAGTGCACATGATAGCACACAGATGGGCAGATCGGGAAGAGGGCTGAAGATCGCCGTTCTGACAGATCTCAGGAGATCCACTCAGCGTCCATTGCAGTGACAAAGAGCCAAGGGATTAGGCGGGACAACGGTAAGGGGTACCAATGGGGAGGAAGGAGGAGTCTCAGGTCACCATGCGCTACATATCTTTTGCTCTCATTTGTCCTACCTTTGGCGGCCACAGGAAGTTTGTACTTGAGACGTTCAAGATAGACAAGGGTGGGCAAAAGTGTTGAGGCCTGGACGTTTGAGTTCAGGACTAGCAAACTGATGAACTCGTTCAAGGGTGGTACAACCAACATTGAAGGATCGTTGTTCATGCGCGAGCGGCTTCCATGTGCGTACGAATCGATGACTGGAGGCGGACTGCATTCAATGACCGTACTGGCAGAGTGGGCAATGTGATCTGTGAGCACAGGACACAGGGGTGAGCGAGGGAAAGAGGGAAAGAGGGAAAGAGGGAAAGAGGACCAGTGGCAAAACGTTAGTACGGCAAAGGACATGGATGATAAGGTCCACCATCACGACTGCTCATGCCGGATTTGTTTATCACGAGCGGCTGCATCTATCGCAGAACACGCTTGACTGCAGGGATGGGGGTCGGTGAACGAACGCCTCTTTGCATTTCTGGTGGATGTGGCGAGGGAGGGAGGGAGAGCATGTAAGAGCTACTTACCGATCATCTGCTGAGTCACTGGGCTGCGAAGCAGCTTGTCAAGGCTTTTGTTGGCGTACATCTTTGGTTCTGCGAGCGAAGGCATGGTGGATGTGCGTTGTGTGTGTGGTGAACAAAGGAGTAGGGTGGGAGGAAGAATGAATGCGACGGATACGATGGAAGGATGATCAGCTGAGAATGGTGCGTAACAAGGCCAAGGCTGCGGATGCTTTATAGGAAGAAGAAGGATGAGGAAGAGAACCAAAGCAACGGGAGTGGCAATGGCCGAGCAGTTGGAGATGTTCAACGGAATTAATGTATCGCGAGGTTGTTTGCGTCTTTTGCTGGAGAGTGTCCTTTGGATTGATTTATGGGGCGGAAAGGGCAGTTGCAACGAAAGGATATAATGATATGAACCGTTCTTTGTGGAATCTGACGGTTCTGGAGCAAGGGATCGGATTGGATCTGGCTGATGACGGGCTACAAAGGAGGAGCTGCCGGCGACTCTAAGACTAGCGGTGGTGATTGCAGAAGATCAAGAAGGACTGA
>Ga0247824_10001273_pt1 | contig 13606 bp, 4 predicted proteins | sample 13C_PalmiticAcid_FD_194412 | JGI IMG/M metagenome (GOLD analysis project Ga0247824, IMG submission 194412) | Soil microbial communities from agricultural site in Penn Yan, New York, United States - 13C_PalmiticAcid_Day48 | ecosystem: Environmental > Terrestrial > Soil > Agricultural land... | reverse complement strand
AGCAGACACAGTAGCCATGGCCTCCCTGAGGCCGAGGGGTATCAAAAGGCCGCGTTCGCAGTCTCGACGACGCTCGAAAATAAGACAGTGCATCAGCCCCTCGTCGTCAAACATCACCTCCCCCACACATTCTGAAACTCGTCTTCGCCGCCGACACCGTATTGGGGACTCGGTGTGCGATCCGTCCTGTCTCTCTCGCCGTCGCCGGATTCATCCCTAACTGGACCATCGTCCTCTCGCGACGGCGATTGGTGTTGAGCCTGCGGGCCGCCTCCAGTGGTGGCCGGTGTCTCTGCACGGGTCTCGACAGTCGGACTTTCTACGACCTCGCGGGCATCGGTATGAGCTCTCTGCTTCCCCTTCCTGTTCCCGGCTGCGGATTGGGCGCTTTCCACGGACTGGTTTCTTTGGCGTTCCGGCGCGGCATCCAGACGGGGCGCTGGAGATGATCTCGACGATGAGTGCTGGTAGTAGCTACCGCGTGGTGTGTGCTGCTGGTAAAAACCGAGGTGTGGTGACGGATAGCGGGCGCTTGCGGGCTCGCTCGCGGTAATGACGGGGTACTAGCAGATGTGGCATGAGCTCATGGGGTTCGGAGACACGGGGTACACGACTACTCACATTCCAGTCGCCATATTCGAGCTTCTTCGCGCTCTCATACAGGAGCTCCTCATCGGGGTCCAGAATAGGCTCCTCAAGGCCGCTGGTATGAGGAGACAAAGATCCGTTTCTCCGGCTGGGTCCGCCATTGTTGCCCAACAGCGGCGTGGTCTGGTTGATCTCGCCCGGCTTTGGTATCCAATACTTCCCCTTGCCTCCCCGTTCGTATCGCATTCCCTCCTTGATCCGCGCCAGCCGTGACCGAGAGGCTTCGTGGGCCATGATCTTGTCGCCCGAGTCGAAAATGCGGTATCCGTAGTTGTCCCCGGCAAAGGTTTCCTTGGAATCTTGAATGAGGTCGCGGATTCCGAAGGCATCCCTGGCGGCGTACCGGACGGGCATCCTCGCCGAGGAAACTCTGTTGTCGGCAAAGTCGTGCCACGAAAAGGCATACCAGTGGGCAACAGCAAACGCCGGCATCTCGATGCAGATCAAAAAATCCTGGATCGCGGCAGCGAGATTGTCAGGCGTGTAGCCCTCGACTTGGTCCGGGATGGCGCCCAGCCAGACGAGGATGGAGAGGAGGAACCCCTGCCAATACGAGGCAAAGATGATGAGCTTGATGCACAGGAATTTGGGCACCGGGCGGAAGGGCTTCAGGTCGTCATGCATGCAGACCCAGAACAGCCCCAGCGAATAGAGACTGACGGTGACGCTGATGTTGTAGATGATGCCGCTCCAGAAATATCCCGAGCTGAGCCCGATGTATCCCTCTTGGTAGGTGCCCGTGGCTTTCATGATAATGGCGGCCAGGGCGAGGATGGGCTTGAGCCATGCGTATTGCAAGATGCCGCGTTTTATGGCCAGGAAGGAGTGCGGATCGGAGATGTCGATTGGGTCGAGGACGTGGTTGACGGGCCAGAGATGGTGAACGGGCTCGCGGCCGTGGGTCATGATGATGAGGGCGCGTTCGCCATCGAGGTAGTTGATGAGGAGTTGGAAGAATGTGTAGATGGTGAAGGCCTAGGGGGTACGAGAGGTCGTCAGTTTCGCGGCCCGCAGTGCACCAAGGGAGGAAGCAATACCTCATAGATATCCCGAATAGGGTCAAGAACGTCGGCGGCCGTTCGTGAGACCATGCTCGTCCAGGAGGAGATGGAGTATATGGGAACCCTAGCCACAGGTCAGCAGCCGGCAACATGGAATGCCAGGCGGGAAAAGACGGCCGTACATAAGAAGGATGCGGACAACATAGCGCTGCAGCAGCGGCTTGCGGTAGTTCTTCCTGTAGAGTGGGCGGTTCGTGGGTCAGCAGGAGCACGCGATCACGGGCGGCGCAGTGTTGTTCTGCCGGGCCCTTACGTCTGCAGCCATATCGACCTGGTCCAGGAAGCGAGTCAGCACACGATCAAGTCAGTGCAAAGGGGTATGGGGACAGCCCGAGGGGAGGACTTACACGATGGAGAGCAGGGTCGCGGCAATGGACGCGACGCCCGCGATGATTGTCGCCGCCGCCTCGAACTTCTGCCCTGTGCCTCCCGTCATGGCTGTCGGCGGCCCAGAGGCATGAACCGGCGGATGTTGGGTCTGTCTAAGAAGCCGTCGCCATCAGGCTGGCTGGGCGACAGGTGTCGTGGGCAGACAAAGCTATCTGTTGATTCGCAGAGGCGCGGTTGATGACGACGCCTCCTCGCCCAGGCCGAGAGCGGGAAGCTTCCCAAACACAGGCCCCCCCCCCAGCATCGCGATAGACAGGGATGGCAAGCCGCCCACACCACTTCCCCATGCCCCATGCCCCACTGAACAGCGCACGGCCCGCAGGGGCCCATCAGGGCCTTGATGGGCCTAGTGGGGTCTGGCCAAGCCAAAACGCACGTCGCGGCGAACCCCTGTCGCGCCTTGTGATGCTGCTGTGGAAAGCTGGAAGCTCGGCCGACAGGGTTCTTGCATTCATTCTTCATTCCATCTTGATTGCTTCCATGTGAGCTCCAGCCGCGAGCCGTGCTCAATTCGCGACTCCAGCCCCAACCTCCAAGACGGAGCTTGGCCTTGCCTCTCGCCATGCAATAGCCCCCCCCTCCTCCACGCCAACCTCCCCTCCTTCTCCTTCGCCCTGCTCCCAACACTGCAAGGCCCCAGGAATGGAGACTGGCCAACACCACAGCCGCACCACCAGCGCCCAGTAACTGCGAGGAGCTGCTGGTGCTGCGACAAGACTGTCCCCCTTCCCCGGCAGCATGTCGAGCAGCGGCTCCAGCTCGAGCAATGCGGCCGTGTTCCACCCGTGCGCACTCCCTGCCCAGGTCTCGCGAAGAATGCTGTCGAATGCTGACGTCTCGATCCGCCCAGGCCGTTTCTCGGCATCCTCATCGCCTGCGGCGTCCTGTACGTGTCACGACGCCCCTCTGCCTCCCAGGGACCTTGCTCCAACTGTTGTGTCTGCTGCTGACTGTGGCCAGCTCGGTGTTTTCCTTGCTGTACCTGAACCGAGTGTTTGCCTCCATCGTCTCCTGGGGCATACGGACCTACACATGGCATCAACACGGCGTCTACATCGACATCCAGGCCCTCCAGATCTCCCTGCTCGCCGGCCGTATATTTTTTACGGGATTTCGATACCACGGAAACAACGAGACGATACTGGTGCAGAATGGACACATCACATGGGCGTATTGGCTGCGCAGGGTCCGGGAAGTCGACGTCAGCAAGGGGAAAGGGGTGTCCCGGGAGGCTGCCGATGCTGCTGCTGCCGCTGCCGGGGGCCACTCTCACAAGCTTCCGTGTCGCGTCCAGGTGTCCCTGAGGGGCCTGGAATGGTTCGTTTACAACAGAAGCCCTGCCTACGATTCTGTTCTCTCCGGGCTCACAGATTTGGGCTTGGTCGATGACGAGGCCGAACCGGGGTTTGAGGGTCAAGAGGAGGGTTTGGGCTTGGGCGCAACAACGACAACAACAACATCTGCCCCAGGTCCTTCGGCTCAGTTGCGACGGAGACGGTCGGGGAGGCGAGGCGAGGCCAGGACATCGTCGCCCGCCCGGTTCTCGGTTACGAGCGAGAAGCAGAACGGCTCCCAGGACGACGACGACAACACCACCGACGGTGATGGCGCCCCCAATCCCGGCTCCTCCAGTTCCTGTCAAGGTCGAGATGAAGACGGCCATGCCCCCGACGACAGTTCCGATCTCCCCTTCTTCCTGCAGATGCTTCCGATTCACTTGGAGTGCGACCGGGCGGCGCTAGTGATGGGCAACGAGAACACCAAAGCCATTCTCATCGTCAAAGCAAACTCAATGTCGGGCGAGGTTGATGCTTCCGCCGCCGAGACCCCCGATCCCTACCGTCAACTCCTACGGTTTAAGTTCAGGCACCCGGTCATTGAGATGAAGGAGAATGTCGATTTCAAAGAAGAGCAAGCCGATCGGGCCGTCAGAGACAAGCAAGGTGCTCAGGGGTCGCTGACGCGCCCCAAGCGGTCATTCCTTCACTGGCAGAGGCGCAGGCTGCGGGAAGGACTCAGGAGCCTGGTTCCGTTTTGGAACCGATCGGTTGACTCGATTTCTCCCTCCAGCAGGGGCATTGGAACTGCGACCAGCCAAGTGCCGGGGGCCGGCCAGTGGCAAGGGCTGTCGCGGTATCTGTCAGACGATGCCGAGGGCCAGAAGTCAAGATGGGCTTCGAGCGAATACGCCGCTGTGCCAACCCTCTTAGACAGTCCCGAGGCTTCATTGACCATGTTCTGGGATGCAGTTGGTACCGTCGGGCCCTCCGCCGCACCCACACAGCAGAAAGGGGCTGGCCGACCGCCCAACATCAACGGCGCTGAACCCCCTGCTTGGGCCATCACCCTCTCCATCAATGGAGGCTCTGTCAACTATGGGCCGTGGGCTGACAGACACCGAGCCGATCTCCAACGGACCTTCGTTCCCAGCCTCTGCAAAGACGCAGTTCCAGCTCGCCAACTCCTCCCTGGGGCCTTTCGGGTGCCTACCCAGTTCAAGTTCTACGTGGAACTCACTGACGCTGCCACCGTCCGCGTTCCCGTCAGAGAGGCGTCAAAAAACTGGAGGTGGAAGGGCAAGGAGCCTACTCCGCCGAAGCCGCCCAGTCATGGCACGCGCAAGGGCCGTCGATCTAAGAAATCAGACCAGTCTGCCGACCTGCACCAGCGGCCCTACGGCTGGATTGACTTGAGGATCCCCGCAAACGCGACCGTGTCCTACTCAATGGACATGGTCGCCAGTGCTTCGGGATACACCAACACTCTTGATGTGGACTTGCCCAGCTCCGAAATCTCGAGCAGCATCAACCACGAGCTGCTCTGGAGATCGGGCCGGCAGAGGATATCCTGCGATCTCTCGAACCCACTGGGTTGGAACGCTCTTCGCCAGTGGCACTTTGATATCAGCAGCGACAACCTGGAGCTCTTCATCTTGCGAGACCATGTCTTTCTCCTGATTGATCTGGTCGACGATTGGACAAGCGGCCCGCCAACCGATTATTTGGTCTTCACCCCTTTCAAGTACCATCTGAATCTCAACCTCTCGAACCTGCGGCTCTTCTTGAATCTCAACGACGCGAACATTGTCGATAACCCAACCGACCTGGAAGACAACACATTTCTCATCATTTCTAGCCCGCTACTCAAGGTTGGGACGTGTATTCCAGTCGACAACTACATGCCAAGCGAGAATGCCATTCCTCTTGATATCCGCGCCGATACCGTTACTATCGACTTTCATGTGCCGCCGTGGAACACACAAGCCCCGTTCCTTGCCTCCAAAGAGGTTGGGCGGTTGGAAAACTTGGTTGTCGAAGGCGCCTATCATTACAACGCGACCACTTCGCCCGCAAACACGGACACCCTGGTCTTGAACATCAGCGGACAGTCTCCGATGGCTTACCTTCACGGCTTCGTCATCCGTTACTTCCTCAAGGTCAAAGACAACTATTTTGGGGACGACATCCATTTCAGGACGTTGGAAGAGTATCAGGAGATGCTGCGCCAGAAGGAGAGCGATCCAGATGCTGAGCTTGCCAACAAGCCGCCTCCTAAGAAGTCAAACGACCTGGATGTCATCCTCAGCATAAGAACCGACGATCCCAAAGTCCTGCTCCCTGCCAACCTTTATTCCTCGAAGCGTCACATTCAAATCGACACGGCCAGTCTCTGCCTCGACTTGCGTTTCACCAACTACTACATGGACTTGGAGCTGATTGTCTCGCCCCTGAATCTTTCGTTGGGCAGCACCGAGTCGGGAGCGGAAACCCCGATGAGCGCCACTTCGAGCACTCAGATGTTCATTGATGGCCTCAGCGTGTATGGCCACCGTCTCTTTGGCCTCCCGCCGACGGAGCCAACCTACATGTGCAACTGGGATATCTCCGTCGGGGCGCTGACGGGCGAGTGCACCACTGAGTTTCTGACGACGCTTGCCAGCGCAGGCTCGGGACTCGCATTCACCTTTGACGACGACGAGAATGCCCTGATACCCTTCTCGTCCGTCTTGGTTTACGACGTGACATTTCTCCGGGTCTTCGTACACTCAGTGCGCCTTTGGCTGCATGTCGAGGATGCCGCCTTTCTCTTCTCGACAGGAGCAATTGATGTCAACTTCAACGATTGGGCGCGGTCACATTATTCCAGGAGAGCCAACATCAGCATCCCCGACATTCGGCTGTCCTGTCTCAACGCCGAGCTGGCCACAAGACACAAGGCCCGTTCGCAGCATGCTGTCGACGTCGACGCGCTGGTGGAGACGAACGTGCGGATAGCCATCATCGGACGGAAAGCCGGTTTCATGAGGGAAAGAGAGCTCCAGCAGAACCTTGTTCGACAGCATGACCAGCGCACAAACAGGACACCGTTCCTCGTCCTCCCTTGGCTCGAGGAAGACGAGTCGATACCCGTTCCTGACCCGCTGGACCCCCCTGCCCAGAGCGTCCCCCCGATTCCCGTGCCAATCCGCCAAGAGGACGCAGGAAACGATGAATCGTCGCTGCGTTCGAGGACGGGCTCAAGGCGCCTGCGTCACAAGTCTTCGTTCTTGTCCCTGACGAGTTCAGCCCCGAGCAGCGTGCTCAAACCTTTCAACTCGCGACGATCCAGCGGGAAGGGGAAGCTCCCCGAGCGCGTCCACAACCATTCGCCCCTGAACACTCAGTTCGGCGAGAACGGCAACCCGTCGCTCCAACCACGAGAGCTTTCGCCGTCCACCCGGCATTCTGCCTTCTACAGCATGCCTGGGGACTATTCCGAACATCACGATGCCAGCCACAATACCGTTGCTTTCTCCAGCCAGTACTTCGCGCCGTACTTCCCCCTTGAGAATATCCGCCCAAGCCACGGAGAAGCAATGATGCAGAGCATTGAGAGAGATGATGAGGATGCTGCCGACGATAGCCCCGTCACCTTTGACCTGGACGACGTCGACCCGAACCTTTTCCGTGATGACTTTGCGTATTCCAGCATTCTGGTTGAGCTGCCGACGGGGTTGACAGCCTTCTGCAACCCAACATCATTGAGGCACGTTGCCACCTTGCTCTCGTCCCTGCAGCACACCGACCCCGAGTTTATCCTGGACTCGCTCCAGATTGACTCCATGAAGGACATTTTCGATGCCCAAAAAGACCAGAAAATGAAAGGGCGTGTGAACGACTTGATGGTCCGGCTTCCCCATATCAACCTCCGTCTCATCAACGCCCCCGAGGCAGACTCGCCGAGCCAGGCAACCGACGAGCAAGATCAGTATGATGTCGCGCTCACCAAGCTCTCGTTCACAACACGGACCCAAGAGACTTGGCGCGATGCCCTCAGCCCGCAGTCGAAGGAGGCACGCCATTCATTCCACTTCAGACTGGACTCTGTGGAGATGTCGGCAGCTGAGAGGCTCCGTGGCATGGACAACTCCCAAGCGGCTGCCCTCATCCGAATTGACAGCGTCCTAGCCTCCATGGGCAGCAAGGGCGTCACATGTTTCGATGCCGAGATTGGTGGCATCCACGGCAGCACCTCTTCTGGCAAGATCGACTATCTGGCATCGTTGGTTCACCGGACGGGGGTTCTGGCTTCCGATTTGGGCACGCTCTTCGCTGAGGTGTCATCGCGGGAAAAGTTGATTGTGCAAAGTCTGGTTCAGCGCCTTGTCAGTGCTGGCGAAAAAGCCCCAGACCCGACATTCTTGATTCGCCCTTCGGCAGTGCTCCGTTCTGCGCGGCAGCACCTCCGAACATTCGACTCGTGGAAGCTGGCCATGCGTCTCCGCCAGGTGTGGACGGTCCTGGCGCCAGCTGAAGCCGAGCAGATCAGGCTCAACTGCCTGACTCCATCTTCGACCCCGGCAACCGCGATCAGACGGGAGGTCATCAGGGCGTTTGAGAGGTGGCGTAGTTGGGACCTGGACAACCTCGAGCAGACCATGCTTCTGAGCAGGGTGTTTGGTCCACCGCCCGACCGCTCCAAGTCGGCGTCCCAAGAAACACCGACCCTCGCTGCCGTGAAAATCAAGCAGTTCCAGCTCGCGCTCAACCCGGGGCCGAAACAAAATGAGATCACCTTGGTGAACCTCACAACAAGACTGCAGAGCAAGCCGATTACACCAGGCGAGCCAGGCGGCAATGACGATGGAAACCTTGGCCAAGCAACCACTCTGAATGTATCCTGCGAGGATGCATCCGTCAGCTTGAATTGGGAGCTGTGCGAGCTGGCAGACAGTCTCCTGAGACTGGCCAAAACCATGCAGTCCAAGCCATCGATGCAAACCCCCGAGCCGGAAGCACGTCCGGTGTCAGCCACGCAAAAACCGCCTTCACAGGGGACGTTGCATTGCGTGCTTTCTCTCGGTCACGGGTCACTGATGCTGGAGGCGGTGAACCTTTACTCGTCGTGGCTCAGCAGCGGGGTTGATGCTTCGCTTCTCGTCAGGAAGGGTCCTGACGGCGCCATGCTCACGAGCTTGATCCTCGGTGGCGATTCGGTAACTGCGAGTCTCCGGAGCAATCACCAGAAGTTGGCAAAGCTGGTTTTGGAGAAGCCCAGTGTCTTCGTCTCGCATGAACTGCGGGCGAGTCAGACCACCGATTCGCATACCATCAAGACGGCGGCGAGCAGTCAATGCTTGAGCCTGGTCGTTAAGCAAGACCCCATCACCTTGACGGAAGTCTTTGACCTCATGGTCCGGGACGAGTTTGCGCAGTTGTACAGGCTGAAGAACCAGCTTCCGTCTTCACCTCGGTCCGCCTCTCCAGCAACTCGCATTGCCGATCGCTTATCAGCCTTCCGAGTCAATGTCGCGCTGTTCATGGACCGGTACACCGTCAGCCTGCCACTGCTGACCTCTCTCACCTATACGGTTCATGGGACGGTTTCCAGGGCTGCCATGGCGGCGAATTTCGGCCGTGAGATCATCTTTGACTTCGACATCAAGGAGAACTCGCACGACATGCAAGTCAAGGTCAACAACGTCTCTCGAAGCATCTCCCTGCTTCAAATTCCACCGACGAACGGGCGGATCCGAAGCCACATGGACGGGGGCGAACACTCCGTCAGCGTTTTCGCATCGGTTGAGTTGGTGCAACTGGATGCGTCTGCCGTGTACAGCCTGCTGTCGGCTCTGAACCGCCCCGAGATCTCGACTGTTGTTGAGGAGTTGCAACAGCAGGCCAAAAGCATCCAGGACCACATCAAAGAGGTTACCGGAGAGTCTCCAAAGACAGTTGTGGCAACGTCGGGACAGAAGCAAAGCGCGCTGGCCTACGCCGTTCATCTGACCTTTGCCGGCCTCGAGGTCTTTGGAAACAGTCCGCTCAAGTCTGAGGTCGGATCCATGGCGCACATCTCCTTCGCTCTCGGCAGCGTCCACCTTGGGCTTTCCAACAGGGTGGAACAGCATGGTCCGTTGCTGACCTACCCGGAAATCAACATTAATCTGCGCCGAATCGCGTTTGAGATCCAGAGGGGCAGCAGCGCTGAGGACATGAAGTCGTGCGGCTATGTTGGCTTTGGTGCCCTGATCTCGGCCACTTCACAAGTTGGAGAGGACGGGAAAGACAAGCGGTTCTTCCACGTCAAGAGTGACGCGTTTGAGGTGAACCTCTCTCCTGACACCATCTCTACCGTCGTCGACGTCCTGGGCTACATGGGGGACAAGATCAAGGACCTCGACACTTCCCGAGAGCTCGAGTATCTGCGGAAACTCAGACAGTCCAAGCCACGCATCGCCATCAACGACACTGAGGCGGAGGAGGAGCCCGATATTATCGACACCTTCCTGTATTCCATCACCTACAGCTTCGAGATCTGCAACATTCAGCTGGCCTGGTTGGTGGGCAAGACTGCTGGAGAGCTGGTGCCCGGGGAGGAGGACCTTGTGCTCTCACTCCATATGATCGAGCTCTGCACAAGAACGAGAAATTCGGCCAGACTGACGATCCAAGATCTGCAGCTCCAGATGGTGAGCTCGTTGCAGGACCGAGTCTTCCGCTCGCCAAATTCTGCCCTGCTACCCGAGGTCATCTTCAACGTCGCCTACGTGTCCACGGCCGATGCCCGCCGCCTTGCTTTCCAGGCAGTTGGGAAGCCGCTGGACGTACGGCTGACTTCAGGGTTCATTATCCCCGCCTCACACCTCAGCGACTCGATCAGCCTGTCCTACAAGAACATCCAGGAAGCATCTCAAAATTGGAACCCGGCCACTCCGAGCCCAGAGCCAGCAGCGAAGAAACCATCAGAGGAGCTGCCCCGGAAGAGCATCCTCGGTGGGAAGAGGCTCGAGTCCTTGCTCATCGATGCCGACTTCGCGGGAGCCGTGGTGCATCTCACCGGCAAGAAAGCCCCGGGGGACTTGGTCTCTGCCACACGCCCCACGCGGCCGACAAGTTCGGGCAAGCAGAGCCAGTTCGGCGCAGATGATACAACAACCAGCACCACGCTGAAGTCGCCTGGCTTGGCCTGCAAAGTGGAGTATCGAGACAACGGCAAGGATGACCCCTCGCTGCACATCGAGGTCAAGCTTGATGCTTCGAGCAACATTCTCTACCCGTCGGTGGTGCCGCTGGTTGTTGAGATCAGCAACAACGTTAAGAAGGTGGTGAGCAGCCGCGATGACAAGGACAATAAGCCACCGGCACAAGCACGAGATGTGACACTCAAACCGAAGCAACCCGACGAGGACAGTATTCTCAGCGCCGATCCGACTGCCGTTCTGGGCCGGATGAAGTTGAATCTCGGGATCCGCGTTTACAAGCAAGAGTTCTCTCTGAGCTGCCAGCCTATCGCGCGGGTGGCGGCCACGGCCAGCTTCGAGAACGTCTACTTCACCGCCAACACGGTCCGCTCGATGGAGCAGGGCAACTTCTTCGCCATCTCAGGAACCTGCTCCGACCTGCAGGCCTCGGTGCAACATGTCTACTCCAGAGAATCGACAGGCAGCTTCAAGGTGCAATACATTGTCTTGTCGTTCCTCAACAGCAAGCATGTGAGCGGGACCAGCGGCGTGTCGGCCATCCTCAAGGTCAGCCCCATGGAGGTTTCGATCAACGCAAAGCAGCTCCAGGACTTCATGCTCTTCCGCGAGATCTGGCTGCCGGGCAAAGTGGCGGATCCCTCAGCAGGACCTGTGGCGAAGCTCGTCACGGAAACCTCGCAAGGCCATCTTGTTCAACGCTACCAGCAGGTCGCCGCGACGGCCGCCTTCCCTTGGACCGCTAGCATCTCGATTTCCGCGCTCAACATTGTCCTGGATCTCGGGCAGGCCCTGGGTAAGTCGACGTTCTCGATCAACGATTTCTGGGTCTCGTCCAAGAAGACGTCAGATTGGGAGCAGAACCTGTGCCTCGGGTTTGGGATGGTTGGCGTCGAGAGCACCGGTCGAATGAGCGGCTTTGTCGCGCTCGAGAACTTCAAGCTGCGCACATCTATCAAGTGGCCCGAGCGAGAGCAGGCGCTCAACGAGACGCCCCTGATCCAGGCGTCAGTGGCATTCAGCCAGTTCCGGGTCAAGGGCGCCTTTGACTACCAAGCATTCCTGGTCGCCGACATTACCTCGCTGGAGTTCCTCATGTACAACGTCCGCCGCAGCCAAGACGGAGGCGGAGACCGGCTCGTGGCCATCTTTGACGGCGAGGCCGTGCAAGTATTCGGCACAACGACGTCCGCGGCTCAGATGATCGCCCTGTACCAGGCGTTCCAGCGGCTGGTACAGGAGCGCAAGGCGAACTTTGAGTCGTCGCTCAAGGAGATGGAGCGCTACATCAGCCGCAAATCGGTCTCGGCGCCCGCGGGCGTGATGCAGCGGCTCAGCATCCCCAAGCCGCCGCCGGGCGACAGCGGGGTGCTCAAGTCGCCCATCTCGCTCGACACGGACGTGGTCGTCACCCTCAAGGCCCTCAACCTGGGCGTCTTCCCCAGCACCTTCTCGGACCACCAGGTGTTCAAGATGGAGGCGCTCAACGCGCAGGCACGCTTCGCTGCGTCGGTGCAGGACGACGGCCGCATCCACAGCATCCTGGACCTCACGCTGGGGCAGCTGCGGATAGGGCTTGCGGCGGTGCGGACGGCGGGGGGGCCGCCCAAGGCGCTGAGCGAGCTGTCGGTCGAGGACGTGGTGCAGAGCGCGACGGGGTCGCGGGGCGGGACAATCCTCAAGGTGCCGCAGGTCGAGGCCGTGATGCAGACGTGGCAGCGGCCCGAGTCGAAGCGCATCGACTACATCTTCAAGAGCGCGTTCGAGGGCAAGGTCGAGGTCGGCTGGAACTACAGCCGCATCAGCTACATCCGTGGGATGTGGGCCAATCACTCCAAGACGCTCGCGCAGACGTGGGGCAGGGAGCTGCCCAACGTGACAGCCATCAAGGTGACGGGCGTGCTGCCGAGCGTGGCAGAAACGCCCGGCAGCGCCGCGTCATCATCAACGACAACCGAGGAGGGCCAGCAGCCGCCGCAGGAGAACAAGATCACGGCCGAGGTCAAGGTGCCGCAGTCCAAGTACGAGTACGTGGCGCTGGAGGCGCCGGTGATCGAGACGCCGCAGCTGCGCGACATGGGCGAGGCGACGCCGCCACTTGAGTGGATCGGGCTGAACCGCGAGCGGCTGCCGAACCTGACGCACCAGATTGTGATTGTGGCGCTGCTGGAGCTGGCGGGCGAGGTGGAGGATGCGTACTCGAGTATTTTGGGGAGTACTTGATGCTTTTTTTCTTTGTTTTGTTTTTGTTTGCTCGTTGCATTGTATATGTATGTGGACTGGCGTTGGCTTTTGGCCTCTTTCCTCTTTTTTTTCTTGCTTGTTGGAAGAAGTTGCATTGCATCAAGGCAGCATGGCATGTGGACACAGTGCGGTCTTTAATAATACTGGGTTTGGGATGGTTTTGGATGGAGATAGATTCCAGTTGTGACCTGGCCCCGAGTCTCAGGGGGGGTGTAATCGATGATCAGATGCACATCGAGTCCTTACAGTCGAATGAGTCCGCTGGATTATCGCTTTTTCTTCAACCTACGCTAAAGTAGTAGGGGTCCGAGTGAATACGGGTAGTGAGGGAAGAAGTAAACAAGTGTGAAGAGACATTGAACTCGGAGACTCTATGATTAAAAGAGAGGTAGGTATCCCAGCCCAGAATCCGTAAAACGCCTGACTGACAGCCGCAGTCCCCCACTTCCATAGCCACCCAGGATTAAATATTTACAGTACAATTCAGGAGATAAGCCTGGCCGAATAAACGTTTTCAAACCACTCCTATAAACCGACACGACACGAGAGCGGAACGCGAGCTCTCTACTCTCCACCACCGACCACAGGCGACTCAGCCGGGTACCCTATACATCAATTTATTAGCATCCGTGACGATCCAAAGAGCGAAATGGGAAGGGAGAGGGAATACTAACACCACGAGCAGACGGCAATAATGGCGTACAAACAAATCAGCAGCATGCCCTCAAGCCAGTGGCTCTTCCCATCCGCAATGAGATAGTTGACGAGCAGGACCGCCACAAACAACACGGCCACCTGGAAC